>ERZ1740058.278-NODE-278-length-43176-cov-6.779690_pt1 | contig 43176 bp, 54 predicted proteins | sample MGYA00581745_ERZ1740058 | MGnify/ENA primary metagenome ERZ1740058 (study PRJEB43018, sample SAMN04849742) | marine metagenome | isolation source: floating plastic debris | place: Pacific Ocean | collected 2008-08-30 | study: EMG produced TPA metagenomics assembly... | reverse complement strand
AATACTTAGTATAGCCCTCGGCCTCTGTCGATTGCGAAAAACGTTTGAGCAGATCCTCCACGGCCATGCTATGGTTTTTCTTGCTGCTTCCAAGCCTATACTTTATGGTTTTCATTTCCCGCTTAATCGCTCAAACCATCTTCTAGTACTCTTAGAGGTATGGAAAACGGCAATGACAAAAATGTCCTCCTTATCTACGAAATAATGAATGCCATAAGGAAAGCGGCGAATAAACTTTATCCTGATGTCGGCATATCGGATTTGGTAGCCAAGAGGTGTGCGCAAAATGTCGCTATAACCTTCTTCGAGACACAATTCAAAATCCATCGATAGCCCTTTGCGAACATTCTCATAGTTTTCAATCCCTTCCTCAATATCCAAGTAGGCATCGTCCTGAACATGAATCTTATAGTCCATCCCGTTTTTTGGCGATTTTTTCCCGGACTTCCTCTAAACTGTAATATTTCGCCTCTCCGCTCTTGTGCCTTTCCAAACGTCTATCCAATTCAGTTTTAATTTCATCGGTAAGCTCAATTTCTTGCTCTTTATCCTCTATCGAATCCCAAATTTCCTGAGCCAATAAAATCCGCTTGGATGCACTCAGCTTCTTGATTTCCTGAATATCCATAACAATTGATTTAACGTCCTGTTTTCCTTCCTATCTTGATGGTGGCGTTGGCCAGATCCTCGGCATACTCTTTTTTGAGCTTGGCGTAATTCCATTTCTTGGCCAGCTCTTCAAGTGCCTCACGCACAATGTCCCCCTGGGAAACCGGTTGCCGGTCCACTACGTACTGCTTTAACCATTGAAGGTCATCCAAGAGCTCCTTTGTTCCAGCATCATGGCTGATAGTGAAATTTACTTTTTTCGGTTTCTCTTTCGGGGGAGCTTCCCCAACGCCTTGGAACGTATCAAAAGCGCCCTTAACTGATTTGTCTGCCATAATATTTAATTTAATTTTTTTAGTAATTCCCTGGTTAATTTTGAATAGTCCTTTGCGGCCCTAGAGTTGGGGTCAACCTCAAAAATACTTTTGCCCACATCTGTTGCATCCTCGATACGAACATCCTTTCGGACATAGCTTTTTAAGAAAAAGTCGGGGGGTACTGCATCCTTGACCTCCTTATAGTATTTTTTGAAACTCCTTGCCCGCTCGGTTACAACGTTGAAAAAAACACCCCCAACCTTTAAATCTGGATTGTACTTTTCTTTGAAGTTTGATGCGTCGTACATGAAGTTGGCCAAGCCATCAACCGCAAATTTTTTGTGCAACAGTGGCACTACAAACATATCTGATGCAAAGAGCGCAATCTGGTTCAGCTTTGGCAACAGTTTTCCATCGGGATAAAACTTTTCCTTTATGTCGGATGGTGAACAGTCAACTACACAATAGTCGAAGTCAATCCCGTGTTCATCAGAAAACATTTTATCCAAAGTATTGAGACGATTCTTTAGGATTTCCAAAGGGAACAAAACGGTATCGAGCATCTTATCTCCAGCTAAGATGTACAGACCTCCTTTTTTGTTCTTTAACCGAACCCCGGACTTTCCATTCAACATATCGAGAACGGTATAAGGATAGTCCTCGGGTATGCCGTAACCTTCCGATAGGTTGCGCTGGGGGTCAAAATCTACAATCAGTACTTTATATCCCCTTTTGGCAAGATAGGCCGCCAAATGGATACAGGTGGTTGATTTGGTAACGCCCCCTTTGTGGTTGATGATCGATATTACTTTCACAATAATTATTTGTATTGCAATATAAAAAATAAATTACTGTATTTCAATAATTACTTGTAATACTTGTATTTATTCTATTTTACAGTGGTAACTTTCCTCTATATTTGGGGAGGCTGTTTAAAACCAGTCTTTGTTTTTATGAAAGGGCGGCCATCCATAAGCTGCCCTTTTCTTTTGAAACAAAAAAGCCCGCAAATCGATGACCTGCGGACTTCCAACCTTAACAAAAACGACCTATGCGCTTTTGAGCAATTCGTTCTCTCTTTCAAGTTTTGCGATTCGCTCCTGCAAACGCTTTTCACGTTTGATTCTCTTTTCCTCGTATTCGGCTTCAATGGCCTCGATGTCCTTTTTTAAGTACGGTCGTACTGCGGTATAGAACGCAATGTTGACGTGGTTGTTGGTATGGTTCAATTCCCCAAAGTGAACCTGTCTGGCCATCACGAAGCGAATCAGCTTATGGAAGTATTCTTTCTTAAAGTTCTTCCTGAACTGTTCGACCACTTCTGCCCTGCTCTTCTTTTCGGTATTGCCCAGGAAGCCTTTAAAGAAATCCCTTTGGCTATACCAACTTAAATGGTTCTCAAAAAGAGTGAAACAAAACGCCACCATTTCATCGGTACTCAATGTTTTCTTGGTGTTATGGTACTCCGATTCCCGAACCATCTTGATCACGTCCTGAAACTGCTTGTTGTTCTCCAATTCTTTCTTTCGGACTTCCCTAGTGTTCATTTTTTGAATTTTCTCCGTGGGGGTGCAATCGTCCATCTTCTTTTTGTCGATGGGCAAAGAGTGAACATCGGGAGTAGCTTCTTCTTCTACCTTCATCAATGCTTCTTGTGCAACATAGGTATTGGGGTCAACGATAACCCCCTTTGAATATCCATTATCGGGAGCGTTGGCATAGGCTTCAACTTCCTCGTTGTAGCTTTCCCTTCGCTCTTCCAGTTCCTCATTCACTTCTTCATCGGTCCAGTCCTGCCAATGGTATTCATTTCTGATGGATTCCGCTGTGGGCTTTACGGGTTCCGTTAAGATGTCCATATCGTCCAAAAGATGGATTTCCAAGCCGTTTTCTTCCATGATGGAAAGGATTAACTGGTTGTCCTGTGAATCCGAGTTATAACTTCTGAATTTAGGTATCAGTAAGCGACCATCCTTTTTAACTTCATCGATAAGGTTCAAAAGGGTCTTGGTCTTTTTGGTGGCATAGCAACTGGACTTGGTACAGATTTGCTTGCCATCCCCAAAGAGGCTTCCTTGGTTGATGGAATTGAAGGGGCAAAGGGTACACGCCCCAACCTTGGCCACCAAGGTTGCATCATCGGTTTTAAAGGGTGCTTTTTCCAAATCAAAAGCTTGGCGGTTACAGGCGTTCTGTACATACCATTCCTTAAATTCCTTGCCCATGCCCTCTAATATCAAATGCTGTTACTCTGCGGGGAACGAAGCCACGGTTACGGCTTGTGAAATGGTCATTTCCTTGCACCGTACAAAGGTTTTGAACCCCTCGATAAGTTCAGAAAGTTTGATACGGGCGTAAACGAATTTCTTGTTGCGCCCGATACGGTTTGCAATTTCCTCGGGGGTAAACTTGGTTTTGAGCATGGCAATGGCTTCCGCTTCCTCTACGGGTTCAACATCCTTGCGCTGAAGGTTCTCGATGATCTGAACTTCCAAAATGGCATCTTCATCCAATTCCCTGACCATACAGGGTATGGATTTCCAGTTGAGCATTTTACACGCCCTATACCTGCGTTCGCCCATAACGATGATAAATTTCTTTCCTGACGGTCTGACCGTGATGGGTTGTAACAGACCTACCTTTGCAATACTATCGGCAAGTTCGCTGATGTCCTGAACCCTAAAAGATTTCCTCGGCTGTCCGGGGTCGGGTTTTATCGACCCGATTTTCAATGATTGAACTGTTTGATTTTCCATAATCGTCTTTGTTTTTATTTAATTCAATATACGAAATAAATACAAGTATTACAAGTATTTATTTTATTTATTGTTATTATTTTAATGGTTGAAATTATTGGGTTTGAAGCGGAGCGGAAAACCGATTAGACCCCTTTAAAGACAAGGCTCCCCCGAGGTGGGGTTAGCCCCTCCGTCGATGCTGAGGGGTATGGCCGTGCCGAGTGGCCAAAAGGCTTTTGGGAGCTTGCGACCGTATCGGAAAATCGGGAGGGTTCCCCTGGAAGTGGGAAACCCGATTCTCTGGAAAAGCATTGCCGGCCAGCTCATTGGGCACGGCCTATATTTGCCGTCGATGGATGGGCCCCGCCGAGGGAGCTGGAGCCTTGACAATTAATGTGGAGTGCCCCCCTCGAAGTCCTTGCCGTATAGGGCAAGGATCGCCTTTGGCGGGGCTTTTGCCTTTTCTGCAAAAGGCATGACAAAGGCGACACGGAAAGTGCAAGAAGGTAGGGGGCGCGACTTCCGTTTTCTCCCCCGGATCTGGCGTGTGTTTTTGCCTTTTCCGCAAAAACCATGACAGTATCCGGACGGCACAAAAAAAGCCCCTGTAAAAGAGGCTTATATATTGCTTGGGGGAGACTTTCTATCCTTTCAGGGCAATGATGCCCAATAGAACCGAAATAACCGTTGTCGCTATTCCTATGACCCAAATAAAGGTCTTTAACGTATTTTCCATACGTTCCTCGACCCGTTCCATTCTGTTGATTACTTTATCCATATCATTTTCTACTTTATAGTCGATTAAAGCAAAGATAGTTTTTTTCTCGTCCTTGCTGAAATTGGTCTTTCCCATTAACTGGTGTATCTCCGCTAGTTTCATATCATCGTGTTATAAGTTAATACTCGCTAGGGAGCAATAGGGTTCTGTTTGTATAATAAAAAGCAATCACGTCCAAAGGGAAATCGGTGTACCGATATTCGTGTACGTGCAATAGCTTTCCGTTACCGTTAGTATATTCCAAAACGCCTTTTTCATTGTCGCATGATAACTGGGCTTTGATAAATTCCGATTTTTCCTTTAGCGCATCACATTGTATGCACACATCGGAAACCAACCAATGGGCGTTGCACGAATCAATGACGTATTGAGCGCCATCAGTCCAGATGACATTGCACAATGGATGCTTATAAAAATTCTCCGTGCCGTGGAACTGTGCCAAGTTCTCACGTATCTCCTGTGGGTTCATAGTAGTTTCCATAATCTCTTACGTGCTTTTACAAGGGTTTCGGAAATAAAAAAGGAAGGTCTTTTCGGTAGCTCAATGACCTGGGCATCGATAACGTGTATTTGCTCGACCCCGTTAGCCTTGGTTCGCTCCACTACAACATCTGTTGGGAGTATGGTGGTGTAGGAATCCTTTTTCTTGTCAAAGGAAAGCCCACGGCTATTTTGACTATTTTTGTCTCTCATGATTATAACTGTTAAGGTTATGATTTAAAAAAGGGCGAAAGAGTTGAAAGGCTTCGCCCTTTTTACATGCACCAATCCTAGCTTGTAGCAGTAGCTTTTTGGTTGTTTTTACTTCCTGACTTTTCAGGTTTTTTTTCGGCTTCTTTTTTCTTATCCATTACTAGGACTTCTGTTGCCTTAATCTCTGCAAAGGTTCGCTTCTCCTTTTGTTCATTCTCATATTCTCTGTAAGTCATTTTACCGAGGACACAAACATTTGAACCTGATTTTAAGAGCTGTTCTACTACATTAGCCAATCTGCCCCAACAAACGACATTATGCCATTGGGTGTCTTCAACTCGTTCACCTACTTGATTGGTGTAGTACTCATTGGTAGCTACGGAAAACTTTGCGCATTTACTACCACTTTCAAAGTTGATTACTTCTGGATCATTACCAACATTTCCGATAATTGAAATTTGATTTTTGATACTCATAACTGTTAAGGTTTTAAAAGGATTAATACTTGTTTTTATTCTTATACAATATACTAAATAATTACAAGTAATACAAGTATTTATTGTGTTTATTGATTATATGTTTCTATCATAAATAGCTGTTTTATAGATATTTATGATATATCAGAGCCCTTAAAGATGTTGGGTTTCCCCGAGGTGGAGTCATCGCCCCAGTCGATGCCAAACCAACTGGTCGTGCGAGTGGCCAAAAGGCTTTTGGGAGCTTGCGACCGTATCGGAAAATAGGGAGGGTCCCCTGAAAGTGGGAAACCCTATTTTCTGGAAAAGCATTGCCGGCCAACTCATTTTGCACGGGCTATCTTTGCCGTCGATGGGAGAGGCTTCGCCGAGGGAAAAGAAACCCAACTGCAATTATCTGGAGGGCGCCCCCATGAAGTTCTTGCCCTGTACGGCAAGAATTGATCATTGGCGGGGCTTTTGCTTTTTCGCAAAAGGCATGACAATGACAACACTTTGTGCTAATGGATAAGGGTGCACGACTTCCGTTTAAACTTTAAATCGGGTATCAAATGTAGATTGTATTAAAACAAGCTGATTTGGTTGGTCTTTGAATCCACAATAATGTCCGCTACTTCCTGAATGGGGCTTTTGGTTTCCCCTGAAGGTTGCGCTGGAACTTTCTTAGGCTCTGGAAGGCCCAATTTCACCCTTATGTAATCATAAGCATGGTTCATGTTGTCCACGTATTCGATTTGGGGTACGCCCTGAAGTGTAAGCCATCGGTTCACAATAAATGCTCCCCTGAAGCTTTTACCTGCAATCAGACCGTTATCACAAATTACGATGCCGTGGATGCCGTGGTACATCAGGTTAAGGGCGCTCATTCGTGCACATGTAAAGTCGATGTCGATAAGGCTGTGGAACATACCAGGTTTTACACTGTTACTGGCCAACGAAAATCGGGCCGAACCCGAACAGGGGTCGTTGAAGTTTTGGGCCTCTTTGTCAAGGGTAAGCTGTGCCATGAGCTGGCATATATGAAGTGGGGTGAAGAACTGGGCAAAATTTTTGTTGGTAAGGCTGTTGGCCTCGTAAAAGGTTCCGAATACATCGTAAAAATCATTGTCCGAAACTATCATCCTGTCCAAGATGTGTATGGTCTCATGGATGAGCTGGCCGAACAATTGCCGTTCTTTCTCGGTGTACTTCTTTCGGATGGCCACAAGGTCCATTTTGTAATCGAGCGACCAGGCGTTGATGGAAAGGTCCAAAAAGTCCTGAAAGATTTAATACGTGCCGTGCCTACGTGAAAGAGAATCGAAGATGTTGCCGAACTTTTTCAGTTCCTCTGGTAGTCTGTTTTTAGCCATAATTTTTGTGTAAGGGTTACTACTCATTTTTCTCATCGGCCCTTACACGGCCACAAGGTCCACAAAGCCATGAGGCACGAAATGGTGTGTGGTTCTGTGGTCGTCACTTTGCTTGTGGAAAAATGGGGGGGGTGGTGCTCAATGCCTGAAGGATAGGGCAGGGGCAAGGCAAGTGCATCACTTTTGGAGTTCCAGCGTGATGATCCACGACCTTTTTGGATGTGGCGGGTGGGGGAGTGGTCCCACGATGGGGGAACGGAGAAATGTTATGCTCTTGTGCGCGGTTCTGAGGGTGTTGGTGCTTTTGGAGGCGGCAGGACTTCCGAATGCGTACCGGATCTGGTACGCTCGGAGTGTCCGGAAGACGGAAAAAGTGCCAACTCCCGCAGGAACATGGGAAGTGCTACTCGGCTAGGATTCTTGCGGAATGCTTGTTTGACCTTTCTTCCCGTATTCGGGGTGCATCAGGGATAGAGCGTAAATCCATTTTATGGGGTTCCTAGCGTGTTTTGCATGAGGAAGCGACCACGAAGCTACCGCAAAGCTTAAAACCGCTTAGAACGGCTCAAAATGATTGTAGGGATAGCCCTCTAGGATGCCCTAAATCTTTTTCACAACGGTATTTCGGTACTCTTCTTTTACTACTTCGTACAGCTCCCCCAAACGCCTGTGGAAATCAATGGTCATTTCAAAGGTAAAATCCTTAAAGCCCACTTCCAGCGTTTCACCTGTTCCGATCCTGCCCCTGACCAAAAAGACCTCTGGCCTGCTATTGAGCTCCGTGTCCATCATCAGCTCATAGGGGTGAGCGGCGAAAGCAAGGATGTTCGTAATCGGGTTCATTGAAAAAATCACCCTAAAGCCGATTTCCCGATATTCTCTTTTGTACTCCATTTAACAAATCCAAAACACCTTATGGGGTCTGGGATGTTCACCAAATGTAGGGCGTTGCCCCCAAACGTCAATTTCACGGGTTCATTGCCCATTGTGGCCAGCCCTCTTGTATCGGTTCAAATCCCAAAAACCCACAAGATGAAAAACTTTGAAATTATTTTAAACGTAGGAGAAGACCGCGCAAATTGCATCGAAATAGACGAACCGAATGATTTTATCGTTGTCGATTACGAATTCCTTTGAAATCGAGTAGTTTACCTTCAGAATCGTGCAGTTCACTAAAATCTGGATTCAAAGGACACTCAAAGAGTGTCCTTTGTTGTACTTTAGTGACAGATTTGAAGTTATATAAAAGTAAGAATCTACGTTAAATTGTGTTAATATAAGTTGTAGAAGTAAAGCTGATGTAAGGTCAAAAAAGCAAAACGGCTAGGTAAATTTGGGTAGTTATTAACCCTATAATTTATTTAGTTATGAAAGTACAAAAAGCTATTTGTGCCATCGCCGTATTGTTCACCTTTGCAGTATTCACTTCTTGCGAAAAAAGCGATTTAACGGAAGAAGAATCACTGATCAATGCAACCGAGGAACAAGCAATCGACGGTAAGGAAATCAAGAATCAGGATACCTGATACCTTTTGGGTGGCGTTGGCCATCATAGGATTGTCAACGCTTCCCTATTTGCATGATTTTATAACTGATTCCGATGGGCTCAAATCATGGGTTCCAGTAATCGGAATAGAATCCCTATTGTCTGATTCTGAAGGTAACGTATTGGGTTTTTCCACATATCGGGTGTTCCTCAATACTTTGATGATTTTCTTGTTTTCAACAATCGGATGTGCGGGGTGGTACCAGAGTGCAAATGATAAATTCTAAGGGAGTGCTTTGCTGTTGGCAATGTCCTCTGGACTATATCACGTTTTTCTGATTGCTTTTGAGTTAAGGCGAACCGCATGGAATGAACCTGTTCCAAAAATGGCTTTTCTGTCATTGATTTTCGTGGTTCTGGGATATTTTTCAATTAGAAAGAATGGTTTGGGCATCAAAAAGGTACTCTCTTGGGCCATTCTTTTTTCAATGGCCGTATTGCCTTTTTTCCACGACATTATTACAGATAGAACTGGGAATTTGAAGCCGTGGGTGCCGAATTTTGGCATTGAGGCCATGCTGACCGATTCTGAGGGGTATGTTCGGGGATTGGGCAATTATAGGATTCTTGTGTATTTGTTATGTATTTACCTGTTTTCACATTTGGGCTGGATAGGATGGTTTTTCGATGCCAGGGGAAGAAAGTTTCGACCGTTCCTTATGGTCCCCGCAGCGCTCAGCTTTTATCAGGTGGTGGTCATTGCCATGTCTTGGCGCGAAACGGAGTTTAACAGCCCGAATATCAAATTGTATATCACCATAGGCCTGAGCGTTCTTCTGGCCATTAACTTCTATTATAATAACAAGGTTTCCCCAAAAACGAACATAGTAACTGAAAATGAACAATCATAACCATTAGAAAATGAAAATAGATAAGACAAGATTTGGATTTATACGGGCCACCGGTTCCTTATTCGATAAGACCTTGCAAAAGGTCAACATGATTCTTCAGGGGGTTGTCGATGCCAAACCCTATACCTTGGACTGGGAACACGTACTGTCCGAATACGATAAGCTAGGGGTAGGAGATGTTGCCGAATTTGCTTCGGGCTATGCCTTTGGATGGCATGCCATGAACGGAAAGCTCGACAATGATGCCAGCAAACAGGCGATGTATCTTGAAATCATCGATGGCATTGTGGAGCGGCGGAAAAATGTCAAATAGAAATTGGTCTATCCGGGAAGTACTTTTCAAGCTGATAGCCTGACTTGAATATTTGGCGGCCAACAATTTTTTTGGTGGCCTTGTCTCGTTCCAATTCAAAAAAGAAAGTGCTCAGGGAATACAGGGCAAATTCTGTTCCCCCGTTATCGTAGGTTGCCACATATTCCCCCTTATCAACCAGCGTCATGATTTGATCGTGTTCTCTGAGCATAAAATATTCGTACATCGTCATAGGCGGGAAAGTGTCAATCGATTTTCTTTAGGGATAGTATCTCGTTGATATAGTCAATATCCCCTTGTCGGTACTTGTCCAATCTCGGCCCGTCAACAAAGACATGGATGTATGGGTCAAGTTGTCCAGATAGATCAGAGGTGAGCTCGGCATAAAAGCCGTGCAACCGATACAAGTGGTGTTTGATGCCGATATAGTCGATATGGTGCTCCAAAAATTTGCAATGCTCCCAAAAATGTTCAAACTGGTCGTAGGTCGATAGCCCTAAAAAAGTCTTTATATCCATACGTCAATAGGGAATTTGAACTTGGGGATACTTTACATGTTCGATAATATCCTCTCGGTTGGAATCAATGTTTCTTGAAAAGAGGTCTTTGCTTATGGAATAGGCATTGATTTGATCATGGGGCAAATCGTTGTTTATGATTTCAAAAACATCGTCTTCTCCCAAATCATCGGATAGCCAGGCATCGATTTGGTCTTTGGCCAATGGTACTACCTGACGGTGTTCCCCATCACGATTTTTTTTGTTGTGGATAATGGCATACTTGGATCCTTCCGGAGCTTCCTTGGTCAAAATGGAAAAGGTTACATACTTGTCCGGGGTAATGCTATAAATACCGGCCAAGCTGATTATGGGTGAATCCTTTTGCTCAAAGTAATAGGGTACTTTGAAGTTCTTGGGTTTTTCACACGTATGCGGTTCATAGAATCCCGAAAGGGGTATGATGCAACGTTTTGTCAAAGCACTGTGCTTGTACATCCAGTGATCAAAAAGTTTTTCCGCCTGGGCGTTCAATCCAGCACCCCAAGGGATGGCCTTTTTGTAATAGGCTTCATGGTCGGCACCAGGTTTATTGAACGGTAGCAACCCCCACATCATAGGGGTCATATGGTCTTTGCGCTGTTGCGGAATTACCCAAAATTGCTGATGGCTGTAACCATTTGCATGATGGTAAATGAGCTCGGCATTTTCTTCCTTCAGCTTATCCGAGCGAGTTACCTCGAAGTGCAATTCAAGCTGTTTGGCGGTACTGACGATTCTTGTATGAAAACACATTTAAAACTTATTAAAGTTACCTACCTAGTTTCAAAATCCGAAATGCCCCTTGTAATACTAGGGCAAACACAACTGTACCTACAATCAAGTCGGGTTTGCTAGATTCTAACCAATTTACCAAAAGTCCAGCTATAATCACTCCTAAATTAATAATCACATCGTTTGAAGTGAAAATCATACTTGCCTTCATATGAGCCTCTTCTTTGCTCTTTGATTTTTGTAATATGTAAAGGCAAACCCCATTAGCGATAAGAGCGAAAATGGACACGATGATCATTATAGAAAAGTCGGGAAGTTTCTCTTCTCCGAAAAATCTCCTTAATACTTCCACAAATCCAATAACGGCAAGTGTTATTTGAAAATACCCTGCAAGTTTGGCAATCCGTTTTTTTCTTGTCAGGGTTCCGCCGACCGCAAAAAGACTGATTCCGTAAACAAAACTGTCGGCAAGCATATCCAAACTGTCGGCAACCAATCCCATTGATTTTGAGATTATACCAGTTGTCATTTCGATTAGGAAAAAAGCGAAATTTATTCCAAGAACTGTCCAGAGTAATTTTTTCTGGTTTGAGTTTTCATTAAATTCCGTTTGGTCGGTCTGTTCGGTGGAAATTTTCTTTCCGCCCAAATTCAGTTCAATAACGGACTTTTCGATTAAGTCAGTTTCTCCGCTGTGAAAAACGGTTAGTTTTCTGTTGGCAATGTCAAAATCTAAATTTGCGATGCTTGCGATTCCATCCAATTTCATTCGGATTAGATTTTCCTCGGAAGGACAATCCATTTTGTTAATCTCAAACACGGATTTCTTCATTGGCTATAATCGAACTTATTTTATTTCTTTTTATGAACTCGTTTTACGATGTTGGTTACTACACCCCAAATATTAAGGGTGATATCTCCGCTGATTTCTATGGGCTTATATTTCGGGTTTTCGGGCATCAGCAAAATTTTATCATTTTCCTTTTTGATGCGCTTTACCGTAAACTCCCCATCCACAAAGCAGACGGCTATACTTCCATCGTATGCCTCGATACTACGGTCAATGACCAAAAGGTCGCCATCATCCATGCCTGCCCCCTGCATGGAATCCCCGTTCACACGGGCGAAAAAGGTGGCATCGGGGTCATGGATAAGCTCCCTGTCCAACGAAATACGGTCTTCCTTAAAATCATCCGCGGGCGAGGGGAAGCCACATGAAATACCTCCCTCGAAGTAAGGTGCTTCAATGGCCATACTCTTCCCGGGCATTAATATTTCAAGTTTCTGTTTTCTCTTTTGGGTAATGTGCATTTACTGTAATTATATCGTCAAACTTGCTGGTGTATCTAGGGGATAATTTGTTGCGGTTCATCTTCCATTCACGCTCCAAATCTTGGCTACCCAATTTAACAACATTGAAACCAGAAAGCAAATTGATTCGGTCAATAGCTTTCATCAAGGGCAAATGTCTAGGGTCTGAATTTTGGAAAACGTTCAGTTGCTTCGATGCCGATGGGGTAAGCGCCATGACCATAATGCCCGCTTTTTTATAGTGGTACCCTTTTTTGAAAATCATTTTAAGGCCCCGTACTGCGTGTTTGGTCAGTTCTAGGGTGGAATTGGTAGGGTAGGGGAGTTTGATGCAAACGGAGCGGCCATACTGTGGCAAATGCTCCTTAAACGGGTTTGTCCGGACGTACACCTGAACCAAATTGCAATCGGATCCTTGTCTTCTCAATTTTCTACCGCAAACGGATGCAAAGGTGGCAATGCGTTCGTGAAGTTCGGAAAACTCGGTATAATCCTTATGGAAAGAGCGCGTACAGGCGATTCCTTTTTTGTTTTGGACTTCTTCCATTTGGATTGAGGGTTTGCCCATTAGATCATGTTTGAGCCGTAGGCCAACGACGGTCATGCTGTCCCTCACAAAGTCGTCGGGAAGTTCGATGAAATCAAGTGCGGTACGGACATTCTGCAATTGCAACATTTTTGCGTAACGGCTACCAATGCCCCAGACATCCCCGATTTTTAGCCAATTTAGGGCTTTTGTCCTCTTGGTGTCGGTGTCCATCAGATACACCCCACCGGTTTTATCCGGGAACTTTTTTGAAATCCTATTGGCGACTTTGGCCAAGGCTTTGCTTGGGGCAATTCCTATCGATACGGGAATGCCTGTCGCACGATGGACAAAGGATTTGATTTCCCTGGCATAGCTTTCTAAATCGAAATGTTCAAAGCCCCGGAACAAAAGAAATGCTTCATCGATACTGTAAATTTCCACCTCTGGACAATATCTTGAAAGTATGTTCATCACCCTAGAGCTCATGTCGCCATAGAGTGCATAATTTGATGACTTGACAACTACATTGTGCTTGGCAAAAAAGGATTTGTACTCAAAGTAGGGTGCGCCCATGGGAATACCCAGGGCTTTGGCTTCGTTGCTCCTAGCGATACAACAGCCGTCATTGTTTGAAAGCACTACTACGGGCCTATCGTTCAGGGAAGGGTCAAATACCCGCTCTGAAGATGCGTAAAAATTGTTGCAATCGATAAGGAAATAGTAGCTCAATTTTGTCCAAAGTTTGGACGTATAAAGCTAGTTTGAAAATTAAACCAATGGAAATATTAAACCAGAAAAATGTTTATAGTTTTTCCCTCGTTGTTTTGATTACGTCTGTACCGCCCCCACTAGTAATGTATCTAAACTCTCCAGCTCCAGATGATAGCGTGGCCAACGGCTGTTCCCTAATACCGCTTTGCAATTCAATTAGAATGTCAATATTTGAATTGGTATAATAGTCATACCTAAATATTGCATCGAAATAATCAACAGTTGACTGCGTAGACCTCATGACCGTTAAGTAATCAACCTCGTTCGCCACGGAATCGAAATAAAACTGAAAAGAAAAGAAGAAAAGGTCAAAACCATTGTCTATTTGAATCGTCAAATAGTTCATTCCATCATTAAAGTTTTCGATTATCAAGTTAAATGGTCCCTCTCCTGAAGAAACCGGGGCGTTTAAAAGATTGCCCTGTCCTATAGTTGCATCAACATTGTTCTCCAAGATAAAGGTTCCCTGGCAGCAACTTACGTTGGGCTCAATTGAGGAAACGGTATATGAGGAAAAATCGGTATCGGTCAATTCAAAGGAGAAGGTTAACGAGCTCTCGCTTCTTAATTGTAAATCATATTCTACCCCAAAGCTCTCAACTGCAGGCGGGTCGTTTTCATCACAGCTGTATAGGCCAACTATAATTAATATCAAAAATATCTTCTTCATTGGTCAATAAATTAAAGTAAAATAAAATCAAAAATTATGCCAAAAAAATCTTAATATGTACAGTCCGTCGGGCAATCATTGATAGGGCATCCCAAGTTTTCGTGTATATAAAAACTAGGTGTTTCAACGTTTATTTCGTTACTAAATTCATTTCTGTCATTAACAATCTGAACCCTGTACGTTCTTCCTTTTTTAATTCTGATATCCCGATCTTCAATGAATCTCGCACAACTGCCCCTTCTTGTTGATCTCCCATAATCAAGAAAACCTACCACATAATCCAAATTATAGTCGTACACTTCTCCATTTATGACAATCTGTGAAATTGGATAAACGGAATTAAAGTCGATATTGGCTACTATTAGCTCCATAAAGTACCTTTGTCTAGCAACCCCGTTGATCGTTCCTATGGGCTCCGTTCGGTTCAATTTATACTCTGAAAACGATAATGAATTAAGAACCGGATTGCTTGGAACAATATCAACTGTTATGGATGATGGCCTAGAAACGTTATTACTGGCCGTTAACGTATAGGTAATTTGATGTTCCCCAAGGGTACTGCCCGTATAGTCTGCTGACCAATTTCCTGCGTTTATGTCTGCAGCAATTATCGGTATGCTTTGTCCAGCTGAATAGCTGATACCGTTGTACGTTACAATACCGGTACTAGAACTTGTAAAAACCATTGTGTATGTCAAGCTTTGGCTTGTCGTTTGGTTAAATGTAAAGTTAACCGGAAGCGCAACATTTACTATTTCGGCGGGCTTGGTGCGTATGGCCTCAAAAGCAAAATCGGTTTCTGAAATGGTTATGCTTGCATCGTCGCTCTCATTTTGTCCACTGGAGCTTGTAACTTCAAAATCTAAAACATGGTCTCCTCCAGCTGAAGCTCTATAATTTCCTGAACTGGTTCCAACAGTAATATTAAAACTTTGTCCTGGGCTTATGGTTTGTCCCCCATATTCAAATGTTCCATTGTTTGAATTGGTGAAAATAGCAGTATAAGTATCAGTTCCACTTATGGTCTCGGCAATATCAAAAGTTATTCCAACGGCCTCCCCGATATTTGCTGAAGCCAACTCTTCGGTTGCGGAAAAAGTAAATACGTTTCCGTTGTAGGTAACAGAAACTGTATCATCTTCTGTCCCTCCATAACTTGCGGTTGCAGAAACGGTTAAGTTGTGTGTGCCCGAGCTCTCTCCAATATAATTGAAGGTCGATTGTCCACCATTAACCACAAAAGATTCGCCCTGAGCAAATATTTGTCCGTTATATTGAATGGTTCCGTTGGCGTTTGAAGAAACAAGAATTGTGTATGTTCCCCCTGAACCTCCAGTTTCGTTTATAGTTAAATTCACCGGAATAGATTCACCAACAGCTACCGTATTAGTAGATGCAATGGCATTAATCGTAAAAGCCCTAGAAACAACAGTGAAAGAGGCGTCGTCAGATTGGGGTATTCCGTTTGAGTCTGTTACCAGAAAATCCAGCCTATAAGAACCATCCAAAGATGGTGTGTAAAGCCCTTGGAAAGAACCTTGTTGTACTGGGATTTGCTCTCCTGGGCTATAGGTGGTTCCGTTAATATTTAGCGATCCATTCCTATTACTTTCATAGGTCATGGTGTATGTTGTTCCCGTATTGGCGGATCCTGGAGTAATATTAAAATTAATAGGGTTTGCTTCTCCAGTACCAACTTGATCATTAACCTCATTTGCTGTAAACTGGAAGTTTGTATTGCTAACTACAAAAGATGTCTCTGCAGGAATGGTTTGGCCGTTACTATCTCTTAAAATAAATTCAAGGGTATAATTGCCTGGGATGTCGGGAACAAAACTAAAAGGTATTGCCCCAGGCTCAATACTGAAGAATTGGGAAGCCTGAACTGGATCCCCATCTCGATTGGATAAAACCCCGATTCCGCCTGTTACGGAATAGCTCATTTCATACGTTAGATTGAAATTTCCCTGTTCAAACAACGAAACTGTAATGTTGTTGGTTTGTCCTACGAACATTTCTGAGGCCGAAGAAGCCGCCGAAAAAGAAAGCTGTGCATTGGTTGCGGTAAATTTTATATTTGCCGGCATTTCTTCTCCAAAGTTGTCCGTAGCCACAAAATCCAATTCATGCTCGCCTAACGATGTGGGTGTATAAAAAAGTTTGAATATGCCGGGCTCAACATTATATGCTGAGTTTTGGCCAATTGTCTCGCCCCCTTCATTTCTTAGTGTTCCGTTTCCGTTTACAGCGTCATAACTAATATTGAAGTCATTATTGTTTTCGCTGGCCGTACTCAGATTAAAAGTAAGCTCAATGGGTTGATTTATGCCCACCGTAGTTCCAACCGATTGTCCGGAAAAAGAAAAAGGAACGCTTGTAACATCCACTAAAATACTATCTCTTTTAACCTGGTTGTTCGAATCTGAGACATCGAAGTAAATCTTCTTTAATCCTAGCACGGTTGAGTTAAATTTATATTTATAATCCCCTGGGATTAAAGGGCGTGTTTGGCCTGCTGTTTGAGGCTCCCCATTTTCATCTAACAAGGTTCCTATGCCCTCTGAGTCTGGAGCATAAAAGAAAGATAGGTCGTAGTCGATTTCCTCACTATCATCTGATGATTGTAGGCTAAGAGAAACATCAATATCCTCCCCAATAGAAACTTTTTCTGAAGGAGTAGAGGCCAAAAGGAAAAACTGAACGTTCTCTACTGGCACAATTATTTCGCGCTCACGCTTGGCCCCATCAGGAGCTGTTGCAATCAATTTTATAATGTGCTCGCCTAAAGTTGACGGAACATATCCAAATTCAAGTGTTCCCTCTTCTACCGTAATCTTTTGCCCTGGTTCGTATTCTTGGCCGTTTACAACAAAAATCCCTGTTCCTCCCTCAACCGTGAACGAAAGTGTATAAGAGGCGTCAATATCGCCAACCGAAAGTGTTTCGTATAGTTCGGTGTTGGTTTCCGAGACCACCGTAAGGTTTAAAGCGTTTTCCCTATTGATAACAAAAGTGTTCACGCCTTTATTGAAAAGGGTAGTAAACGGAGCAAAGTCTATTTCATAGGTAATTGTTTCGGGTTTTTCATTACCCTTCTGGTCCTTCGCAATTACGTTTATAATATGGGTTCCTGTTGTGGTTGGTATATAGTCCAATTTCCAAACAAGATCTTCGAGCTCCATTTCAGTTTGTTGCTCCAATATTTGCCCATCGTTTAATTGAAAAAAACCCTCTCCCTCGTCTATAGTATAGGAAAAATTGAATTTTGTGGTTGAAATAGTCCTTTCCGGAACTACTCTAAAGTCTGCTTGTGAACCTTCATAAATAAAGCCTGAATCATCGGCAATTACAGAAAAGTTGAAATCAAAAGTGTCTAATATGTCGTCATCTTCAAACTCCTTGCCGCAAGCAAGAAGAACAAGCAGGGCGGCTAAATATATTTTAAACTTTTTCATATTAAAAGTGTTGTGGGGTAGTTAGTATTAATATAGATAATATCTGAGACTCAGCCCAATAAAGGGGTAAAGGTTTCCGATATCGCTATTAACGTGGTAATGTTGGTTTGCTTTAAGTGCAAGTACTAAATCTTCTTTAAATTGCCATTCTATTTCAAGGCTTGCAAACCCGCCGTAAATAAATTTGCTTTCAGCGGTTATCAGGGCTCCGCTAGGCAATTCATTGTTGCCATTATTTATTACCTCGTAGCCGGCAATTCCTCCACCGCCCAAATAAATTCCAACGGGTTTTCTCCAGTCCACAAGGAAAATCCTGCGATAATAACCTGGTTGAAAAGAAAAAACATTATAAGGTATTTTCACACCGTCGAAGTCTTCTTCTGAGAAACTTGCAAAAATGCCTATTTGAATGTAGGAAAATCTATTGGGGTGAAAGTTGAATGTTGCGTTTCCTCCAAAGCCATCTTCAACATAGCCCGCTGACAAACCTACTGATGAAGCATAGTTTTGGGCCATTGCAGTACTACTGGCCGCAAGGAAAATTAATAGTAAAATTGTTCTCGTAATCGTATTCATATAGTGTGGGGTGTATTAAAATCTTCTTGGTCTGTTAACTTTTGAATGTTTTATTCTTAAGGTTAAACTTCTATTTCCATTAATTTCGTCCAGCTGGACCACCAGGTCTTTGTTCTTATCAAGGGTAAATTTGTCATAGACAAGGAAGAAATGGTTTGAGGTTTTGCCCTTTATCCTTGTTGGAACTTTGTACCGATAATCCGGAGGAAAATTGACAAGCTGATTGTTTCTTTTAAAATTTGTGCCTAATGCCGTGCGGAGAACTTTAATGTCGTAGTCTATCGTTTCCTCATTATCAATCCGAAATAAAAAATACAGTTCGTTGTGGTTGTAGTAAACCTCTTTTAACCAAAGAGAAACATTTCCTATTCTGGCTGGCTTGTCAACAATTGAACCTTTTTTAAACTGGTTGTAATAACATTTTCTTCTAATATATTCGTCCTTGTCCAATTCGTAGAGCTCTTCCGTCAATGTCTTTTCTTCATCATTTTTATTTAAAGAAGTTGGCGTTTCCCCTATTGGGCTTTGATTTTTAAAAGAATGTTGTCTCGGTAAAATAGAATCTCGACTTTGCCTGCTTCTGTTTCCAGCCCTAATCATTGATTTCTTTTTGTCCAAGGAAAATGAGGCCATTGATTCCGAAACTGGAAACGTCTTAGTGTCTCCATTTGGATCGTAGAATATCTCTAAATCATACAGTATCCCATTTTTGGTCATCACCGTATAATTAGTAAGCGCATTGGGGTCTGTTAGCTCTTCGCTTACCCGCAACCCTAGAATTTGAGGTCCGTATTTGCTCCCACTCTTGGAAAAGGAAACTTCTACAAAATTTAATTTATCCCCTAAAACCGAAAAATCCACCGCATCAGGAAAAACCAAAAGTTTAACCCCGTTTCTCGGAAGACCAATTTTCGTTTCCTGCGCATTAAAAAGAAACGGTATTAGTATAAAGAGGAAATATATTTTTTTCATCAATTATCCGGTTGAGTTAAAATGAGTTGAAAGTTGTTGGTCAATGGTATTTTGTCTGTCTCTCTAAGATTTTTTCTTCTGAATATTTGGGTAATAGCTCGCCCAATTCCCCTACCTATTCTGCCTGTTTCTTGGGAAGCTTCTAAGGTTACGTCTTGTACCAAATTAGTTTCAAGGATCCTGCTTGCTTCGGTCCAAAGCTCTGAAGCCCTTTCGCTTTCAATCCCCAATAAATCCGTCTCTGCATCCTTCACCACAAAATTTACCGGCACTTTATTTATGCTCTTGATAGTTAGATAAACCTTTGTCTGGTCTATAGATACAACCGCCTTAAAAATGGTGTTCTTTGGTATAATTTTCCCATTATAATCAATGTCCTCGTTCAGAATAAGTTCGGCCGTTTCTTTGGGTAAGACCCATTGGTCTCTATAAACCGATGCGCTTACGGCATAATCCTCTTCAAAGGTGTCTGCAGCGATGGGGGAATATAGTTCGCTTTGGCGCCTATTGGCCTCTAAAATTCGTGCTCTTCTTTCTGCTTCCGTTTCAACAAGTTTAGATGTGCCAATGCCCAGGTTGGAGGGCTCTTCTTCAGAATCCATGTCCCATAGACTGTCATCCACTTTGATTTTAGTTCTCGGCTTCGACGGTGCTGGATTTTCGAGTTCATTGGTCAAAGTCAAAATTTTACTCCCAGACTCTTCGGGTTTGCCCTTTTCAAATGGGTCTATTAGGGGTATGCTGTCCTCTTCCCTTTGCTTTGTGTAAAATGCACTTCTATCCTTGTTGTTAAGGGTATCAAGAGTAATGTTGAAATCCGCATTTGGCGAAACTATGTTATCACCCTTTACCTCCGATGGGTCGTTGTCTTTTGCTTTAAAAGCATTGAGACTCATAAGTAGAATCGCCCCCAAAATGGCCATTCCTATAACCAGGTATAATTTTTTTTGATTTTCGGTGGGTGTCTTCATAGCTCTTTGTACTTTATTGTACGAATTTCATTGAACTCAAGGACTTCAAGGCCAATAACTTGAAATCCAGTAAAGTTGCTAAATTCGTAGCTCTTTTGCCTTATTTTTCCGACGGTTACCACCTTTTTCACGACAACATCATTTGTCCTGAGCGTCTTTAGTGTGGCCACGATTTCAAATTCCGGCAAATCCTTTGTATAATCTATTTTAATGTTTTCTTCCTTAACATCAAAAACCACGCTATAACCCCCCGCAATTAGATTAGAATAGTAATGTTTTTTCTCTAGCAACCTAAAAAGCATGTCAACACTGTTGTCGCCCATTTCTTTAGCTTTCGCCTTATTTCTTTCAATATATTCGGGATTCGGTTCTACACTCCAAACGTAGTTGTGAAATAGTTCAAGAAATCCCTTATGGGCTATTTCAAGAGGTTGCGAAAAATCTTCAACCAATTGGGCTTTTAAAATGGATCCATTAACAGCCACATATATTTCTTCTCTTTTTTTAGCCGTATCCTTATCTACGCCAGCTTTATAGAGTACCATAGCCCCCAAGCACACCACTATACAAACCGCACCAGCGATAATCGAGCCGATAACAAAAAGCCTTTCCTTAGTCGCTACATTATTAAGTATTTTCATTAATCAATAATTTGTATTAGACTTTAGTTATTACTTTTCTAGCGGCCAGAAGTGCAGCGGCTGCCGCTTTTTTGCTGCCCCCGACACCTGAATTAACCTTAGCAATACCCCATTTGATCATTGATGGAACGAAGAAGTATGACAATCCAAGCAATATGAAAAAAATAATGCCCAACCACATCCTAAAGATTTGGTCGTCAAACTCCAATGCGGGGCCTACAACTTGGGGTTGAAAGGCATTTTCTAAAACTTTTAGAGCAAGAAAATCAATAAACATAAGCATTGGGATTAGAAGTGCTGTTTCTAAATTCTTCATTGTCCAATCCAACCATTGGTATTCATTCCCTGGCACAAAACTTAATGCTAAGTTTATCGGCCCAAAAAATAGTAAGGTTATAAATCGAAGCATTGTTTTTACTTTAAGGTAGATGTACACTATCATTGAAATCATGGCGACCAAGTTGAATAATTGTGTCATGATTAACAGTTCAACTGTATTTTTAAACAGCTGCTTAAAATATCCTACGGTAATATCGAATATGCTTAAATCAGTGTCTTCAGGAATTACCGGCAGTTTGAAAAGAGTGAGATAAAGTTTTTGATTTTTGGCAAAACTTATACTATCATCTGCTGATGCAGATAAGTCAACAAAAAACTTTACCACAGCATCATAATGAAACAAAAGAAGCGTAAGTGGGAGCCAGCTTAAATAACCCCATACATCCAATGGGTTATTATACAGGTTTCTCGCAATCTTTACCAACACGAACATAAATGCAACGTATTTGAATGCTGTAATCACTGGCTCAGCCACTTCAAAAGCTAATTGTATTTGCTCCCATATAAAGGAGTTGAAAAAATCTTTTATTTCAAGGATGAAGCTTTCCACCTATGCCGTTTCCTGAATTGTTTCTTTTTCCTCGGTTGAATCTTCGTTTACTGGTTTAGGGCCATTCATATAAATTTCATGAGCCTTGACTTCAGTAATCTTTCTTGAAATTTGCTCTGAGTCTGTATAGGTTCTATAAGTAATGGAACCGCTAACACAAACCTCAGAACCTTTCTTAAGATACTTTTCAATAATCCCAGCCAGATTACCCCAGGCAACAACATTATGCCATTGTGTATTTGTGATTTTCTCACCTTCTTGATTAATATAATCCTCGTTAGTAGCCAATGAGAATTTTGCGGTTTTCTTTCCGCTGTCAAATTTTACGACCTCTGGGTCGTTTCCTAAATTTCCGATCAAAAAAACATGATTCTTAATTGTTTGCATTTCTAAATTTTTTAATGGTTAATACTCTATTTTAATTGCCAGAAAATCGGTTTCTGGTATTTCTCTTCTGGTTTATGTAATCCAGTTCGTTCTTGAAGGATTTAATTTTGGCAACATTCTTTTTTATTGCCTCGATTGATGTTTGTAATAATTCTTGTCTCTCGCGGGCAGGTATTATTTTATCATTTGAGACAAGGAGATTATTTGTTTGTTTCCATGCCATTATTGTGCTCTCAACTATTTCTACAATTTTATCTTCATAGACACTAAAGTCTGAGGCTTCAATATTTTTAGCATTTTGAATAAACTTCACAAAGTCCTTTGCCGCTTGTACAACTTCACTTTTGGCATCCTCTAAATCATGTAGTTGATAGTCAACAATAATGCTTTCTGGTGCCTTTTTGTAAGCTTCAATCTCTTCTGTTTTCAACTTGTCAGTATGGTTCAATATTTGATTTTGCCTTTCCAAAAGCTTAATAAGGGTTTGTTGGTTTTTGATAATCATCTGTTGGTTAGCAATTTGCTTGGTGATCAATTTGTTCTGTGCGATTGTCTGCACGTTAATAGATGTCAATATTCCTGCTGAAACACCGTCTGTTACCGGTATTTGAGAGAACCCGAGCAAAGGGGAAAGGATTATTACAAGTGAGATTATTTTTTTCATTTTCGTTTATTTATATGTTAGTTGCCGGCAAAGTGTTTCGCTGTTTGTAGCATGGATCCGTATCTTTTATCAATGTCGAACAGAATGGCCTTATTGTCCGGATTACTTTCATAAATAGCGGCCTCTTCTCTTGATGTTTCAATTCCAAGTGTTACTAAGTGTTCTTTAGCGTAAAGAAGCGCAATCTCTTTTGCCAAAATCCCCTCGGGCATGTTCCTGTTAAGTCCAAAAATGCGGTTGGCCTGTGAGTCGGTAATGCTAAGGATGTCCCTTATATATTCAGGTTTACCTTTGTAAGAGCTCAAATCGGATATAAGCCCGATTTCCGAATTGTTCAATACGGTATTCTTGATGATGTCCGAGTTGAAAAAATCCTCAATATCCTGTGATGTAAAGATTGTTGCCCCCTTTTGAGATCGTACCGTCTTAATGGTGTCCAGTATAAATTTTTCTAAAACGGGCTTGTCCATTGCCGTCCAGGATTCGTCATAATGCAGAAATTTCATGCATTGTAGTAACTCTGGACAGTAGAGTTTGTCCTTATATAAATTCGTTAATAAAAAGGTTGTATTGGTAAAGAGCTTCGGATCGTCTTTAAGTTCTTTGATTTGGAATGTTATATATCGCTGATACAATAAATCGGCAAGTCTTTCATCCCTGTTGTTGAGAAGGTATTCATATACACCACCCTTATAGTAATCCCGTAAAAGAAAAGTGATTTCGTTGAGCTTTACACTCTTTTCAATACCGTTGTCCTTTGCGTATCCAGGTGCAAACTCTTTGAAGTAATCAAAAAACGTGTTGAAGCACAAATCATGGTTTACAGTTTTGTAATAACCCGCAACTGCAGCAGAGAAAATACCGAACATCAATTCGTTGTTGTAGTCGTTGTTGCCGCTATCAATTAGGTTGCAAAGGAAGTATGACAAAAAGACCCTTTTGGAATTAATTTCATCTTCACTTCCGCTGGACGTCAAAAATGGGTTGAACCCTATTTTTTCAAACATCGAGACTTTAAAGAAAACCCCATTATGATATTTTGTGGCCCGTTCAAATGAGCTGGATCCATCAACATTAAAAATGTGGTGCCCCATTTCATATTGATGGTTAAGAATACTGTTCCAGCTGTATGATTTTCCAGAACCGGACTTACCAACCCCCCAGGCATTGTAGTTGGTAATGATTTTTTTTTTGAATGGAGTTATGAAGAAATCCCAATACATGGGGTTTCCGCTTGCGGGGTCTATAACTCTTTGGCCGAAAGGTGCGTTTCCTTTGGAATAATCTTCAAAATATGCCAACGAAAGTGCGCTTTCTGAAGTTAGGGGCATATATAGGTCTGCAGGAAGCCCGATTGCATTGCCTGGGCAGCTGGCAAAATATAGGTCGTGCAGATCTGCCGTATTTTCTTTTAGGTTATATGAGAATGTATTTGGGCGTGAATAGGTGGTATCCAACATACCAGCATTGATATGGGTGTACACAAGTTTTTTATTGTCCTCAATGATTTCTGAAATGAACGAGCTCGTTTCGTTCATAAAGATTTCGTTGCCCGTAGCGTCAAGGCTTTTAGGCTTTTTCTTTGTACCATCTTCTTCAATGGAGTTAATGGGATTGAAGCGATGCGTGTAGTTGAAAAGTCTATTTACCTTTTTCTGGAACTCCTCCAGCCCTGTTTGTTGGTCTGGTATGTAAAAATACTGGTTCAATACATGATCACAATCCAACTCTAATCCAAGGGGTGAAATTGTGCTTTTATATATTGGTTTGCTTGGAACTTCTTTTTCCGGACAGCTAGATGATGAAAGAATAAAATCATTTAGTTGCTCATTATTCTGGAGAGAATAGTAACGTAATTGCCTATCGCCAATAAGGAGTTTATTTTTATCGAATAGCTTGTCTCTTCCCTTTGGGGTCAAGTCAAAGTCCATAAACATCTGAAATATACCGCCGTTATTGGTATCGCCTATAAAGTCATCCTTGGTCAATAGGCGGCCTGAAAAATTTTCATTTTTTAATAGTTTGGCGATGGTATCCCTTTTCTCAAAGAACTTGTCTATTTCCTCAGAAGTAAAGTAGCTTTTTGGGATAGTGGAGCTCAGGCCTCGCTTTGAGCTTTTTATTAAATATCTATTGGTGTGGTATGATTCGTAGGTTATATAATTTTTCGGAACTTTTGTAAAGTAGATATAGGATAGCTGCTTTCTTACGCTTCTGCCATAAAAATGGATTCTATTATATTTCTGCATTGCGCTTTCATTTTGGGGCGGGGTTTCCTCAAAACCCTCCTTAAAAAACCAGTCCTGCTTGTGTACGATATAGTCTTTTTCCAAAATCGAAAAAATCCCATTCAATACTTCTGACATGGTTTCTATCTGTCCCTCTGCTTTTTGGTAAATAGCCGGATATTGGACTTTAAAGCCATAGGCTAAACAGCCTTTTTCTTTATTGATTAGGCAGTCGTCCTCTATACCATGAATGGGTAGATGTTCACTTTTTATTAATAATGCCTTCACTTGGTAAAAAAATTAAAGGGTTCTGCTTAATCACTTTGGGTTTTTTCTTGTTGATTCTCTTTTTCTTGAAATTGGCCTGAGCATTTTTCTTGTCTCTAATTCTGAAAAGGAAAAAGTTTAAGGGTATGGAAAGAAAGGCGGCTATTACCGCAAATCCGTTGGTTCCAATCACAACAAAACACACAACAATGCTAATTATCTGAAAGAATGCAAATTCAATCCCAATGCTTCTATCCATTGCGAAAAGCCTTGGGCTTCGCTGAAGTGTCTTATAAACCTTATAGCTTTTCATAAGAAGACTTAGGCGATGTTAAATATCTGTTTGGCAAGTGCGATGGCAATTGAAGCCAGAAAAGTAATTAGGGCATACTTTCCAAAATTGAATCCAACATTGATGTTTCTGCTGTTATCAACTATGATCATTGAAGCAGCAAGAATAAGCGCAATAATGAATAACACGTATTCAATTACTCTACCTACAATTTGTGCGATCTGGGCTAACCCGCTTTCGAGGTTGGAAAGAAAATCTATAATAGCATCCATTTTAAAATCTATTTAAGGTTATTGGCCAAATATAGAAATTAAAATTTAATATTTATACTATTATATCTTTTTTTAGATAAACGTATTATTAGTTAAATAGAAGATTTTTTATTTTTCAAGCTATTTGTCTGGTTTTTTGGCGCTTGTTTTGCTGAGATCGTTAATGCTGCGTTCCAATCTTTCACTGGTTTTCCCAAGTACGATGCTTTATGGGTTCTAACATTTGATTTGTTGAGTGCCGGTATGTTTCTGGCCAACGAAGCTGATATTCTTTTACCGGCATCTTCAAGTTTGCTTTTGGAGGGAAACACTAAAGAAATCCTGTCATTAGATGATTTTATGTTTATGTGGTGGTTCTCGTTTGAGTTGATATAAATGGCGTTGAAATGGTCTTGTAGGTTAAAAAACCATTCATTGACCTCTTGGCTTAGTTTCGGATGATGGGTGTGAAAATCAATAGACGGCCTCCCATTGTCGTTACCAATGGAAAAGAAGGCCTGTTGTTCCTGGCCAGCATTCGGGTATTCGTCTTGTAATACTTTATTGTAAGCGGCAAGATCATAAATAAAGCCGTCAAGGTCTCTGTCCATTGCAAGTACAAGGGTATAGTCGTTTTTATTCAAACCGCTGCTTTCTATCTTCTCCCATAGCCAATTTTGTCTTGTTTCGTAGAAATTGCCATTAGTAGAAAAGTACCAGGTGTTTTTGTTGCCCGATGGATCCATTTGATAGTGCGAAACAGCATCAATAGCGGATTCAAATAAGGCGATTTTATCTACCTGTTCGGGCTTATTGGAGTTCCATAGTATGCAGTCGATTCCCAAACAAAGATTGTTGTTGGTTTTTGCCCCGGTTTTGATTTCAGCACCAACAATAGCATTGTTGTCGTCATATTTTGGAAAGAACGTGTTGGTGAATGTAACTGGGCCATTGGACGTATTTACGGTATTGTCGTACACCATTACACGGTCAATAAATTTGGGGTCTAGTAAAACATCATTTGAAACATTTCTTTTCTGCAGGTAATGCTTCTCTTCGTTCAGAATAAGTTCATTGATTGTCCTAAGATTATCAAACTTTTCAATGTCCAGGGGTTTTGAACCGCTTTGTTTATTTTTCTTAGATGCGATTTCAAAATCTTTGTTCTCTTTCCATTTGCTTGCGTTGGTTCGATAGTTGTGTTTGTTTAGCAACTTTATAGCATCGTTAAGACGCTTGCTTTCCAACCGGTTTGCGATGAATTGTATAATGTCCCCATTGTCGTTCTGATAGGTTCTGTTGTTGTATCTGAAATGGCCAAAGTCTCTGCCCGCCTTGTCCTGGTTAAACAACAAAACCCTTTGTTTGCCACGGATTTCCTCGGTTATGTGTAGTTGAATGGAGCCTGAGCCTTTTCCCTTGTCAAGTTCAACCTTTGTTATGCCAAGTTCCTTTTTAATGGGGTTCTTGGTTTGTAGAAGGTCTTTAACGTCAAAAATTTCGCTAATCCGGCTGTAAATTGACATGGGAGTGGTTTCTAATTATACTGATATACTTTTCCTATGGTGTCGTAAATGTTGAGTTTAAACTCCTTTCCAACGTTTTCTATGCTTGTTTGTTCTTGGGCCCAATAAATGCCTTTTGGCTTTACAATCTTGAAATTCTTTTCAGCAAGTAAGTATTTGGACGCCAACACTAAAAACCCTTTAAAAATGTTCGCTATGCTGGCAATTTCAACAACAAATACCGCTTCGTTTGCTAGGTTTTTACCTGCTTTTATGGTCAAAAGATTTTTAATTGAGTTTTGCTCAAGTTCCTTTTCGATGTTCGATTTTAATTCCTTCAGCTTTTGGATGAAAATGTCGCTTTGAGAATTTTGGGGAACGGATAATTTTAAATAGCCCGTCTTTTGTTTTATCTCAACATTAGCATTGATGCTTAAATACTCAATATCACGGTAATATCCTGTTAGTTTGTCCGGAAAAGCCAGGAATGTATTCTTAATGCCTTTGGTTTCCGAAATAAGGGATATGGTCTTAGCCTTTGAGGTGTTGAAACCTCCTTTAAAAACAATGTAAAAGAAGTTTGAGGGCATTCTTTTTCTGAATGCAATCATTTCCTTGAAACTATTGAAAACAACGGCTTCACTGCTATTTATGGAGGGGTTGCTAAAGTATATGCTTCTGTCCAGATTCGAGAAAACTACGGTTTCCTCTTCTTTGTTGGATTTGTCATAAGCAACGACCCCAAGAATGTTGTGCTGTCTGGAGGGCGTAACATCTTCATCCATGAAAAAGAAGTAAAGGTGTGTGCTTGATTCAAGTGCGTTATTAAAAACATCGTCTTTGCAGTTACCATATTCTTTAAACATGAGCTTGTACAAATTAAAGTGCGGTACCGGCTTTAGTTCATCGATTGAAAAGTTCAAGTCGTCATTTTTTAAATCATTTTCCCTTTTAAATAGTGTGAGCCTATCCGCTTCATTAAAATCGCTGGAATTATCGGTTTGATAGTAAAATGTGATTACATCGTAAATGTTACCGTCCCATTCTCCGGATGCTGAAGAAAACCTAATAGCATTGTCTCGTAATCTTTTGTACATGAACAAATGCGTGCCGCTGGAGGACTCGAAGTGGGTAAAGAAATTATCGGAAAGGTTTTTGCCTGGCTTTAGCCCCAACAACACCAAAATAGATTCAATGTTTTTCATTTATATTTTAAGATAATTATTATTTATTTTATATTTTAATACTTTTACACAAATATAATAAAATACACGAGATGAAAAGTGAGCGCCTACACTATGTGGTACTTTTCCTTGTTATTGGAATAGCCAGCTGGTCCTTATACTTTAGAATTGCTTTCGATGGATGGATTACGGTAAACGTAGAAGAGCCATATTATTTGAAAAGAATGCTTAGGTACTTAGTGGATTTGGGGTCAACAGAAGCCAACTTAAAACTTATTGCCGCATCGACCCCTTTGGCCGCTGGTTATGTGCACCGTTATTATACGGATAAGAAAATCAATCTAAAATTGACTATTGGCCTTTTTGTAATAGGAGCCCTATCCATTGCATACCCATATGATAGGTTGGTTCATTTGCCTGTTTTCATCGGCATGGCCATTACTGTGATAGGTTACTTTATTTACTTGCGATCAATCCTATCTATATCAACCTGGTACTTTTCAAGAAGATTGGCCAATGATCAATTCAATACCAAAAACCAAAGTTTTCCGCAAACAAAAAGAAGAATGTCCGGTAGGTATGTGTTCTCTTTAGCCTATGATTTCTATAATGACAGTAAGAAGCAACTTGGATACATAAACATCGTGAACATTTTCAGGTCTATTTTCGTGTGGGGAACAATGGGTTCCGGAAAGACTTTTTCTTTCATTTCTCCTATCATTTACGAACTTATCAAGCTGCGTTTTTCTTTATTGGTTTATGATTTGAAATACCCCTCTCTTTCCTTGAAAACGTATAGTTACTTCAAAAAATTAAAACCAAAGGGGGTACGATTTTTTCAGATATGTACAACCAACATAATTTATAGCCACAGATGTAATCCCGTTGCCCCTCGATATATCCCAACGATTACAGAGATAGAAAATAACTGCAACAATGTGTTGAGCAATTTAAAGAGGCCCGATGAAACCGAAAGCGCTTTCTTTAAAGGTACGGCCACAGGTGTATTTGTTGCGCTTGTTGCGCTATCGAAGGAAATGGAATTGAAGCATAATATTCCAGTATGTTCAATGCCCCATGTTTCCATTTTGGCATCCGTTAAAATTGACTATTTGCTTCCCATACTTTTGTCCAAGAGGGAACTAATAATGAAAGTATCCAATTTGCGCGATTCTTTTGATCGTGGCTCTGGTCTTGAACAGCTTGTAGGTGTTACGGCCACTTTACAGGAAAAACTGTCACGCTTATATCATTTAGACGCCTATTACATCTTTTCCGGTCCAGGGGATTTTTCACTCGACCTGAATAGTCCGGGCAATGAAAAAATTGTAACTGTTGGGTGCGATAAAGATAAGACTGATGTAATGTCCCCATATCTTTCCTTGGTTGTTGAAACTGGTGGAAAAGAAGCCAATAAACCAAATAAATCTCCATTTGCCGCCATACTGGACGAGCTAAGTTCATTCTTTTGGGGAGGGCTTGTAGACTTCTTGGAAAGCGGCAGGGAAAACCTATGTGCTTTGGTGGTAGGGGTTCAGGGAATTGAGCAGCTGGACAAAAAATATCCGAAAGCACATGCAAACAGTATTATTGGGATACAAGGCAGCGTCATCTGTGGAATGGGTGGAACAAAGACCGCTGCAGAGATTTCAAAGCGAATAGGCAAAACCAATCAAAAAAGAACTGGCTTAAACCAAAGGCTGGAGGGCGACCAGACCCTAAACCATTCTTTCTTCAGGGAAGATTTAATTCCAGTTGACAGAATAGGAAACTTTACTCAGGGTGAATTTTGCGGGGTAATAGCGGATTCCCTTGAAAATCCTATTGAACAAAAAAGGTTTTGGGGCAAGCTAAGGAAGCATGTTTGCCACGATGTGCCTCTGGAGAAGGAAATGAAGGTAATTCATAATTTTTGGAACGACGACTCAAAAGAAGTGTTTAGGAAACATTGGGAAGATATGATTGACCAGGACTTCTTTATCGAATTTCAAAATGCACTAGAAAAAGACGAATTTATCTTTGTGCCGAAAACGGTTAACTATTACAACAAGTATTTAAAATTGTCCAATGAAGACATACAGCTGCTAAGGCAAAAGCTCAAAGATTTTAAGTCCAAACTAAAGAGTGGTGCTTCAAATTTTACATTTGAAAAATACTTAGCTGAGTTCTTTTCCGGAAAACTTGCGTCGACAATCGTTGAAAACGAAAAGCATCAATTTTTAACTGAATACCTAAATCAAATGTACGATGATATAGAATTTTGGGTCAGAAAGGAATATCAGAGAATAACTGGACAAAAAATCGATGATGACCTATTTAACCTAAGCGACTTCAAACATGATGATTTAGAGGAAGTACCTTTTTAAATATATTTGGGAATGGAAGATAAAGTTGAGCATTATAAAGAAATGTTGCATTCGTCCGGAATTGGCGAAAACGAAGATTTTGGATATATACCTGAGCGCCTTAAAACGATACTTAAAGAGCTCCATAAAGAAACAAAAGACGATGTGTTTGAGGCCCAAAACTTCTGTAAAATATTCGGGGTGGCCAGCGTTACATTTTCAAAAATGCTCAACAATAAAGCCGGTACATCATTTAGGGTTGTTTTCAAGGTAATTCACTTTTTCTCTCTGATGGGATACAATCCACTTTGGATAATAAATCGTGAAAATCTTTTGGTTCCAAAAAAATACAGCGAATCAGAATTTGTAATGAACAAAACAACTGTTGATGCGGCATTTAATCAACTTGTTAGACAAGTGAAAAGCACACAAGAAGAGACCAATTTGGCTTTGGATAAGTTTAAAGAACAAATCACCTCCTGATGTGTGCTATTGTCGCGCGCGAAATAAATCTAACCTCTTAGGTTCCTTTCAGCCTCCTATTTTTTGGTTCACTTTGGGCATACTTCAACAAAACCAGTTTGGTTTGGTGCACTAAATAAGAAATACCTATGTAAATTGCACCATAAAATAGAAACCATTTAAAATGCACCAAATGAGGGTTTATTCTTATTTAAGAGCTTCTACAAAGGAACAGGATGCACAACGGGCCAAAAATGAACTTATAACATTTGCCAAGGGAAAGGCATTGAAAATATCATCATGGTTCTTTGAAAACGAGTCCGGCTCGAAACTTAAGCGCCCCGAACTTTTTAGGTTGCTTGACATAGCAGAGCATGGCGATATCCTATTAGTGGAACAAGTGGACAGGATTAGTAGGTTGAATAAAAAAGACTGGGAAAGTTTAAAATCCATTATTGCAAACAAGGGGGTTAGAATAGTGTCTCTTGATTTACCCACAAGCCACATTTTTTTGAACCCTAAAGACGAATTTACCGATAGAATGATGTTGGCTTTGAATACAATGATGTTGGATATGTTGGCCGCCGTTGCAAGGAAAGATTATTTAGACAGAAGAAAACGACAATTACAGGGTATCGAGAAAGCTAAAAAAGAGGGTAAATATAAGGGTCGTCCGATAGACCAGGATCTTCATAATAAAATATCACTAATGCTCAATGACAATAAGAGCTATAATTATATCCAAAAAATGCTTGGCTGTTCCCGCCACACCATTTCAAAGGTCAAAAAGGCGAAAAACGTGCAGGTTGTCGATTTGTAGGAAAATTACTTGTCGGTAATATCCTTAGTTCTTAGATTGAAAGCACATTTGTTGCCAATCCAAAAATTAAATAGTACAGCCTGGCTAACCGTTCCCCACATTTAATTATTAACCATAATGATAAATGGATTCATTCATCCCGGGATTGGCGGTGGCAGGCTGTGTTTTTACTTCTTAAATTCTTCGGCCTGAAGCAAGTAAGTTAATGCAGCTATCCTGGTGTCAAGCTCTTGCTTTTTTGAAAAGAAGAAAAAATTAACCCCTTTACGTTGTTTAATGTACCTTTTTCTCAGTTCCAAAACATTATCTGCATTGAAAAGATCTTCGGACACAAGTTTGTCCTTAAGCTGCTTAACAGCGGCCATATTTGGTTTTTTAGAAAACATCTAATTAATAACGTTTTCTGTAATCCTAATCTTATATAAGTATTGCCCTAACATGTGGATTTTCGATAAACTACATGCTTGGTGTTTCAGATAAGTATTAGTCAAAAAGACTGAAAAAAAGGAAGTAGTCTAGGAAGTAAGAAATAAATCCTCTTTTCTTTTTGGTCTTTGTAGTGCTCACCTTGCTTGGTGCTGCTGACCTTTTTGCTTTATCAATTTCTCTAATCTCTTTCATCGGAATATATTTTTAATTGAGGGTTGCCCTCACGAAAAAATGGGCTGCCCTCAAATTATCGGAGCCGTCTTCCTTTTTTTTGTTTTTTATGTTTGCCCTGGTAGTGGCCGTCGCCTCCCTCTTCTTTATTTATAGTCCTTGAAATAGACTTGGTTAAATCTCCTGTATGGTCCCGATCCCCAATTTTATCAAGTTCAGTTTTGAGCTCTTTGCGCTTTGTAATTTCCACATCGGATATCGATACGCTTGCTTTATTTTGCTTCAACAACCATGCTGCATCCTTAAAATTTCCTTTTTCAATGGCCACGACAAAATTTAGTTGGTCTGTTCTTCTTTCACTAGGTTTATTGAATCCATGTTCTCTAACATATTCCAACTGGCCGTTAATTTTAGAATTTAAGTCTACATCTGCAGGGGCTCTATACAAATGATTGGATCCTCCGAGCTTTAGGTAACTATCATTTCTCTGGGAAACATAAACAATACCTTTTGAATTAAGATAGTTGACTTTTTCTTGCTCAGTTATCCCTTTTAAATCTTCAGTTAGATTTCGTGCAAAATGCTCTATATATGCGCTTTCAAAAAGCCTCTGATAATCTTCTTGGTGTTTTGAAGGAATATAGCTCCTGAAGCTCTCGTAAACCAAAACATGCGAAAACTCAATTTGTGGGGCATCCCTCCTATCTCCATAAAGATGTAAACTTGCCTCGTTGAAGACATTGCTGTAATATTCAAAGTATGGTTGTTTCTGGAGTGCTTCCAAAGATTTAGAATGCTCCAGACTACCGCTTATTTCATACTTCCCATGATAGTCTGATATAGAACCGGGATTGCCGTTCCTCAGACCAATGAGGGCCGACATATTATCATTATCAATTACGTTTGAAAGCTCTACCCTATTTCCAAACCTCTCTTTTTCTAATCTCACCGATTCGTATATAGATTCAATGGATGTATAGGTGTTTAGATATTCTTTGCTCCAGTCCACCGGTATATTTGATTTTCCGAATGCGAACTCTAAAAATTCTGGCTGGCTTTCTTTTAGGAAATTCTTCAAATCGCTAACATAGTGGATTTGATTTTCCTTTTTGTAATCATTCAATACCTGGTGTATCTCCGTGCGGTACTCTTTATCCAACCACATAGGTCTGAATACTTCATGGTCTTTGTATTGGGAAACTAAACCATCTGAAGTCTTTCCTGAATTGATTATTGAAAAGGCATAACCATAATTGCCGTTTTCAAAAGCTCTTGAAAATTTTATGTCTTCAAAATTATTTGCCGGTTTCGTGCTGTGAACATCGTTGGGGGATATGAACTCTTTTGAGCCACTAATCTTATACGAATAACCATATTCTTTTATTGAGGCGTGGTATGAGCCATCATCTTTAGTATCCGCTACCAATTGAACGCCCATATTTGTCAAACCTTCAACGAACCCCCTGGAATCTGTCATTGATTTTTTTGCTTTTGCAACGGCATTTTTCAAATATTTGGATACGATGATTTTATCGACCTTTTCTTTCAGTTCCGGATCTAGCTCAGTCCTGTTTACATACTTGTCAAAATCAAAAATAATCGTAGGATATATCGACTTGCTCAATTCGTCATTTATCTTATCGTACATACTCGAAGCCATAACTGCAAGGGTGGCCCGTTCTGCTGATGTTGGGCTGTAATCCTTGTTGTAAACATTAAGTCTAAGGCTATCCAACAAAACGGCTTCGTTAGCTCTTGAGACAGTTGAGAAATCTTCTACAATTTTGGTGAAGTCATTTTTGGTCTTAACCTCTTTGGCAACTATTTTTCCAAGTTCATCATCAAGGCTATTGAACCAATTTTTTAAGTGTGGTACCAGGTTCCTTAATTCATGCTCACTAAGTAGAGCTTGATACCTATTAAATGTTTTTGAGTCTCCATAAAACGCAATGAAGGAATTTTGGTCGGCTATGTCCTTGATAAAGTTTGATAGCTCCAGTTTTTTGAAAGTATCGTTTTTATACGCCCACAAAGTTTCTTCAGCTATTTTATCAAACAGTCCACTTTTGACAGGATCTAGAAGCTCTGTTGTTTTTGAGATTTTGGAAAAGTCAATGCCTTTTAGATCTCTTTCCGAATAGACGTTTTTCCCTTTTGCATCAACAACCAAATATTTTTCATTTCCAGAATTTAGGTATGTCCCCTGGTCATTGAATAAACCATTAAAATCAACTTCGGAAATTTTATTGAAATAACCAAAATCAGAAGCTATTAGCCCCTCGGTTGCCTTTAGGTTCCGATAGCGCTTAGGTGCATTTTCAAAGTTTTTTGAGAGCTGTTGTTTTAGTCTTTTTTCAGACCAAGCGCCATCAATTTTAGATGCAGCTATACCTTTGGTTCCATATCCGTTTTTATAGCGCTCATTGTTACCATCAAGAAGAGCAAATCCAACCCCTTTTCCTTTTACCGAATAAAATTGAATACCGTACCTGGTCGCCAATAACAATTCAAAATCATCCTTTCTTTTTGGTCTTAATGACAGGGCTTCTTTTACGCTGCTCCGGATATATGTTTTGTACTCTTCTGAATTGGAAAGTACAACAGCTTCTTTGTTTAAATTTTTGATGCTTGATACTTCCTTTAGTCCATAATTGACCTCAATATTTCTTGAAATGTTTTGAGACCGGTAACGATCTCCCCAAGAGGAAATTTTTGTTCCATCATCCCTGATTTTTGATGTAACAATATGGATATGTGGGTGAGCCTGGTCCTGATGTTTGTAAACAACAAAAGGTTGATCACCATAACCCATTTCATTCAGATATTTCCTCCCAATTTCCGTATATAATTCATCCGTTATTTTATGCCTGTCCTCAGCATGAAAATTTAAGCTGATATGTACCGTAGGTTGTTTTTCATTTGAGAAAAAATTATAGCTGTTAATTGATGCCTGGATGTTGTTCCTTGAGCTCGTATTAATGTTATTTGAATCCAAAATATAAGCAACTCCTTCCTGAAGTTTTTTATCATGGTAAGCGATAATTCCTGCCGTATTTCCTGTATGTGATATTTGGGCAATCATTTAAAATTTGGATTCCTAAATTGAATAATTTTGTTCATCAATACAATAACTTCATCAATCTTGTTTTGGGTTTCCTCCAGGGCAATCTTTAGAGGTTCATCTTTCCTAAAACCCAAATTGGTCTTCCTTGCAATTTGATTAACATTCGTTCCGATTTTGTTTACCTCTTTTATGAGTTTGAAAAGTTCTGCTTTATCAATGTTCGAGTATGCATTTTCAAATTGTGGTCCACTATTTTGAGTCAACATATGGACAATATATTTTGTCTTATTTCCACTAAATAGCAATTCAGCCTTTTCTTCAATATCCTTTCTCAATGCTGGGGAAGCGGAAAAACCAACCATTTTATGCTTTAGTTCCTCCGGTACTTCGGGCCTCCCAACGTTCTTTATTTTCTTCTTTTTCAAAATCGATTATCAAAGATAAATTAATAAAATATTATATTTTATCTACCTTGCAGAAAACGTAAACGTTTTCACCGTTCCCAATTTAAGAAAAAAATCCGTTTTTTTTTAGCATCCCTTTTCATTTACTGCAGTATTTGAGTTTACAGAATTTGAAAATTGCTATATTAGTATTTTATCACAAAGACACAACATCACAATATCACAACATCACAAAGATTGAAAATAGTAATTATTTACAACAACAAAGGGGGAGTTTCCAAAACCACAACAGCTATGTTGATGGGGTGTTTTTTGGATGTTTACTACGGTAAAAAAATTGGAATAATCGACGCCGACGAATACCAATGGAGTTTAAATTCAATCTACCAAGAGGAAAGAAAAGAGTTGTTCAAAAATTACTCTGAAGAGGAAATTGATAAACTTTTAAGAGATAAAAAGATTGCAGATATAGATGTCCACAAAATGATGATTGATGAAATAGTTGGTTTCGTTTCAAGAATCAAAAAGGGAAATCCCTATGACTTTCTTTTTATCGATTTGGGTCAAAGAAAAGTGGAAGAAACTTTGCATGTTTTTGAATTGGCAGATCATATAATCGTCCCCTATTCAAAAGACGCCGAGGAAATTAAACAATCCGTTATATTCTCCAAATCTATCAAACGGTATTTTCCGGACAAAAACATCAAAAGTTTAGTCATGAAAATCTTCAGAAATAAAGCTGATGATTTTATGGAAATCCGTAAAAATTTGAAAAGAAGATTTGATAATGATTACTACAAAAGCATCATTCCAGGACGGGATCGATATCCTGAAAAAAGAAGTTTGATTTGGCCTTTGAATTATGCTGTTGAAGAAAAAGATTTTGGCAAAGGGGTAATAAGTTTTATGAACGAATTTTTAGAACAATTTTAAGTTATGGGCATTAAAGGTGATCATATACAAGTAAGCGAAAATGAGGTAGAAGAATTTAGCGGAGCTCTTGCGTCAAAAGACCGAACTGCGAAAGAGCAAAATCCTGATGAAAACAAAAAGGTAAGGGAGCATTTTTACGTTAATGAAAAAGCTCTTGAAAAACTTAAAAAGTACGTTTTGTTGAAAAAGTTAGATGGTGAAAAAATCTCTAAATCATCAGTGGTCAATACCTGGTTAATTGACTTTGTAAAAACCCTCGATGTGTAAATCTTATGAGTCAGGAAATGATCATAATAATAATGCTCTGCTATGTGATATTATGCATAGCCGTTTTTCTGATGTTGTCAAAGTACTGGAGGAAGAAAAGGCCAACAGAAGACAAAACGGAGAGCAAAGAAAAGTCTGTTCTTGATGAATTGGAAATGGAAACCAATATTTTCCAAATAAAAGAATCTTCCGAAAATGGTCTGGAGGGATTTGAAATCGATACACCATATGCCGACAAAACAGCCGATGAATTTTTAGGCCCGGATGATGATGATATCATAGATGAGCAGATAAAGAAACTTATGGACGATTAAATGAAAAAGAGCGCAATCCTTCTTCTACTTTTTTGTTTTACTGCAGCTGGCCAAAATTCAAAATTCAAATTCAGAAAATATATTGAAGACACCCCCGTTTCTTTGACCGAAAAAGAACTATACTTCAATAGACTGGACGAAATAAACAAAATCAATACGATTAGGATTAGTAAAAACCTGCAAGTAGCCAAACAGGTAAAAAGGTATTTGAGGTTTAAGCATTTGCCCGAGACAATGGGTAAAGCCCAATTTTATTTTTACTTCATTAGTAAGAAACTCAAAAAATACAATCTTCCGGATGAACTCAAATATTTAGCAATAATCGAATCAGATTTAAACCCAAAAGCCATAAGCAAAGTTGGAGCTAAAGGAATGTGGCAGTTTATGCCGGCAACCGGTGTTCAGTATGGCCTATATGAGAACAAGGAAGTTTCACTGTTCTTTGACCCTATTGCATCGACTGATGCAGCTTGTAGGTACCTAATAGATCTCCATAAAAAATTTAAGGATTGGGAATTAGCTTTGGCGGCATATAATTGTGGTCCAGGGAGAGTATCAAAAGCTATCAGAAATAGCAAGGAGGCCAATTTTTGGAAAATAAAACACCTATTGCCAAAAGAAACACAAACTTACGTTTCATCATTCCTAGCGGTCCAGTACATTTTCAATTTCTATTCAGCCCACAACATCAAGCCAAAAAACCTAATAATTAACCCCAAGGAAATACAAACTTGGATTAATAAAGAAAGTATTTCAAAGGCCGTACTTTATGATACCCAAAAGCGCAAAACCATTTTTGACTTTTTGAACCCTCACCTACTTACAAGTACATTGCCCATCAGAACCAGGTTCTACTACTTCAAAGAGTTTCCTGAAAAACCAGTTGTTTTATATCACGAATGATCAAAATATCAGGATTATTAATTTTTGATATTTGCGTTTTAATTTCGTTGATTATAGATAAAATCTATGGCAAAAAACCCACATGACCAAAATTCCTTTCCCCTTTTGCCATTTTGCTGAAAGCAAAGTAATATCCCTGAAAAAAAGGCGTGGATTTTTTTAAAATCATGACTGTTTTGAATCCTTATAACTTTTAGAAATAGTTTTAAAAGAGTTTTTAATGTAGTTTTAGCATGCGATAAAAATTGAATATAAAACGCTGTAAGGCAGTTACTTGAATCTTTGTTTTTCTGTAAATTAAAGCGGTGTAATCCCGAATATAAAGATGGTGTAATCCCGAGAAATAGATAGTGTAATCCCGAGATTTGAGGGGGTGTAATCCCAAAAAGGGGGTGTAATCCCGAATTAAATTAATCCAATCTCTGAAAAATAAAACATCAAATTTTTTTAGTGCCTTATTTATCAATGACTTAAGTGAATAAAATGGGGGTGTAATCCCGTGATTTATGGGGTGGTGTAATTCCAAAAATCTTGAATAATGACCTCTTTTTGAGGGGGTGTAATCCCGAAAAGGGGGTGTAATTCCGACTAGAAAAGACGGTGTAATCCCGAAGATGGTAGTGTAACACCTAGCAAAAAGGGGGTGTAATCCCGAAATCATGATTCGTTCTCTGATATTACGGGATAGCCGTTTGGTATAATATTCCCCATTTCTGTTGATTGATAGTACTCTATTATTTTGTTTTGAAAAATGGCTATAAAATTGTCTCCAGTGTAAACGGTTGCCTTTGTCTGCTCTTCCTTGCACCACTTTATAAATTCGTCGTAGGCTTTTTGGAGCAAATTAAAAGTCCCTGTATCAAGATTAATAATGCTTCTTAGAGTGTTGATATGTTTTTTATCAAGCTGATGGCGTCCTTTCCAATAATGTAGCCTTTGTGTAATTTGCTGAGCAGTAACAGTATCTTCTTTGAGTTCAAGTTCTATATCCTTCGTGTAATATGGTTTAAAATGAAGGAAGTCGCCTGAAGTCTTATAATTAAAGGATCTGTTGGAAACCTTATCAAAACGTTCTTTAAGGGGTTTTAATGCATATTTTCCGAGTGCCTGGGCGCTTTTATAATTGTAATCGAAAAATAGCTGAAACTTTTTGTAATTGACTTTGGTTCCGTCATCGGGGAGCTCTAGAAGCCATAAATAAAAAAGTACATGTTTGCCTTTACTCACATTCCAAGGAGTTAAAAATAAAGCTTTGTTATAGTGTGGGATTTTTGCAAGTTGGTCAATCCAATAACTGGACATCAAAAATGAAACTTTCCCATCTGTTAAAGATGGATTGCTAATTACACCGCCAAGGGTTTTGACTTCCTTCCCATTTGAATTTTTTGATTTGTGCCATCCCTTGTTTAAATTTTCCAAAGCCTCTAAGCCTTTCTGAATCGAGTTATAGTCAAGGTGTTCGTCAATATCACGTGCTAAAAAAGAAAAACTGGCGAACGTGTTGTTTTCAGTTAGCATGTCTTCCTCAAAAAGTTTTAACTGTTCTTTTTGTCTTCCTGGATGAAATTGGTCGTAGCTTATAGAATTAAGAACCTGAAAAAGAATACGAAATGATGAGATTGGCAACCTTGCCAATTCTCTATCTATACCGCCTAAAGCTGTTCGCCTGAAAGGAACTGGAAAATTAACAATGTCAGATGCCTTTCTTGTCTTATAATGTCGAGCAATATTTTGGTCTTTATCCATTCTCTATATTATTGTTTTATAGCAATACTCTTTCTCGTCAAACATTTTATCTGATGAATGTAATCGAAAATAGCCATTTTCGTTAAATACGATTTCGCCAAGGTGCTTAGTTGGCTTCTTCTCCCCTATTTTAAAAACTTCAACCATACTAATCTGTCAAAAGGAATTTCTCAACGAGCTTTTCGGGTAGAAAATCAAATTTCTTTTTGGTCCAATAGACGATATACCCTTTGTCGTGCCTAAAGCTTCCCCAAGACTGTTTTGAGTTTTTCGCAAGGATTCGCTGTTTCCCCACATCTTCTTGACTGCGGTTGAATATAATATCCTCCCAAACCGAAAGTGAAACCTTGGAGTCAATTTTTCTTTTTGTTTTCATTCCTGGTCCTTATACTTTTTGAAAATTCATCTTCGGGCATGCCCACCGGCATTAGAACATGATACCACATACAATTGAAATTGTAGCGTAATATCCGAAACCACCTCGGAGATTTCCTTTTGGTCGTTTTCCTGAGAGCTCTTGCCATGCTAAAGTGTTCTTTTGTTCCCAAAGGTGTACCGGTTCCGTTTCACAATCCCCATAGTTCTGGATTGAAACCGTCCGGATAATCCCCCAAATCGTTCTGTTCCCCAAGCCAGGTTTCCATTTCAATATCTTCAATATTGTCTCTATCCCCCATATCCATTGATGTTTGAATTATCCAAATCCATTAAATTATTTTTTATGGACATAAACTAAAAATTAATGTGAAATAAACTGACAGTTTATGATCAACTATAATTTTAGATTTTTGCGGGGACCCTGCAAAATCACGATATTTGCAAAGACTTTCCGAAAGCCCCAACGGGGCATTTCACTACCGAGTTTTCTTCATTAATTATTTAATCAACCTAAACCAAATCATTATGGCAACTATTCTATTTTCAATTTTGACATGGCTCATCTGCAACTACATCATCAAGCCCTGGCTTGATGATTTTATTTGCGTTTTACGCTCTGGGCTCCTTTGCGATTGTCAGGAAAATTCCGCATCTTAAAAAGGCTTATAGAACTCGCTGTTCCCCATACTTCCAGTCATTTACGTTTTTTTCGTTCGTTAGAGGGGCTTAAAATGGCCCGAAATCTTACAGTTTTCAACAAAAATGAGCTGATATCGGTTTCAATCTGTAAGCGGAAATCTTCCGGTGTTCTTACATAATTATTTCATTGATTTCAGTTTGTTCATGGCCTCTTTAAAGTACTTGTCAAACTCGGCTTTCTTTATCGGTCTGGCATGGTCGTTGGGCCAAATCGGTGAGCTAAACTTATGGGCATATGCGATACCTATAACACCGTAATCCCAAGAATCCAAATTAATTTCCAACAACTCGTTTCCCTTGATTTTGTAAAGCCGATTTCCTTGCTCTCTATAGATTGCCCTCATGCGATTATTCGTTTTTACTCTCTTTGTCCATGTTTCTTTTTATCCTGAGCCAATCTTCCCTAATGTTCTCTGGGCCGATAAGTTTTCCGTCATCGCCCATCATATAAGGACCATCGCTTCCCTCGGGAATCTCGAAGCCCGCAATCCGCAACAATTCCTGTGCGGTCTTTTTCCAATAATCACGCTCGTTTCCTAACGCATTGATTTGGTCCTTCTGCTCTAAAAGCAAAAAGTTCAATGAACTGATTTGTTCTTGATATTCTTTTTCCTGCTTCTTGGTCATTCTCTTCAATCTTTCCGATAAATTAACTCATCCTTTCTTATGGCCATAATCGTATCATAAAGTTCATCTTTTGTAAAATCAGCCGAAAAAAGTTTAAGGGTATCTTCAGCGAACAATTCTCCCAAGCTCCTGTTAACCGATGCCGTACCTTCGTTCTCCAGAAGGTTGACCATCGCTTCAGCGAATATGCGTTTTGAATGGAAGAAATCTATTTTATCCTGTTGTGTCATAACCGACTATATCATTTTCATATAGTGTTTTCGTAAATTTTTTCCGTTTACCCGAAATGAATTACAATATCTTCGTCTTTGGCCATGTTCAAGATGGCTTTAAAAAAACGAAGTACATGCTCTGCAGAGAACTGCTTAGTTCCTTCCGATACTTCGCTTTCTTGTTTGTCGCCCTCTACACCACCAAGGGACTGAATCAAATGCCCCAATAGATTTTCCTGCAACTGGTCCTTCTGGTTATTCCTGATCAACTCCAAAGGCTCTTTTCGATAATAGTTGACCGCTGAAATCGCTTTTTCTATATCAGCCAGGGCAAAGGATTTAGCTTCGCCATTTCCTGAAACCCCGGCATCGTATTCCTGGGCGCTCAATGAACCGTACAGGAAAGATGCAATGGTCCTGTCCGAAGCTGTAAAATCAATACTTGCGATTCGGGTGCCGTCCTGATGGGCTGTGATGGAATGGCTCATGTAATCCTATTCTTTGTAATCGGGTTTGGGAACCTGTGATTTAAACTCGCTCCAAAGTGCTTTCCAATTCTCGTCCGAAATCTGAACCGGTTCCGGTGTGCCTGGCATGGTTATCAGGAAAGCCCTCTCGAATGGCCATCCGTTCAAAAAATTGGTATAGGCATTTTCGTCATTGATAAAATTTTCAATCAGTTCCTTATGGGTGAGCACTACTTTCTGGTCAACCCTATTGTCTTTGTAAAATACCATCGTCGTTTTATTTTGAATATTGACTTTTAAATTTCTGTTCTAAAAGGCTGATTTGCCCATCGCTCAACTCCTGTAAAATTTCGGGCTGACTACTCCAAAACTTGTGAAAACAAGTGGGGAACGGATTATAATACGTAGTATAGCACTCGGACTCTGTC
>ERZ1740058.277-NODE-277-length-43187-cov-7.296648_pt1 | contig 43187 bp, 44 predicted proteins | sample MGYA00581745_ERZ1740058 | MGnify/ENA primary metagenome ERZ1740058 (study PRJEB43018, sample SAMN04849742) | marine metagenome | isolation source: floating plastic debris | place: Pacific Ocean | collected 2008-08-30 | study: EMG produced TPA metagenomics assembly... | reverse complement strand
AACTTTACCGCTCGCTTAAGCAATGGTACGGACTTGGCAGATAGACTAAGTAAGGGTAATTGCACCCGTGATCACCGCTAAATGGTTGACAACTGTCTAGTTAGTCCGTATTTGTACGGCTTGGCCCCAAGTGCTCACTCCTAAATGCTTGTCCCAAATGCTTGCTATTGTGACAGAAAACCCCTGTCACTGCTTACGTACTCTGCTCATTTGAACCGCAACCACCCTTCCTAATCTCAGATTGGCGTTTCTCGCTGCCATGACTAACCATCCGCGCTCATTCCGGCGCAATCTCTTACTCAGAATATTGGCTTTTAGCCTGCCAATCTTATTTATTGGCCAAGCCGTCGTGTTGCGAAAAGCCCGCACCAGCCTTCTCACCACCGCGAGGCAAAATTTAACGAGCAGCGCCATTCGAAAGGCAGAAGAATTAGAAACTGGAATTCGGGCGGTAGAAGCAACCGTGGACGTGCTCGCCCAAACAGAAGACTTTCAAACGGGTGATGTCGACGCGATTGAAGAGCTGCTAGACCGATTCACGCAAGACACAACGCCCTATACGATTCACTGCGCTGAACTCAAAGCGCCGCAAGCTAAAGTCTCGGCAATCAACACCTGTCTCAGCGATATTTCTGCAGACGAAAGTCAGCTTTGGTCGGGTAATCCAAACGGTCGCAACATTCAACTAACGCGCTCTATTGTCCCCAGTGCGAAGCAAGTGCCCTGGTTGCAGGATGGCGGCATAGAAGACGCTGATTTTTATGTTTTCTCACCCGGATTAGGCACCCCCCGTACCGATGCCGAGATCGCCGCAATTCCAGAAAACCGAGCGCTGATCAAACTGATTGTCGCCAGCCCAATTTACAGCGAAGACAATAAGCTGCTCTACACGCTGGCGATGGAAATCCATATGTATCAGCTGCAAGATGCCACACCTCAATCGTTAGTCGGTGAGACGGTTGTCATCGATCAAAATCAGGTGGTGGTCACCCATCCGGACCGCACACAGGTCGGTAAAAATATTTCTGAACTGCGGGATGCTACTAAGCTCTCTAACGTTGTTGGCAGCGTCAAAGCCGGTCAAGATGACTTTGTTCATTTTTTCCGTTTTCTGAGTGCAGAAGACGGGGAGTGGCTTGCAGGCTATAGCGGCTTCGAAGTTCCTGTGAGTCCGAAGCAAAATAAGGTTTGGACCGTTCTGGCCGTCACGCCGCTGGAGCGAGCACTGCATGGATTAACGGCAATTCGCCAAATCCTTTTCACCCTTAATATTGGTCTGTTGGCTGCGAGCGTTCTGCTGGCAATATATGTTTCTCGCAGCCTATCGTTACCCATTGAAAGGCTGATTCGCTACACCCAAGATGTAGACGATCTATCACAGCTACAGGCTGCGCCTAATGGCTCGCAAATTTGGGAGCTGAACTATTTGGGAACGGTGATTGAGCGCATGCTGAGGCGGCTAGAAGAAAACTCAGCCGAACTGCGTTGTGCCTGGCAGGATGCGCAGCTCGCCAATCAACTTAAAAATGAGTTTTTGGCGAACACCTCACATGAGCTGAGAACGCCGCTGAATGGCATTATTGGCTCGATTCATCTTGTTAAGGACCAGCTTTGTGACTCAGAAGAAGAAGAGATGGAGTTTCTAGAGCAGGCAAACAATGCGGCTATGCATTTGCTCTCTGTGATTGAAGACATCTTAAATATTTCAAAAATTGAAGCGGGCACGCTGGATGTGAACATTACGCAGGTCGATTTGCGACATATCTTGAGAGAGGTGTTAGAAATGCAGGCCTCACAGTTTCAAGAGAATGGGCTGCAGCTGATCAGGCCTGAGTTCCATGAGCCTGTGATGATTCCTGTCGATCACTCACGCTTTAAGCAGGTATTGCTGAATGTGCTCTCTAATGCGATTAAGTTTACCGAGAAGGGTGCGATCGCTATTTCTATCACAACTGATGAGAGCCCAGAAGCGGACCTTGCAATCTCGAACGGTGCATCGTCCGATTTGTATGTACCCTCCGGGCCTTGGGTCAAAATTGCGATCAAAGACTCTGGCATAGGCATTGAGCCGCAACACCTTTCAAAATTGTTTCAGCCCTTTGTCATGGTTGACGGCTCCCATACCCGTCCATACGAGGGCACAGGGTTAGGTTTGGCTATTTCGCAGAACTTTATGCGGCTAATGCAAGGTGATATCGCAATTTATAGCGAGGGTGCTGGCAAGGGAACAACGGTTACGATCGTGGTCCCTCGAATTGTTAAAGACCTCACTCAAGACGGTAATAGTCAAACCGCAGACATGGCTAGTGAAGGTACCGTAGAGGATCCTGAAACTAGCGAAATCGTACAGTCAATTGCAAGCGATGTAGGTGTCGCAGCTATGCCATCTAGGCAGTAAAAAAAAGAGACAGCGCTGGAACTATAGTGCTAGGAATATAGTGCTAGAAATATAGCGCTAGAACTATGTCGATAGAATTTTCTCTATTTCAGTGACTTGAGCCTGGTAATCGGCTTGAGCGATCGCACAATCACTTCCTTCAGTGTCTATTCCTGCGCTCAAACCTGGGCCTAAAGTCAGCCAAGAACGGCAGCCGCTGTAGCTTTCTTGCCAGGCTATTTCTACAGGCTGCGGCAGACGATAGGCTCTTAGCAACAAAACGTACAGCGGCTGCTTCGCCTTCCACTTCAAGCGCGATTGCGCTAGCTGAGGCTGCCAGATATGAAACGGCGATAGCGCCTCTACTTGCTCAGCGTCCGTCGTTAAAAATACGTGAGTGATATCAGCCCACGCTTTGAGCGTAATAGTTTGGGGATGCCAGCCAGAGTCTACTGGCTTTACCGCGCTTTGATACTGAGGTTTTAGCAGCGCTGGCTTTTGATGCTCTAGGGTAGGAAACAGCAAGACTCTGTCAGATTCAGCGGAAAAGCGGCCTCTGTCTTCTTTAATGCCACCTTTGCGCAGCAGCAGTATGGTTTCACCCGTCGCCAGCGCATCAACTGCGACAGACCACTCTTTTAAGGCAGCTGTTATTAGCATGAGAGCCTCCTTTGCGCGCACCTAAACGCCCCACTTCCGCACATTTTCTCAGTCAGCTCACTCTCAGTCAGCTCATTCTCAGTCAGCTCACGCGACTTCAACGTTGATTCAATGATATCTAGCGATGAAACAACTAGCGATGAAACGGAATCGTCAAGAGCGGCGTTAAACTCCAGGCCATACAAACCCAATGGCTTTCTATCAGGCGACTGCTGATCGGTTCAGGTACAGCCGTATCGTTTGCGAGGAGTGCATCTACGCGTTGAGACAAACGACTGGGCGCAGCCGGACAGCTAAACCCTGCCCACACGGCCTCTGAAGATCTATCAGAAGACTTGAGCGGCATTGAGACAACGCTCATAAGCGACTCCGCTAACACCAGCGTATCGACTCGCTGTCCAGCCCAGCGGTCGGCGCGAATTTCTCTAAGCAATAGCAGCTCTTGCCATAGCTCAGTGGTTCCTGGCAGCCAGCAGGTTAAACGACGCAGGCCGCCGAGCCAGAAAAACCAAAACGTATCTTGGTAGTGGGCGTGACCTTCTTCATGGGCCAATACGGCGGCCAGGTGTTCATTGTCTAGATGAGTCATCAACCCCTGGCTGATCACCAGCGCAGGCTGCCAGCAACCAACCTGGGCGCTAAACGCTTCTGGCACATTTATGACGTGGCTCACCACAGGACCAAATGCCGTCTGAATCGTTTTGACCGGGTGCTGACAGATTGAGCGCTGAGCGGAGAACGCTTGCCAGCTCAGGTGCAGCCATAGTAGGCCGGCGATCGCAACAAATCCAACAGAAATCTGATAGCTCAGCTGCCCTCCCCATTCGTGACCACCGCCACGGCCCATCACGATAACTGCTACAGCCGTCATCAGCAAAAACAGTGGCGGTACAACAAAAACGCTTAGGGCCTTTGCCCAGCGACGCTGCCAGTTTTGAAGAGAAGGCTGGGTGGCAGGCTGCGTTTGAAAACTGAGCAAACGTATTAAGAGGGCGACCGCAATCGCTATCCCAATCATGTTTACATGCATCATGGCTGCGCCTGCCTTGCCTGACGAGCGGCCTGAATTTTTTGAGCGATCGCATCCATTTGTGCCAGGCTATCGTCGTCTAGCTCATCGGCGAAGGCGGCCACAATATCAGGACTCCCCACTGCTAAGAACTGATGTAGCTGCTCGTGGGCTTTCAAAATTTCGGCCTCTCGCTGGGAAACTAAGACCTTCCAGATGTGAATACGATTTTTGCGATCGCAAGCAACCCAGCCTTTTTTCATCAGGCGCTTGAGTACCGTAGACACCGATGAATAGGTCAGCTCGCGATTGATATCAGTCAAAATATGCTGATGTACGGCCGTTGCCGACGTCGGCCCAAGCTGCCAGAGAATTTCAATAATCTCTGATTCCAAAGGGCCTAGAGACAGCGTCTTAGGCCGATAGAGGGAAAAAAGCGGCATAGGCAAACTCAATAAATAGCTTGCCTAAACCTTAGCATCAATGACAGTCGGCAGATAGCTACAAGCTAGCTATAAGCTAAACGCCGACAGCCGCAGGCGTTTCAATCGCAGATTTTAAGGCTGCAATCTTGTCCGTTTTCTCCCAGGGCAAATCTAGGTCTTCTCTGCCAAAGTGACCGTAGGCAGCAACCTCCTGATAGAAGCGTCCATCACGCTCAGCGGGCAAACCGCGCAGGTTGAAGGTTTCAATGATGCCTGCCGGACGCAGCTCAAAGTGCTCATTCACCAGTGAAAGTAGGACCTCATCCGACACTTTGCCCGTGCCAAACGTTTCGATAAAGATGCTGGTTGGACGGGCTACACCGATGGCGTAGCTCAACTGAACTTCGCATTTGTCTGCGAGTCCTGCGGCCACAATATTTTTAGCGACATAGCGACAGGCATAGGCCGCGCTGCGATCGACTTTTGTTGGATCCTTTCCAGAGAAGGCACCACCGCCGTGGCGAGAATAGCCGCCGTAAGTATCGACAATAATCTTACGGCCCGTCAGTCCCGAATCGCCTTGAGGGCCGCCAATCACAAATTTCCCGGTTGGATTCACCAGAAAGCGAGTGGTGTTGGTGGGCTGAACCTCTAGGCCAGAGAAAACGGGCAGCACGACGGCTTTCCACAAGTCCTCTTTGATTTTCGCCTGTACGTCCTCGTTATTGCTTAGCTCACCGATGGTTTCCGTGTGCTGAGTAGATACCAGAATCGTGTCAATGCCAACTGGCCTACCGTCTTCATACTCTACGGTTACCTGCGTTTTCCCATCCGGGCCCAGGTAGTTGAGCTGACCACTTTTTCTCACAGCGGCCAGCTCACGGGAGATTCGATGCGCCAAGCAAATTGGCAGCGGCATCATTTCAGGGGTCTCATTGCAGGCAAAGCCAAACATAATCCCCTGGTCGCCCGCACCGATGGCGTCCCAACGCTCGTCGCTCGTTTGCTCACGAGTTTCCTGCGCCTGATCGACGCCTTGAGCAATATCTGCTGACTGCTCATCTAACGCGATCAGTACTGAACAGCTATCTGCTGAAAAACCGTTGTTCTTAGGATTGGTATAACCAATTTCAGCAATCTTCTCGCGGACAACTTTTACAAAGTTAGCCGTAGCTGTAGAAGAAATTTCGCCCGTTACAATCACCAGGCCTGTATTCACAACAACTTCAGCCGCAACTCGACTGGCAGGATCTAATGCCAGAACAGTATCCAAAATGGTGTCTGAAATTTGGTCACAAATTTTGTCAGGATGTCCCTCTGTGACCGACTCCGACGTAAACAGGTAGCGACGAGACAATAGCCAAATCTCCTTGATCTGAATTCAACACTTCAATCAGTCGACAATGAATAAACGGATCACTAACGATGAGTAGCTACGCATAGATGATAGCTTTGAGCTGTTTTCGATAGCACTCAAGGTATCAATAGGGAGCACTCAAGGTATCAATAGGGCATCAATAGACTCATCGTCAAATAGGTCTATTGCAGATAGTCCCAAGGCCAATAGGGTTAGGGCCTTTGGCAAACCCGTATTGCCATGTTAGTTCTCATATCAAAATATATGCATACTCAGTATCTATGAGGGTGACACAATCACCCATCGAAAGCGCTAATGGGCTTTTAATGGAAAGCTTCAACCTGAATTAGGTCGAAAAATGTAACGATAGGTGCCGCGAACCTGACAGGGGCCCGCCAGCCGCCGGTCATTCCAAGGAATCCGGCTGCACCTTGGTTGGCTAGTGCATAATCAGCGGCTGAATCACCGATTACTAAGGTTTCAGAGGGCACAGCGGATAGCGCGTCGCAGGCAAACTGAAGAAAATTCGGATCGGTTTTGGGTAGCGTATCAACAGAAAAGCCGCAGTACCAGATGACTTCAGACAGCTCATAGCGATTGACAAAGGCTTCTACTTCTACCTGGCTATCAGAAGAAACAACACCTATCTTGAGGCCAACCGCCTGTAGCCGATGGAGCAGCGCTTTTACGTTAGGCAACAGCGGGGTATGTTCAACTTTGGGGGCGACCAGGCTTTCGGCAGCGGTAAAGGCCAGTTTGGTGGCCGATACGGCCTCTATCCAACCTTGTCCGGCGGTGGCCAAGCAAGCCGCGGCCGCAATTTCATTATCGTAGCGGCTGCCTACTGCAAGTAATCCTGCGGGGTCTAGCGCCTCAGCGGATAGACCAAAAGCCGCTAAGACAGAAGATTCGACCGATAGACGCTGAGCCTCTGGGCGGTCGGTACTCAGCTGATCTGCGACTAAGCGCGATCGCTCAAAACCTAATTTAGTCAGGTAGCTCTCTACATTCGCCAGAGTGCCATCCTTATCGAACAAAACCGCTCTAACTGAGCGAATCGTCTTACCCTGACAAGCAATCGTCGCCATATTGCAGCAAAGTGATAAAAATATAAGAAGGTCTAGAAATGACAGTGCAAGGAAAATTGAGAACGTAAAAAGTAAAAAGGGAAAAGCCTGTCAGGCTTTTCCCTTTTTACACGTGCTTCAACCGGTAGCGGTTTTAACTATGTTTTACCAGGTGCTACCAGCTGTTGAGTCTCAAAGCTGTTGAGCTTTCAATCGTTACTCTACCGTCGCCATTTCAGGTTCTTCGCTAGCAAAGCTTTCTTCGGATGAATCTATCATGCCTTCACCACCGCCAGCTTCACCTAAGGCCTTCTGTCTTAGCTGCTCGCGATAGCGTTCGGCCATCTCATCAGCCTTTTCGTAAACTAGCTCAGGATTTTTCACCATGTCGCCTGGCTCAGGCTCAAGCTGCTTAGTGGACAGAGAAATCCGGCCACGCTCAGCGTCAAGGTCAATAATCATGACTTTGATTTCGTCGTTCACATTAAGAACCGAATTCGGTGTGTCAATGTGATCGTGAGAAATTTCAGAGATGTGCAGCAGACCGCTCACACCACCAATATCGATAAACGCACCGTATGGCTTCAGACCGCGGACTGTCCCAATGACCACCTCGCTGACTTGCAAGCCGTTCATCTTGCGCTCAACCAGGGCTCGGCGATGGCTCAGAACTAGACGGTTACGCTCCTCGTCAACTTCCAAAAACTTCAGGGGAAGCTCTTCACCGACCAAGTCCTCTTTCGGCTTGCGAGTGCTGATGTGAGAGCCAGGAATGAATCCCCGCAAGCCTTCTATACGAACCAGTGCGCCACCCCGGTTAGTCGCAAATACGATAGAACGTACGGTCGCGTCTTCCTGCTGAAGCTGACGAACACGCTCCCAGGCGCGCATGTACTCAATTCTGCGAATAGACAGCGTTAGCTGACCATCTTCGTTGTCATCGGTGAGGATAAAGAACTCACGGGTTTCGTTAGACTGCAAAACCTCTTCAGCGCCTTCAACCCGGTTGATAGACATCTCCTGAATAGGGAGATAAGCAGCAGTTTTAGCGCCAATATCGATTAGTGCGCCCCGAGGTTCGATGCTAAATACTGTGCCAGGCACAATATCGCCAGGGTTGAAATTGTAATCGTATTGGTCTAAGAGTGCCGCAAAATCCTCATGAGTAAAACCAATGTCAGTGTTTTGAGTATCCGGGTTGGCCATGCTTGATGTTTCCTACAGTTTTCTCCGTGAACGAGTGAACACCTCGTGGCCGTGGGTGCTGCCTAAATGTTAGGTGAGCAGAACAAACGAACCACTTATCAATCTTACTAAAGTTTTCAGTTAGAAAAGGCTTCGGCAGCCTTTGAGGTTCCTATCACAAGAGTATCCATTGTACGCCACAAATGGATATAAAAGTCACCCTATATTTTGTCAAGTCCTAGTTGAATTCACCGGTCGGATTCACCAGCTGAATTTGAATATGGCCTGCAACCGCTATACCTTCAGCGAAGAGGCGATTCTATCTTCTGCTTTTCCTTTCGGTAATCTCACGGGCGATTCACTCTCTGAAGGTGTGGATTCTGGCTGCGCAGAGGAGATTATTTGCTCTGTAGTGCGGTGCTGCTCAGAGGTGATGTCACCACCGTCTTTGAGGTGGCTAAGGGCTTCTGTAAAATCTCGAATGCCCTGAAACTGGCGATAGACTGAGGCAAAACGAACGTAGGCGACTTCGCTAATTTGCCGCAGGCGACGTAGAACGTGCTCGCCGATTTCTTCGCTGGTGACTTCTCTGATCGCCTGCTGCTGAAGCTCAGCTTCTATCTCGTCTACCATCATCTCTATGGTGCGGGCACTAACGCCTGTTTTCTCACAGGCGGTAACGATGCCGCGTAATAGCTTGGATCGATCAAAAGATTCGCGATCGCCTTCTCTTTTTATAACGGTGACCGGCACGTACTCAATGCGCTCGTAGGTTGTAAAGCGCCGCTCGCACTCTAGACACTCTCGGCGACGGCGAATGCTGCGATCGCTCTCTGCCGATCGCGATTCTAAAACTCGATTATTAGGATGCTGGCAAAATGGACATTGCATCGGGCGGGGCCTCCAAAAGGCCAATTTCGAACGGGTGCGATTAAAGCGTTCCCTATGGCAACGTTACGTCAAAACGACACTGCCGAAACGATTGGCAAAAAATCGGCAAAACAATTTGTCAATTAAAAAGCTAGGGCTCGACTCCCCCAAACAGAGAAAAATCAAGCCCTAGCTCTTACGGATAGAGACAGTGAGCGGGCGAATAATCACCAACCGCTATCTAATTCACTGCCCATTTCACCGCTATTTAGTCCTTAGTAATTTTGGGTGGCTCGCGGAATGCGATTGCAAAGAACAATGTACCGATGATAAGCGCGAAAATCAAAATGTAAGCAACAGCTTCCATGGTTTATCCCAGTGAATAACGACGTGTCTAAAGTCTATCAAATCCATAGACTTTCTGAAGTATCTTCTGAAGCATTCAAAGCGGGCAATCGAAACCCGAAAGTTGATGAAACCGCCTGAGCTTCATCAACCTTCGGTGATTTCTAACCTTTGTTAGCAGCCTTCGTTGAGAAGTCACCCACTTTCTGGAAGTAACCCCACTCCACCTGCTCAGGCGATAGGTCAGGGTCAACGCCAGCAAATACATCTCTAAAGAGCGTACGAGAGCCGTGCCAAATGTGACCAAAGAAGAACAGTAGCGCAAAGACAGCGTGGCCATATGTAAACCAACCACGAGGACTAGAGCGGAATACACCGTCAGAATCTAGTGTCTTACGGTCAAACTCAAAAGGTTCACCCAGCTGGGCTTTACGGGCATAGCGCTTCACAGCCGCAGGGTCTGTGATGTGCTGACCGTCTAACTCACCGCCGTAAAAGTCAACCACAACGCCCGTTTGCTCGAAGCTGTACTTCGATTCGGCCCGACGGAATGGAATGTCAGCGCGCAGAACGTTGTCTTTATCAACCAGGACCACAGGGAAGGTCTCAAAGAAGTTAGGCAAGCGGCGAACGTTAAGCTCACGGCCATCGCCATCGTGGAAGACAGGATGCCCTAGCCAAGTGGTAGCAATACCGTCACCAGAGTCCATAGGCCCTACACGGAACAAACCACCTTTTGCCGGGCTGTTACCGACGTAGTCGTAAAAGGCCAGCTTCTCAGGAATAGCTTCGTAAGCCTCTTCTTCAGAAGCTCCACCAGCAATTGAGCGCTGAGCACGACGATCGATTTCATCGGCAAAATAGCTGCTGTCCCACTGATAGCGAGTAGGTCCAAACAGCTCGATCGGCGTGGTCGCAGAACCGTACCACATGGTGCCCGCTACGATAAACGCGGCAAAGAACACAGCCGCAATTGAGCTAGAGAGTACGGTTTCGATGTTACCCATACGTAGCGCCTTGTACAGACGCTGAGGTGGACGAACCGTGAGGTGAAACAAACCCGCCACAATACCGACAATGCCGGCAGCAATATGGTGAGCAACAACACCACCCGCGTTAAACGGGTTGAAGCCCGCCGGTCCCCATTCAGGCGCGACGCCTTGAACGTGGCCCGTTAGACCGTAAGGGTCAGAGACCCACATACCAGGTCCCCAGAGACCTGTGAGATGAAACGCTCCGAACCCGAAGCACAGCAACCCAGATAGAAATAGATGAATGCCGAACATCTTGGGCAAGTCTAGTGCAGGCTCACCTGTACGGGGATCGCGGAAGAGTTCCAAATCCCAGTAAACCCAGTGCCATACAGCCGCTAGGAACAACAGACCAGACAAGATAATGTGCGCGATCGCAACGCCTTCAAAAGACCAAAAGCCAGGGCTAACACCGGTTGCACCAGTCACATCCCAGCCACCCCAGGACCCTGTTACGCCCAAACGCGTCATGAAGGGAAGCACAAACATGCCCTGCCGCCACATGGGATTGAGAACAGGATCGCTCGGATCGAAAGTAGACAGCTCGAACAGCGCCATGGAACCAGCCCAGCCTGCCACAAGTGCCGTATGCATTAGGTGTACAGAAATCAGTCGGCCTGGATCATTCAGAACAACTGTATGTACTCGGTACCAAGGTAGACCCATTGATTACGCTCCTCCTTGTTTTTGCTAAAAATCGTGCTTCCGCCCACCTAAGCAGTGAGGCTCAACAAATAAGCACACACCTTTGAGACTTAGTAAAGCGAAAACCTTGTTAATAAATACTTGACGCCCTGTAAAAAGACTTCAGATACTACTAAGGCTACCAGAAATAGACACTTCACAGACCAAGTCAAGACTGATATTTCAACGCAATCTCTCCTTCTGCGCCAGAAAAAGACCAGAGAAAAACAAGAAAATTGGCGTGTCTCAACCCAGTTTGTTTACTAAGATGTAAAAATGAAGGTGTATAAAGAAGTGTAACTATTTCTCAATCTTTGGGGCAAGCAAGCGAGGTGTAGAAGTCGCAGTTGGCCTCACGGATAGCCGCATAAAACAGGTGAAACAGCAGGTTATGGTCAATATTAAGTTTGTTAAAGAAAATAAAGAAATTGATGCCGCCTACGGTGCAAACCTGAGATTCAAGGCTCAGGAGAACAATATTGATATTTACACCTTTATGGGCAAGCTCACTCAGTGCGGTGGCTACGGTCAATGCGGTACCTGCGTCGTTGACATCGTAGAAGGTGCTAGTAATCTCTCGCCCCGTACTGCGGTAGAAGATCGCATGTTGAAAAAGCGCCCTTCAAGCTGTCGCCTTGCCTGCCAAACGATTGTGAACGGTCCTATCAGCGTAGTGACCAAGCCAGATAAAAAAGAAAGCCTCAAAAAGGCCAAAGCCGAAGCGGCAGCAAAGCAAGCGGCCGAAGCCGCTGCCACCCAGGCGAAAAGCGAGCAAGCCTCCGAAGAACCGGCTTCTACGGTAGCGGAGTAGACTTGCCTCAGTTAAGTTCCTATCAATTTTTGAGCCCCCTGATCAGATCCATTGAGAGAGCGGCGGAGTGTTATGCTATGGGCAGTTGGCTTAATAAATGTTTAGGAGTAGGTAGGCACTCATGGAAACTAACAAACTGGGTTTTGTAGCGAGCGTTTTGTTCGTCTTTGTTCCAACGGTATTTCTATTGATTTTGTATATCCAAACAGCCAGTAAGAAGACAGGTACATAAGTCGCCTTCACATGCTTGGTTTGTTTAGTCTGGGTTGTTTAGTCACCTGCTGAGCGCCAATTAGACAGTATCTGGTAGCCGAAATTGCATATCAAAAGTTTCTAAGAAACCTCTCTATCGCACAGCGCGATAGAGAGGTTTCTTGTTGACTGGTTTTTAAATGATTAACCTTATTCAGGCTGCAATCTGTCACTATTCGTTCATGGTTTTATAGGTGGCCACAGCAGAGGGGGAAATTCGATTGAGGTAGCGGAAAATCCAGTACTTGAAGACGGTGTCTAGAATGACTGGAAAGGTCGCAATAAAAAGGAAAATAAAATTGCGATTGGCAGGAAGCCCTAGATGATCTGCCACACCTTCCAATAGCACTTCCCACCCGTGAGGTGAGTGAAAGCCCACGAATGTATCGGTCAGCAAAATAATAATGAAGGCTTTAGCGCTATCGCTAAGGCCATAGACGATTTCATCGATAAACGATTTGAGCGTAGCGACTTGATCTTTGCGGCTAGTCAGTAGCAGAGAAAATGCCAGGACCGCAATCACATCGGCAAAGACGTTCTCTACCGCGTCTGCACTGCGAGCTCGGTACTCTTCTTCAATTTGAAAGGCTTTTTGTCTAACCTTATTTTCAATTTCTACCTCACTTAAATCGGGTGCTTTGCCTATGAGCACCTCAAAGCGAAACCGCTCCTCATATTGCTGAAGCTCATGCAGCGCGTCTTCTTCCATCGCCACGTTGAGGAAGACTTCAGCCTGAGTCGTGTCTCGGGCGTACTCTACAATCGGTGCAACGACGAAGTTCTTGCTGAGGTATTGAGCTAACAGCGGCACAATGATGAGCTGCAAAACAAACGTAATCGCAACGGTTGTCTGCGTTTTTGAGCTACGAAAGTTGCGAACAACCTCAACTTCAGCATCTGGATCTAGATCCTGTTTAATACGATCAACGGTTCGCAGTATCGATCGAGGAAGGACGCTGCTGCGGGCGCTTAGTGCCTGATTGGGCGTGTCTTCAGCGGCTGGTGAGAGTGCAGGGGGCCTGTCTGCAACAGAAAGCGCAGCCACAGACGTACCAGGCGATCGCTGACTAGCTTTGAGTGCAATACCTCCATCTTGGGGATAGCGCAATAAAACGTCGTCAATGAGCTGTAGCTTGCGCAAAAAAATGGCTGGACCATTGATTTGATTAAGCGGCACGTCGTCGGGCAGGGGGGTACTCAACTGCGGCGAATCAGCTGTTGGCAGGGTATCGCTGCTGGCCCTAAACTTGGCCATTCGCCTACGAATGACGGATAGATACTTCTTGAGATCTTTTTCGAGCAGCTGATAGGCACTTGGGCTATAGCCAGTGCCTGGAGCAATCGGCTCGCCCTCAAAGTAAACGTCCTCTAGCTGGCGAATTTTGAGGGCGGCTTCGTAAGCTTGATCGAGTGCTCTGTCGGGCGTTTTGACGAACCATTGTCTGATTCGGTCAAATAGTCCGAATCGCTGCGAAGAGTTTGTCATTACTACTAAAGCTGCAACCGTATGGTTTAGTCACTATATAGTAAGCCTACGGTGTGTTTTCTGTTGACAATTACGCTCACTCAACGTTTTTTGAACCAACGTTTTTTGAAACGCTTTCTGAACAGAGCGCGAAACAGTTCCCCTAGTGCCCGACGGCCTACTTTAATCTGATGATGCCGGGTTGGCATCCGAAAAACATAGACGCCCCGGCGAATCAACGCAGCTAGACGACCGCCCAACGTAATCCCAAAGCTTGAAAGTCCGGCATCGCCAATTCCTAGCGTAATCATGTCGCCCAAATGTAAATAATTGAACGGCTTTGGCTGTTTGCCTTGAGTTATTGCCGCCAGGTTAGCTGCCACTCTGCTCGCGGCCTGAAAAGCTGCTTGCGCAGTATTAGGTGCGGCTTTTCCCTTCGGCCCTCGCACATCCGCGCTGTCACCGAGCACAAAAACAGACTCATCGTCTGCTAGCTGTAGCGTTCTGCGAGTGAGCCTTTGACCGTAGTCGTTTTGCTTAACAGACTGCTCGCCTAGCCAGGGACGCGGCTGCGTTCCAACTGCCCATAGCGTCAATTGACTGGGCCTCGTCGTTTGTGTTTCGTCTTGTGTGAGCGTAACTGTATCGGCATCAATGGCTAAGACGCTGGTTTCTATTAGTACGTTGACCTGTCGATTTTTCAATGCGCGATCAGCCTGCCGTCGAAGCCCCTTAGGAAAGTTAGAGAGCAGCTGCGATCCCCGTTCTACTAGCGAAATTCTTCCTCGCTGACCTAAATAGTCTGCCACCTTACAGGCAAGTTCCACCCCGCTAGCACCGCCGCCAACTACGACAACAGAGATAGGCTGAATGCTGTCAGATTGGGTTTGGAGTGTTTGCGATCGCACCAGTTGCTTCAACCTCGCCGTCAACGTTAGCGCGTCCTGATAAGAGCGAAAGGTTAGCGCATGCTCATTCAACCCAGGCAGATCAATCGGTCGATTTTTTGCCCCAGTGGCCAACACCAGATAGTCATAAATAAAAACGTCGCCGCTAGAAACGATCACCTTTTGCTGCGATAGATCGACTGACTCGGCGTGGTCTTGCTGCCATTGAATATTCGTGCCAGTTAGCAGGCTGCTATAGGTCGGAAAAAGCTCCCACTGCTTTAGCTCATCGGTGATCAGCTCGTACATCATCGGGAAGAATACGAACCGCTCATCAGGTTCAATCAGCGTGATGCGGCTGCTTTTGAGATGGCGATACTTTTGTAGATATAGCGCGGTATATAGCCCCCCAAACCCTCCGCCGACAATACAAATGTGAGGATTCGCTCGTGAGGAAACAGCCATGAAAGGGGTTCTATAAAAAGCGCTTGGATGAAGATAATAGACAGACGGAACTGTCGAGGCTATGGGCGCGAAAATGAATGATAGGGTTCAGGTTTGGCAGATTCCGCTGCATGTTTCGGAAGAGACTGTGCAGCGGTATGAAAGGTGTCTTGCAGAAGATGAGCGATCGCGCGCCAACCGCTTCCGCTTTCCAGACGATCGCCGCCGCTTTATCGTAGCGAGAGGAACCCTTCGATATCTACTGAGCCAGCACTTTCAATGCGTGCCTCATGACATTGCTTTTTGCTATGGAAAATATGGCAAGCCCAGCGTGGAACCAGTGGGCTTAGAAAGTCAAATGAGCGCAGAAAGACAAACCACTGCGCAATCTGCGCCTGGGAACTGCGACTTTCATTTTAATGTTTCGCACTCGGGTGAGCTAGCGCTGTGTGTGCTGGGCTACGCTCACCGGGTGGGCATAGATATCGAGAAAATTAAAAAAATTCAACGGTTAGACGGCATGATGGAACGCTGCTTGGTCTCAAGCGAGCAGCGCTATGTAGAAGCCGCAACCCACCCGCTAAAAGCTTTCTTGACCTATTGGACCTGCAAAGAAGCTTACCTAAAAGCGATTGGGCTAGGACTGAGTCAATCCATGACATCGGTGCAAGTAGAGATAGACCCGCCGCGGCTGACCGCTGTACCTACTGGCTGTGAGGACGGTTGGAAGCTACATCTCATTGCCGTGCCAGAAGCCTATACGGCGGCCTTAGTGGTCGCTGGCGGTGCGAGCGTTGATGTAAAACATTGGGCGCACTCGACTATGCCAGCCTAGCGAGCTAGCCTTTGAGCCGAAAATTCTTCAGCTGAGGCTATTTGACCAAAATAACGGATTTTACAGGGCGCTCAATCGGGTTGCCTTCTGCGTCTACTCTAGCGGTGTGTATCTGACCGTCGTAGTAAAGCGTGGAAGAGCTGCCGCCGTCTAAGTTGAGTAGGGCATCTACGCCAAGCGTCGTTGTTGCAAAATCGGCCATATCAGTTAGCGTAAAGCCAGCAGCATCTTCTCGCTGAGCGGCCATAATGAAGACGATCTCTTCGGTATTTCCGATTGTGCCGACAGCGCTTCTAGCATTTGGACTGACGCTACCAATGGCATCTCGAACAAGTTCACCGTTTTCATAATGCGTGAAGGCTTCGGCCGTTGAGGTATCTTCAGGCAGCAGCTGGGGGCCTGCGCCAACCGCATCGTCTAGTTGGCAGCCATTGGGAATCGGGGCATCGTGAAAGGTGATGTCGTACTTAATCACACCCTCGCCTTCAGCGACAGGCTCTTTGTCTGTTGGTTGACAGAAATAGCGACGAAACTCTGACCGATTGAGGATATCAGGCAAGTAGCTTTGTAGATCTGGATTATCCATCAGGCGTTCGTTCTCAGTCGGATCGCCGACCAGTTCGCCCTGCGAAGATAAGTAAGAGGTGGTTTTGCCGTTTTGTGGATCGAAGAAGCCTGCGTTGATTGCGGCGATCGCATTGTTCGAACGAGCGATCGCATCCACCGTTTCTAGCCCATCTACCGCTACTACTGACAGCGACACCGATTGAGGATCAAGGCGAACAACATGCACCGTTGCCTGCGGTAGATCATAGGTGAGGTAGTCTACAGGAGAAGATTGAGCGAGGACCTGCTCAGACAAAGCTGGTTCGTTCAGGTTTAGCTCGTTCGGGTTTGGCTCGTTCAGGTTTGGCTCATTCGGTATTGACTCCTCAGACCTAGCCATATCAGAAACTGAAGCTAGCCTAGTCGAACAGGCGCTAGGTAACAACAAGAGGGCTGCTAGGAAAACCCAAGACAGCGGCCTACTCGCAAAAGAGCAGGTTATCTTTCGTCGTTGCTTATCCTGCAGCATTTCTGACTTTCTCGCTGTAGTCTTTCGGTCGCATCTGGCGGAAGCCATTAAAGACTAACTGCCTCGCCCAAGCTGGTAAGTAAGATAGCACCTTACCCACTTGGGCTCGGCTGGAAAGTTTGCCAGAATCTTTTAGTTCAGCAATCAATGTTCGCCCTTTTTGCGTTTCTCCTTTTTCAATCAAACGCATTGCTAACACCTGCTTGAGCGATGCGAGATTGTTGATCCGATTTCTTTCCATATCTGGGCGATCCGGAAAGCGATAGCTGTTCAGGCAAAAGGACTTAGCCGTGAGGAAATGAATGTCTTGCTTAAGGCTATTTTGGCCCCCGTGAAAGCGGTATTCCATCAGTCGCTCAGGAATAAAGTAGGCCGTTTGATCGGCTAGAGCGCAGCGGACTAAAAGGTCAAAGTCTTCGCAGCCATCGGCCTCAAAACGCATGAAATCAACGGCGTCTAGGCTGCTTTTGCGAAAGAGAGAGGAACCAACCTGAAGGCTCTGGCGCACAAACGTTTCGGCGAGCAGATCGTCTAGTTTTCCGTGAGCGAGTTTGTCTTTGCCCCACTTTGCAGAGTTAGCGGCAGTGCCTGCTTCGTCGCGTTCGTTGCGAGCGTTGATTACCCAGTGATCCGTGCAGACAAAATCAGCATCAGGGTTTGCGTCAAGAATCGTGACTGTCTTTTCAAGAAAGGTCGGGGTCAGTGCGTCGTCGTCATCGAATTTGATGAAGTATTCGCCTCTGGCCGCTTCATATCCAGAACGCATGTTACGGCTGCGCTTGATGTTTTGCGGGTGGCGAATGTAGCGAATGCGCGAATCATCCCACTGGGCCACAACGTCGGCAGTATTGTCCGGAGAGGCGTCGTCGCAAATAAGTAGCTCAAAGTCTGTGTAGGTCTGATTGAGGACGCTATTTACAGCGTAGGGAAGGATGGCTGCGCGGTTGTAGGTGGGGACGCAGATACTGACTTTGGGATTGTGCATGATTAGGGAATCGATCGATGGGTGGCGACCTGGTTCTTGTTAGCGTAGCGGGTTAGCTGTGAGATCCACGTAGGTTTGATGTGAATATTCGTCCTGGGCACGCTAGATCCTATAAGAATATGTTGAAGATGCCAGGGCGACTGTGAGTAGATTTCGGAAATACTGACATGATCGACGCATATACAGATATATAGGAAGTGTTGGCACATGAGTCGTGTTTTTCTCGATGCACGTTTTTCTCGATGGATGTAGATACAGATCAAGCTAGTCAGTATTTCCCGGGGGTTTCTGTCATTGTGCCTATTTACAATGGCGAGCAGGATTTACCCGGACTGCTAGCGTGCCTGATGGCGCAGACGTACCCGGCCAATCAGGTTGAGTATTTGGTGGTAGATAATGGAAGTAGCGATCGCACCGCTGAAATACTTAATGCTGCTGCCCAAGACTTCGCCGCAAAGAACCTGACTTACAAAGTCCTGAGCGAAACCGAAATTCAAAGCGCCTACGCAGCTCGCAACACCGGTATTCGCGCCGCGACTGGTGAATTTCTCGCCTTTACTGATGCTGACTGCTATCCGCAGCCAGAGTGGCTAGCAGGTCTGATGCGCCCCTTTCAAGATGAGCAAATAGGCATAGTGGCAGGTAAAATTACCGCGTTTCCCGGGTCCACGCTGCTAGAGCACTACGCTGAATGCAAAGGCACCATGAGCCAGCAAGATACGCTGGCTCACACTTTTTGTGCCTACGGTCAAACAGCGAATTTGGGTGTTCGACTCACCGCGCTCAAGCAGGTTGGGCTATTTCGCCCTTATTTAACCACGGGCGGCGATGCCGATATTTGCTGGCGAATACAGCGAGAGGGCACATTCAACGGAGAGCCCTGGAAAATCTACTATGCCGAGGATGCGCCCATTCAGCATCGCCATCGCCAAACCCTAGAAGAACTCAAGAAGCAGTGGTATCGCTACGGCAAATCCAACCGATATCTGCATGAGCTGCACGGCGTAAAGCTCGCTTGGCCACTGCCCAACAAGGAACGCAATCGAAGCCTGTTGAGATGGGCGCTAAAAGACATGCCAAAAGCGGCACTTCGCCTGCTACAGAGAAAGGGAACGACTGCGGACTTGGTCATCTCTCCGCTTGATATTTACTGCGCTCAGGCGCGAGATTTGGGCCAAAGAGAAGCCAATCTGCCCGAGAAGGCTCGATTAAAAGCGGAGTATCCGGCTGTTCATCAGGGCAGCGTTCATCGAAGTGCTGATCATCAAAGTGCTAACCATCAAAGTGCGACTCAACCCGTGGACGGCTAGAAAAGCATGAAAAAAACGATGAACATCTTAATGCTATCGGCGACGTTCCCCTATCCACCCACCCGGGGAGGCACTTCGGTGCGGACGTTTCATCTGCTCAAGTACCTCAAGGAACAGGGTCACAAAGTTAGCCTGGCAACATTGCGTACCTATCGGTTCGTTTCCGATGAGGAAGTGGCTGCGCTAGAAGAGTGGGTAGAGGAGCTGGCGGTCTTTCCGTGTATGCCCGACCCCGACCAAACCAGCGGCAAGCTCGGTCAGGTAAAGCGTTTAGCCACCTTTGCAATTAGCGGTGAGCCACCCAGCGTACGGACCTCTCGCTCAGAAAAAATGCAGGCTTGGGTAGATGAAAAAATTGCCAGCGGTCAGTTTGATGTCATCACCTGCGAGCACTGCGTCAACGAAGCCTACGTGCCGGAGGATATTCAAAAGTATATTCCGACAGCGGTAGTGAATATTCATAGCTCTGTGTATGGCACCTGTGCGCATCAGCTGGCCGCAGGCATGGCAGAAAAGCCTATGCGCGATCGCATCAACCTGCCGCTGCTAAAGCGCTACGAACACCGCTACTGCCAAAAGTTTTCTCACCTAGTGGTCACAACCGCTGAAGATCAGCAGCAAATTGCCGAGATCAGTGGAAAAGACAGTATTCATGTCATTCCAAACGGCGTGGATTTAGCGGCCTTTGCACCGCGATCGCAAGATCCGGGTGGACACAAGCTTGTCTTTATTGGCGCAATGGACAATCTGCCGAACATAGATGCGGTCACCTATTTCGCCAAAGACGTTTTTCCACTGGTTCGCCAAAAGTACCCTGACGCAACCCTTTCACTCGTAGGATCGAGGCCCACTAGCGCAGTCAAAGCGCTGGCTGATCTGCCCAACGTGGTCGTGACCGGACGCGTCCCAGAAATGACGCCATATCTGCATGAGGCTACCGTTTGCGTGGTGCCGATGCGCACTGGCTATGGCATTAAAAACAAAACCTTAGAGGCCATGGCGGCAGGTATTCCGGTGGTTGCTAGCGATCGCGGTCTAGAAGGACTTGATGTCGATGGTGATGCGACGCCAACTAGAGCGCTAAGAGCCAAGACGCCGTCAGACTATGTTGAGGCAATTGGCCGTTTGTTTGAGTCATCCGATTTGCGTCAGACCCTTTCAAAGAATGGACGAGAGCTGATCGAACAGCGTTATACGTGGGCGATCGCAGGCAGCCAATACGAAAAGGTTCTTATGCAAGAAGCGGTCTAGGCTTCTGCATTTGCACTGCTCAGATTCGGCCTTTAGATACTTATTGTCGCTGTAATCCCTGTCCTAAGGTGTCTTACAAGACAAATAAAGATATCAATGGTTAGAAAAAATATTTCTGTACTGGCTTACGGAATTGCAGCGCTTGCTCTGGTTGCCCTCTCCTCAGCCGTCTTTTTGGAGTGGGTCTTTCCAATAGATACCACTATCTTGCAAGCAATACGTCAGCTGCACAGCCCGACTATGGACGTCGTGATGGTCGCCATCACTCGGCTTGGCAATCCAAAGTTTACAGTGCCTTTGGTGTTCGTCGTTTTTACGCTGCTCTGGGTCAAAAAACATCGGCTAGAGGCCAAGCTTTTCGCACTCAACTGCATGGGCGGTGCTGTTTTTAGTACCGGACTCAAGCTTTTCTTTGGCAAAGTGCGCCCTGCCCTATGGAACTCACCGATTGAAGAAGTGACCTTCAGCTACCCCAGCGGGCATGCGCTAGGGGCTGTTGTGTTGTACGGATTTCTGGCCTATTTGTTGGGAAGGCGGTTACCGAAGTACAAAGGGGTGATTTATGTGGGGGCGATCGCGCTAGCATTGGCCATCGGCTTCACCCGCCTTTATCTGGGCGTTCACTGGCCAACCGATCTCCTCGGTGGCTACATCATCGGCTTTTTGTGGACCAGTAGCTGCATTCTGTTTCTCAAAAAGCGACTTCCCACTGTGGCATCGCCTAAAGCCTAAAAAACTAAAACCAAAAAAAGGTTCTACAGATAGATAGTTGTAGAACCCTTTTTTTAATTTTTTGCTTGTTCAGCTTTTTTGTGGTTCAGCTAAGCGAACTATGACCTAACAGGCGATCTAATAAGCGTCTTGAAGCTCGTAAAAATCAGGAGAGATGTAGTCTTTCCTCAAAGGCCAACCCTCCCAGTCTTCTGGCATCAGCAGGCGCTTCAGGTTTGGATGACCTTCATAAACAATGCCAAACATGTCGTAGCACTCACGTTCCTGCCAGTCTGCTGCCTTCCAAATCCAATACACTGATGGAATTTTGGGGTTGTTACGCGGCAAAAATACCTTAATACGCACTTCGGCAGGCGCATCAGCATCATCGCTCAGCTTAGTCAGATCATAAACACTCACCAGCTCTTTGCCAGGACCTTCATCGTATGCACTCTGACAGCGCAGATAGTTAAACCCATAGGCATAGAGCGCTGTAGCAAAGGGCAACAGAAACTGAGGCTCTACTCTTAAGATTTCAATCCCCAGATGGTCTCGCTCCATCACTTCGTGACCAAATCCCTGCTCTGTTAGCCAGGTAGAAACCTCTCCCGGTTCAACAATCGCTGACTCTTCTGCTGCGTTTTCCTTTTCTTTATCGGCCATGTTTATAACTACGTTGGAATCTATGCCTGTTGAATCTATGCTTGTTGAATCTAAGCCTGTTCTTCTTTCGGTGCTGCTGAGTCTTTGACCTCTGCCTTTGCGCTCTCCAACTTAGCGTCGGAAGTCTTTTCGACGGGCATACCCATCGCCTGCATTAGCTCTTTGGGTGGCATATCGCGCGTACCAGACGCCAGATATTCGCCAGTCAAGATAGGTGCAACAGTCTTCATTTCGTGCGATCGCGTGTAAAACCGATGCGTCGAGACAAACTCTCCTCGCTCCTGCATCGACTCGTTTGCAATCTTCTTACGCAGCTTAATCACCGCATCAAAAATTGCTTCTGGCCGAGGTGGGCAGCCTGGAATATAAACGTCCACCGGGATAATTTTGTCCACACCGCGCAACGCCGTCGGAGAATCTGCGCTAAACATACCGCCCGTAATCGTACAGGCTCCCATCGCCATGACATAGGCAGGTTTTGGCATCTGTTCGTACAGGCGCACCAAAGCAGGGGCCATTTTCATCGTTACAGTGCCCGCTACGATGATCAAATCGGCCTGTCTGGGGCTGGCCCGAGGCGCTAGACCAAACCGGTCGAAGTCGAAGCGAGAACCGAGTAGCGCTGCAAACTCAATAAAGCAGCAGGCGGTACCGTACAAAAGAGGGAACAAGCTCGAAAGCCGGGTCCAGTTGTAAAGGTCATCGACCGTCGTCAAAATGATGTTCTCTGACAAATCCTGCGTGACACCCGTTCTAGCAGCGGGATTCATAATCCGCTCGCCGGGATTCACCAGCGGGTTACCTGCGCCGCTGATGTCGTCGCCAGGACGTCTGCCTGTTCCTATGACCACTCCAAAGCTCCTTTACGCCACGCGTAGACTAAACCGATCACCAAAATAGCAATAAAAATAAGTGCTTCTACAAAAGCTAGTAGACCCAGCGTGTGAAAAGCGACTGCCCAAGGATACAGAAACACTGTTTCCACATCAAAGATCACAAATACCAGCGCAAACATGTAGTAGCGAATGTTGAACTGAATCCACGCACCCCCGATAGGCTCACAGCCTGATTCGTAAGTTGTTCGACTAGCCGGGCCCGCGCTCGCTGGCCGCAATAGCTTCGATGCGCCCAAAGCAACAACAGGCACCAGAGAGCTGATAATCAGGAAGCCTAAAAAGTATTCGTATCCACTTAAAACAAACACAGGGTATGCCTTGAACTGTTCATAAATCTCTCCTATTGTAGCGGCCTACGAGGGGTTTAGGCCTGCGCCAAACAGAAAACATGACCGCTCAGATCATTGCGAACATAATAACCATAGGAAAACCCACCATATGCAATAATAGTTAACAAATATTCTCATAGTGTCGGAGTAACGGGTCTAACCAATGACGACTGAGCCAACTTCTAATCTTGACCCAGAGCAATCGCCACCGGTAGAGGAGACGATTCCCCTGGTGAGGCCTGAAGGCGAAACGAATGCCGCTGCCGATCATGCGGCTTCTCAGGATGAGAGCGAAGCGGCCCGACCGCTGACCCCGGCCGAAATGGATCGGTTTGAGTGTCGCTCTTGCGGGAACACCTACGAACCTGCCAAAGGAGACAGTAGAGGAGAGATTCCGCCGGGCGTTGAGTTCAAAGATTTACCTGTGGACTGGCGGTGCAGCGTATGTGGTGCCAGCCAAACGCAGTTTAGCAATGTCGGCCCTGCGGGTCAGGCTTCTGGATTTAAGGAAAACCTCAACTACGGCTTCGGGGTTAATACGCTCACGCCAGGTCAGAAGAACGTCCTGATATTTGGGGCATTGGGCGTAGCGGTGTTGTTTTTCCTGAGTCTCTACGGCTTACGATAGGCACGCTGTGAGTCCTGTGCATGGGTTTCGCTGTGCTGCCTATGCCTGTAGTTCCTGAGACCCCTCTCGTTTCACTGTTTTTCGTCTTACTTGTTCTTTACGGATTTGATTTTTGCTGGAGTTGTCATGCAAACGGTTTTAACATCCCTTCTTAGATCTGAATTTCTTAGGTCTGGTCTCGCACTTGCAAAGGGGGCCTGGAAAAAAGGGATTACCTTAGCGCTGGTCGCGCTCTTGGCGACTAGCTGTAGCGGTGTCTTCTTAGCGGAGACTGAAAGCAATCCGTGGGAAGTAATTGCGCTACCTACCGAAGCTGCAATTTCGGACGTCGCTTTTGCCAGCGATGGAGAACACGGTTGGCTGGTCGGCAGCCGGACGACGCTACTAGAATCTACCGACGCAGGCAAAACCTGGGATCCTCGCATTCTAGAGCTAGGTGAGCAAAACTACACCTTTACCTCTATCGACTTCAGCGGTGATGAGGGTTGGCTCGTTGGTCAGCCCAACATCATGCTGCACACCACTGATGGCGGTACCTCCTGGTCAAATATTCCGCTCGACCCGCAGCTGCCAGGTCAGCCTTTACTGGTGACAGCAACAGGCAAAAACTCAGCTGAAATGGCCACCGACATTGGTGCAATCTACACAACTAAGGATGGCGGTCAGAAGTGGAAAGGCCTTGTCCAGTCTGCAGTAGGCGTGGTGAGAAACATGAGCCGTAATGAGGAAGGGCGCTATGTCGCGGTGTCGTCTCGCGGTAACTTTTATTCCACATGGCTCCCTGGTCAAGAAGCCTGGCAGCCCCACAACCGCGAGAATTCCAAGCGATTACAGAACATGGGATTCACTAAAGAAGGTTTGCTTTGGCTGATTGCTCGCGGTGGGCAGATGCAGTTTGGCACTGAGCAAACCGAGTACGAAGAGTGGAGCGAGCCTATCAATCCTGAATTTGCTGCTAGCTGGGGTCTGCTAGATGTTGCCTACCGTACGCCTGAGGAGCTTTGGGTGACCGGAGGCAGCGGCAATCTGTTAATGAGTACAGATGGTGGCGAAACCTGGATGAAAGATAAGGCCGTAGAAGATGTTCCGACAAACTTCTATCGAATTAAGTTCTTAGGTCAAGATAGGGGCTATATTCTCGGTCAGCGCGGATATCTACTGCGCTACGAAGAAGCGCACAGCAATTTGGTCTAGTGAGTAGTCAGTAAGTGTGTAGCCTAAAGGAAAGTAAAGTTTTGCAAAGCCAAGACTCATATGATCTGACTGGCAAGCCACACTCAAAAAACAGCGTCTTAAGCCTTATATCTGGATAACGGCTGAGGACTAGAGAAACTTTTAGGGCCAGATTACTAAGACTTCCTTGTGAGGTGACCTAAGAGTTTCGTATGATAAGTACACATAGCTTTAATGCTTTAGTTAGGAGATTTAGGAAATATGGCTGGCGTTACCGGCGAAAGACCCTTTGGTGACATTGTTACTAGCATCCGTTATTGGATTATTCACAGCATCACAATTCCTGCTTTGTTTATTGCAGGTTGGCTGTTTGTTTCGACTGGCCTAGCGTATGACGCGTTTGGCACCCCTCGCCCTGATGAGTACTTCGGTCGCAACCAGGTAGAGCTACCGATCGTAGATAGTCGCTACAACCCCGATCGTACGCTGAAAATTAACGAGTAGTGCACGACGCTCTATCAGCACACCGCCTATGGCACATCGTCTATCGGTGCGGCATTCCCACTAAAACAACTATTTTCTGGAGACCTCCTAATGACAAGTGGTAACCCCAACGAACCCATTACTTATCCTATTTTCACCGTGCGCTGGCTCTCTGTTCACGCACTAGCGGTTCCTTCCGTTTTCTTCCTCGGCGCGATCGCTGCAATGCAGTTCATCCAACGCTAGTCGCTAGCACGTTAGGCCATCTAGCCAGCACCTGTCAGTCAATGCCAGCAAACAGAAAATAGGAGACCCCATGGCAGATAGACCCACTAACCCGAATAAGCAGCCCGTTGAGCTAAACCGAACGTCATTGTTTTTAGGTTTGCTCGTGGTTTTTGTTACCGGCCTATTGTTCTCTAGCTACTTCTTTAACTAGCGTCTTCTTAGCGCCTTTTGTCAGCGATGTCCATTGTTGCTGCTTCTTCTTAGCAGCAACGGAAACAGCAACTAGCAGCGGCGAATACGAACGGCGAAAGCTGTTAAAGAAAAAATCTAACGAAAAATCTGCTAGAGACAGAAGTCTAATAGATTTAGAACAATCTTTAATTTCGATTTAACCCTTGTGGTCACCCTAAGCCTAGCTTTCACATATCAGGCTTAGAGCCGATCCTTTGCAAACATACTTGTGAGTAGGAGAAAGTTCCATGTTTCAAAACGGTAAAATTCCCCTGTGGATTGTCGCGACTGTCGCTGGCATTGGCGTTCTAGGTGTCGTTGGCATCTTTTTCTATGGTTCTTATGTGGGTACTGGCTCCGCTATCTAGTCAGCAGCTACCGCTACAGAGCACAAAAACAGCGACCTAGCGTGAGCTAGGTCGCTGTTTTTTTCTTGGGACTAGAGTGAGCTTAGCAGTATGCGATCCATTCAGTGAAAGTGCAACCACTGGCAATCCATATTGGCGCTAGCGAAATTGGCGCTAGCGAAACTATTCACGTTTGTAGGGCTGCCACTGCTTTATTTTTTTGTGCCAAGCTATTCACGCTCACCCTATTTACGCTTGCTCTATTCACGCTCAATATACAAGAACAGAGCCGCCATAGCGACTGCGGGGAACACGAGTCCAACCGTAGGAACCAAAAGTGTAGGCAAGAAAGAAGCCGTCATAGTGATTTATCCTTTTCCAGTAAATAGCTTTAGAAAATAGCTAGAAAATAGCTTTGGCCAATTGTTGGCCAACACAATTACCGTACTCCGAATTTGACTCAAAATCACGTTTCCTTAGTCGAAGTTAAAGAACGCATCGAGTTGTGTCTTTTTACGTCAACTGCTTGTGCTTTATTCAACTAACTAGGCTAAATGGTCTTGTATTTTCCTCTAGCACGGTTGTCGTTTCTGACTAAAGAAGTACATTCCGAATGCTGAATCGCAACTGACTCATCTCTTTGGGGAGAGGAAAATGATATGTGCAATCGGATACGTTGTGCATACGCAAGGAGAAGGTACGCTTTTTTACAGAAAGTTTCTCACCTTCTTATGCGATTAAGAATAATCACTTCGGAGAAACATAACATGGGCATTTTAGTTTGGGCTGTATTAGGGCTTATTGCTGGCGCGATCGCTAGAGCAATTTACCCCGGCCACCAGGGACTCGGCATTCTAGGAACAATGGTTCTCGGTATCATTGGCGCATTCGTCGGCGGTTTTCTATATTCCTTAATCGGTGGCTCAAGCGCGATAGCCTTAACCATTCCTAGCGTTATCGTTGCGGTTATCGGCGCGATCGTTACTCTCTTCGTTTACTACGCAGTTACTAAGCGCACTGCGTAAGGCTGTCTGAAGCACTGCGCAAGATAGCTAATTAGCAGGACGTACAAGTTACGCCCCTAGTGTGCAGGTTGGTTAATAGCCGACAGCCACTTAGCTCACTGTTTCTAGAATCGTTTTCTGGAACCGTCTCTACAGCAATAGGTCAGTTAGGGTTTTCCTGACTGACCTATTGCTGTATTGAGTTATTGCTGTATTAAGTAGTGTTAAGCTCTTTGCAAGCATGTCTATAGATCGACTCCTTTGCAGCGGCCCCAGAAGAGGTCCTCCAGAAGAGCCTCCTAAAAAGAGGCACCTAGAGAATCTATAGAAGAGAGTCCATAGAGAAACGTTAATAATGACAGAGCAGAAAGCGCAGGGCACAGAAGTCACTCAACTGATTCAATCGCAGATGGCGTTGAAGCGGCGGCTAATTGATTTTGTGATGGATGCAGAAGATGAGGTGGCTACCGCTCTAGAAGCTTTTAGCGCTCAGCAGCTCAGCCGATGGGCAAAGCCTGCGCTTTCTGGCGTCAACCGCACGGCGCTTGCGGTGGATATGTTCACAACAGAAGGCACTGTCACGTACGAAGAAAATGGCATTGTTACACAGAAAACAGCTGCCTATGTGTTTGGCCAAAGCGAGAATGTGTCTAGCATCGAGCAGGAATGGCTAAATCGGTGGCTATCGAGCTTTAACGGCCTATTTGTCGTTACCGAAGGGGCTCAGCCACACTATCGATTGACCAATTGGCTGACTCAAAAGCAATACAGCGTCACTGCCAACAGCGACCAGGCTAGTGAAGTGCTAGGCCGCCTGAAAGACGGTGAAATGATTGTTGCTAGACTGATGCCGATTACGAATAGCGAATGGACATTTTCTGGACCTTTGACCCTTTTAGGAAAATTAGGGAAACCCAAACTAGCCGTTGCGATCGGTAACTTTCGGCAGTGGTTTCCGGCTCATCTGTATGGCGATGCACCCGAATTAAAAGAAGCTGCCTGGGCGTCGGTCAAAGCACAGCACGCTGATTTTGTAGAGTTATTTGGGGCACAAAAGGTGTTGATGCCTGGCCATGAGCTAAATAAGCAGCTACAGGCCTATCAAGCGCAGAGCACTGAGAAGAAGTTGGCTGAGGCTGGATTAGACAGCTCCAAATCGTTGAAGGACTTAGCCCAAGATGCGGGCGTGTCGAAAGAAGAGATGACGGAGGCGGTAGAGTCGATGGGCACCGAAGGTAAGGTCGCGGCGAATCTGATCGAAAGTCAAAAGTCTTTGAAGATGGTGATGCCAAAGGTGGAGCTGCCAGAAGATCTGCGTCGAGCAGACCGGGTAACGGCTTTTGCTCACCCACGTTGGGGGCAGACGTTTTTGAAGGACTACGCCCGGCTAGAAGAGCTGCTGCAAGCCAATGAAGAGACTGAAGCGATAGATCAGCTGGTCTTGAAGCACTTGGAAAATGAGCGAGCGATCGCACCCCTCTGGCACCAGCTAGCTGCAGATTACGGTCAGCCATTAGAGTCCGCTTTGCGACGGATTTTGAAGAACGATGCGTTTGATATTGAACAGGATTTGGACGGTGCGATCGCTCGCTATGGCAAAGCGCTCACCCCAACCCTGCCAGACACTGCCAGCGTGCCAGAGCATCTGCACGATCTTTTTCAAGAGGCCTTAAAAGCCGTTGGCAAAGATGCAAAAAAGCAAAGCGGAAAGAAAAAGGCCAAGAAGAAAAAATCAGGCTTTGGTGCGTAGCTGACAATCTACCCCCCTACCTATCCCCTGCGATTGCTTACTGGCCTTGAAGCGCAAGAAGTGCCATATTGCCATGTTTAGATACTATTGGGGAAATTATCTTGTCTTCAACAAAGACAGCTGAAGTATGCCCCACCAGTTTCGCACGCCCGGCTATCGGCCTCTTCGAAAGCTAAGTGTTGTCCTATCGGGTCTTCATGTTGCAGTTGTCACTGACTTTAGCGTTGCGTACAAAGTCGTGTTGTCTGCACCTGTTTTAGGCGGAGCATTTCTCCTGCGGCGATGGATAGATGTCAGCATTATCTTATTAGCTATGGGACTGGTGCTGATTGCTGAGCTGTTCAACAGCGCGATCGAAGTGCTCTGTGATTTGGTAGAACCTCAAAAAAACGAGCGTATCCGAATTACAAAAGATATCGCAGCAGCGGCAGTCGGTATCAGTATCGTTGTGTGGGCTGCCATTTCCATTATTGAAACTATTCGCCTACTCAACCTGTAGCGCCATACGTAGCGCCCGTTGCCTAAGCACGCAGCAAGACATGTGCAGAAGACATGCTGCGTTGGAAAGAAACCAGAAAACAGCTATATCTTCAGCTGGTGCTTCAGCAATTCATAAAACGCTCTCGACAGCTCCCGGCGACTCAACGGCGTTTTATCAATCGTTAGGCGAGCAAATGCTCGATCATGCGCATCGGGAACAGACGCCTTAATCAGATAAGACAGCTGCTGCCGGGTAATTGGCGTATCTGGTGAAAAGCGGCCTCTCCCGACACCCGCAATCATGCCTTGAGCCTTCAGCGTTTCAATGTTGCTATAGGCCCAGTGCTTACCCGGCTGCACGTCTCGAAATGTCGGCTGCGCTGGAGTAATTTTCTCTAGTTTCAGCAGACTCACCAGAGCCGTCGCGACGACCGCTCTGTTCACATTGGCATAGGGGCGAAAGTGCAGGTTCTTTACATTTTCGCTGCGGATAATGCCTGTCGCGGCCATGACCTGTATGGGCTCAAAGTCGGGGTCGTCATGTCCCACATCGTCAAACCAAAATATCGGCACGCCGTTGCGCGTCATAAAGCCTTGTAGCTTTCTCAGCAAAGGCAGGCTTTCTACCACGGCGCGAGGCTGCTCAGCTGTCCAAGCAGCAAATACGGCCAAGAATCCGCTGGCTTCTCCAATCGCCCATTCCATCGGGTGCATGCGGTAGGCGGCGTTAGTAATATGAGTCGTCCCTAGACTCTTGGCTGACAAGATAAAACCATCGGTCGTCATCGGCACCAGCGACTTTGCTGGCAGCGAAAAGGGTAGCGCTACGACGTCTTTCCCTTTCGGTGTGATGTGGCCTTCTACCAAATTGCCGTGCAGATCGAGGTAGTGATACTGGCCGATGCCGACGCTGTCATCAAAGCAGCGAGCCCGGGCCTGACTGGGGAAAAATCTTTCGGCTACGTCTTCGTGACGAATGGTGGTGATGGCAATCCCTCTTCTCGCTTCGCGAATGTAGGGTTCTATGCTGATGCCGTCACTTGTCCAGGTCAGGTCACCTCTGGTTTTGAGGTCACGGACGCCATTGGTTTGCAAATAATAGACATAGGCTTGGGCGCGATCGCGCGCCTGCTGAATTAGCTTCTTCCTTTCAGCCCGGCTCACGCCAATCAAGTGCCCAAAGCGAAAATCGTTGCCACAGCACTGCACTTTTTCTGGATGTGGAGAGGTGCCCCAGTTGATCGCCGACACATCTCCATAGCTGACGACTTTTTCATTGAGAGAGCGGCGCAATACTCGGCGATAGCGAAAAATTCCATACGGTTCAAAAAAGTCTCGCCTCGCCCAGCCCTGCGATTTCTTTAACCAGTAGTTACCCGTAAATTCGTAAGGGTCTAGCCAGGTATCTTTGCCGTAACCAGAAGGTGCAGCTACTGGCACCCCTCGGCCTGGCGCGGTATGTTCTACCAGCACGTTAAACGTAAACGACTGCTGACAGGCCGGAATAGCGTAGTCGCGCAAAATAGCTTCGCCAGTATCGCTGCGAGCCTCTTGACCTACCCGCGAAGGAAGATTGGCCAGCTCTAAAAGATCGCCAAAGTCTGTTGCTTCTACAGTGACAGGTGCGTTGACGGTGAATGTATTTCCTGTGTTGCGATGCTTAAACGTCACCCCTGTTACTTTCTGGCGACCCGCGCGACCTGCTGCCGTAGTGGTTTCTACCGTCAACACCTCAACCGGCTCACTATCTGCAATTAGCCGCAGCTTGCCGGAAGCCAGATGGGGCATTAGTGGCTCGTTCAGCGCGGTAGCTGCAACAATGGGCGTTGTGGTGATAGGGCAGACCCAGGCCCCTCCAGGATTCGCTTGTAGCCTTCCGGCAACGGGCTGTAGCTGCCTTTGCCGTTTGCGAAACCATCGCTGCGTTTTAGAAACGGCAAACTTTTCACCTTCTACGCGGCTGTAAGTTGCTTTTTGCTTAAGCAAATCCCCATCGTCGGAGGCTGGCAAGCCTTGCGCAGTAAACTGACCCCCCACGACTTTTTGGGGCTGTACCCAGCACACGTCTACGTTCATGCGTAGGGCGGTTAGCGCGGCGCTGTAGGCCGCTGTTGAACCGCCTGCGATCAAAATAGAACAGTTCAACGTGCTGCCATCACTAGGCTGGGTAAAAACATCTGAGGCAAAAATACCGTTGGCATGGCGGACAGTACTCACAGCGACGCTCACTTGATAAAAAGATTTTTCTTTTATAGATAATGTCTCGATCGCGGAACATTATCGATACTTTTACCAACTTATTTAATGAGAACGTCACGATTCCATTGAGCAGCGTACCTAGATATGCCCCCAAGGTACGCCTTCAGATACTCCCTTTTACCCACTGCTACGGCTTCCCAATTGCTGTCCTCTTTGATTGCGGTCTACCGGTTGCTGCTTACCGATAGATAGAGCTGGCAATACGGTTGAGAAAGTTAGCACCCTTGGCGTAGTGTGTTATTCATCTACCCGGCTGTTCTGTGGAGCTGCTCTGTTGATTTCAGCTCACTAATGTCAACTCTGTCAACTCACTGATTTCACGATTGACTTCAGTCTAGTTTTAGAGACTTTTAGCTCAAAATTTTTTAGTTCAGAGATCTTCAGCAATGACAGCTGATTTTGCAGCTGACGTCAGAGTGCGTTCTGTACCGCAAGCGGTGGCAGAGGCCAAGCATTTTCTAGCTCAAGGGATTGAGCTAGCGAATACTCATGAGTTTGAACAGGCGATCGTACATTTCTCCCAGGCCGTTCGACTTTCTCTAACCGTTTTACGCGACTTTCCCATTCCAGATCCTATCGACGTGGCAAAACGTGCGCTGAGCTCTGAAGAGGTCACAGATGTAGAGATCATCGCGACTCAAAGTTTTTATCACCGAGGCTGCGCGCTGTGCAGAATAGGGCGTTATAAGGATGCGATCGCCGACTTTACCCACCTCATTCATCAGCCACCCACCTCATCAGCGATTCCTGCTGACTGGCTCATCACCAAACTCACTGAGATTTACATTCACAGGGGCAATGCATACCGAAGACTAGGCTTGCATCCTCAGGCCATAGCCGATCTCAATCAGGGGGTTTCACGCTCTGGCGGTTCGGCACAAAGCTATAGCTGCCGTGGCCTAATTCATTTAGGCATGGGGAACTGCAGGCAAGCAATCTCAGACTTTAACCAGGCGCTTTCACTGCATCCTACGTTTGCTCAGGGTTATCTTTGGCGTGGCTTTGCTCAGTTACACAACGGCAATACAGCGCTTGCAATTATAGATTTAAGCCGAGCGATCGCAGCGATTCCTACCTGTGCTGAAGCCTTTAACCATCGCGGCGTTGCTTACTTTTATCAGGGCGAGCTTCACCAGGCCCAGGCTGACTTTTCTCAAGCCATTCAGCTAGATCGCCAGTTCGCAGAAGCCCACAATAATCGGGGCAATGTGCTGCAACTGTTAGGCGATTCAGCGGCAGCAAGGGTGGACTATGACCGGGCGATCGCCCTCAACGCAAACCTATCTGAGCTGACCTTTAACCGAGCATCCAATGCCGAATTGCCTGAGATAGCTATCTCAGGCTACGACACGGGGTCATCTCCAAATAGTGCAGCGTTCTATCGGCAGCGGGCGCGGATAAAGGCGCAGGAAGGACGGTATGAAGCAGCGATCGCAGATTACACTCAAGCAATAGAAACGATGCCGACAGCCGATGCCTTCTACAAAAGGGGGAAGCTGTATTTAGAAGTCGGAAAGCACGAGAAGGCGCTAGCAGATTTTGACCGGGCAATTGAGCGATCGCCTGACTATGGCAAGGTTTATTGCGATCGCGCTCAGCTCCGCTTCAAGCTGCAAGACGTAAAAGGCGCGCTATCAGACACTAATCAGGCTATCAACCTACTGCCCGACTCGGCTGCATCGATGTATTCAACGCGCTGCCTCACGCACGTCTCTTTAGGGAATCAAAAGGCAGCACTCGCCGATTTTGAACGGCTGATTGGCCATATTCAGTCATCTTCCCAGACTTCAAAAGACTCCACATCGATTGGATCGGTGGGCGGCTGAGGGTTTCTGAATCGATCTAATTGCTTCCCTAGCGATCGCCCAAAAGCTGTCTTCCCGAGCGTATTGTCTAGCCTCTTTTCTAGCCCACTTCTCTCTAGCTGATGTTGGGCGGTTTCTCGCGCCTTTTCTCTGGCTTTCTCCAACCGCTCCTGCATTTGCTGCTTTACTCTATCTGTCTTCTCTTGCAGCTGTTCAGTGATCTCTGGCAATGTGCCCGCTTCACCCAATTCACGGTCTGCATAGGGTTCATCCGTGAGCTTCTTTGCTGTTTGCTTCACGCGATCGCTGACTTGTCCAGCGACCTGTCCAGCTAAGGATTGCCCCTTTTGCAGCAGCTCGTTGAAGTCAGTTGGAATGGCGGGTAGCTGCTCACCTATCTTTTCGGGTACCCAATCCGTGCGCAGTCCCGTTGCTGCTCTGACCGGAGAAAGATCCAAAGGTTGGTCGTAGGGCTGAGCTCTTTGGGCGTCTTCTTCCGCAATCATCATGCGCTTACGGCCAGCACTAATAATCATCTGTGGCAAAATTGCATACACAGTTGCCTTTTCAGCGGTTCTATCGATGGTTTGTTCGGCAGCGTCACCCTCTTCCCCATGCAGCGTTGCTACTAGCTGCTCTTCAGAAATGTTATCAACCAGTTCGTTCGAGGGTTGACCGGCTTCTTTTTCTTCTTCTTCTTCTTTCGCCCTCAAAGCGAACAAATACTGCTGCACTTGCCCAGTGCTCTGATCAAAGCAAACATCGACAACGCGTCCGATTAAATCCCCACCATCCGTCCAAACTTCCAAATGAGTAATGTCTTGCCCTGCCGAGAGTTGAGACTCCATTGCTTCGGGGACTTCGGTTTGGATGACGATGCGATCGCCGCCAATTTTCATCAGCTGTGCCCACTCTAGCGCCTGCTTACGCCCAATCAACCCCGGCGCTTTGTAAGCGAGTCCCACCACCTGCGCTGCCTTCACATCCACAAGCAGATGCTCTACTGCGCCAACTTCTTCTGTCGTCTCGTAGGCCATAATGCCACGACCGACCAGCTCACCCTGACGAATAATTGCGGTGTCCACCTGTGTGACGTCCTCTAGAAATTACCTCAGAGCCTCTGCACAAATCAGCTGCTCACTACACTCATCTCAATTCTAGCCGCTACGCACTAGGGTGAAGTAGCCGCGTGGATTTCCGCTACCAAACGGTTAGTATGTGGCGATAAGCCCTCTACGATACCTCTGTTGCAATAATTCCTCTGAGGTAATTTAAGTACAGTCAATTGAGCGCACAAAAATATGAGCGATCCAGATGTTCGCTGGAAGCAAAGGGTTGATAGTTACAGCAAAGCACTGGCTCAACTGAGCAAATTTATAGCTCAAGAAGACCTTAATGAGCTAGAGGAACAGGGACTCATCCATGCTTTTGAATATACCCACGAACTGGCCTGGAAACTACTGAAGGCTTTTCTGAAGCATCAAGATCCTCAAACCCAGCTCTACGGATCTAAAGATGTCACGCGTCAGGCCTTTAGTCTAGCGCTCATCGAAGAGGGCGAAATTTGGATGGATATGATCAAAGACCGAAATAGAACAAGTCATACTTATAATCAAGAAGTCGCAAAAGAGATTGCGACCAGCGTAAAAGAGCGATTTTTCAAACTATTTGTTGCGTTACAAGAGAAAATGTGGTCTTTCTACAATGAACCAGACGACACAGAACCTATCAGCACAATGCGGTCTTAAAACACACGTTATTGAAAGCATTGTAGGTGTGCTGAAGCAGCACCCAGAAGTTGACTCAGCTATTCTGTACGGATCTAGAGCCAAAGGTAACTTTCGACCTGGCTCAGATATAGATCTGACACTGACAGGTGAAGCATTGACCTACCGACTTTTGACTCGTATTGAAGACGAGATTGACGATTTGATGCTGCCGTACCTATTCGATCTGTCTATATTGAGACAGATTCAAAACCCTAACGTCGTTGAACATATCTATCGCGTCGGGCTGCCTTTTTACACCAAAGCCGATCACACCAAAGCCGACGATCTCTCCAATTCCGAAGCTTAATTTCTGGTTAATTCTGGCGTCTAAAGTTCAACTTCTCTGCCGTTGTACAAACTCATCGATCGCTCCACGCCTTTTCGTAAGCTGAAGTCAATAGCATCTACTGCCATCGGAATGACTGCATCGACAATTTTTCGCTCTTCTGGAGCAAAACGACCTAACACATGCGAAATCACCGCGCCATCAGCATCGCCGCTTTTATCAGCGCTACCTACGCCCACTCGCAGGCGCGGAAAGTCTTTTGTCCCTAGGTGAGCAATAATTGACTTCATTCCGTTATGACCACCCGCACCACCAGATAATCGCATCCGTAGCTTGCCAGTGGGTAGGTCCATATCGTCATAAACGACTAGCACCGCAGCGGGCGCGAGCTTGTACCAGTCCAAAACAGCTCGCACTGACTGCCCAGACTTATTCATATACGTCGTTGGCTTGAGCAAAACCGTGCGTTCGCCAGCGCTACGAAATTCGCCCGTTTCACCTTGGAATCGTTTGTTACCGACTAGCGAAACATCTGGCAGTCCCTTTGCCAGTGCGTCCACTATTTCAAAGCCTATATTGTGGCGCGTGCGCGCGTACTTTGCGCCTGGATTACCTAATCCGACAATCAACCTCGGCAGCACAAGCGCTGTCTCTGTTGCCGCTGGGGAATTCCCTACCATTTCTTTTCAAAAATACTGTGTCTAAGCCGACTGCGCTTCGTCAGCAACTTCAGTTTCCTCAACGATTTGTGCCTCTATCTGGGCCTCAGCAGGTTCGTCTGCCTGAGCGGCTGTCTTGCCTTCAGAAATCGCTCTTGGCTTTTCCAATGTTGCCTTCATCGGCTCAGCAACCGTTTTCTCTAAACGCTCAGCCTCTTTCTTAAACTCAGTCTCAAATTCTTTCGAAGCGTCTTGAAAGCCCTTCATCGCTTTGCCCAAACTGCGGCCAATCTCCGGCAGCTTCTTAGGACCAAATACCAACAAGGCCACGATCATAATCAGGCCCATCTCAGGCAGGCCAATTCCAAAGATGTTCATTCTTTCAAGGGTTTAGCAACGTTGCTTAAAAGTATAAAGGGCAGGCGCAATACACACCTGCCCGCTTCAAAACTTTAGCCGTAAAGTTCGAGCTGGAAAAATTCGCTTTATCAAGGCATGAGCCTCAATAGCCAGGCGATCGCAGCCTAGCCGCCCAGGCTTCTCCAGTCTACATCGACGTTCTCGATGATGAGAGAGGAGTTGTATAGCTGAAGAATAATTAACAAGAATACAAGGAAAAGAACCATGAATACGCCCATTACACCGGTCGTACCCCAGCCTGGAGACACCTTACCGTATTCAGAATTCAAGGGCTTTAACAGATTGCCCAGTTTCGTTTGCTGCGCCATGAGGAGACCAGAGGTAAACTTACTTTATATTCTGTAATATCATAGAGGAAATCACGAGAAAAGCTAAATGGAAAACTTAGATTCTGCAACAGTTCTTATTGTTTCAGTTGCAGTTATTGTGGGAGCCTTCACCCTCTATGCGCTCTATACTGCGTTTGGCCCACCAGCCAAGCAACTCAGCGATCCTTTTGAAGATCACGAAGACTAATCCATGCTTATGATGAGGTCTTGCTTATGACCTCATTGCCTGATTCTCATCAGAATTTATGAGAAAGTGCAGTAATTTCTTTGCTCACGGTTTGCAGTGAGTGTTAAAATCGAGTGCTCTAATTTTCTAATGCGCTTTTTGTCATGCATTCTGGATTAATTAGCGCGTCCACATCCTCAAAATTATCTGTTCGGCTCAGCCGTTATTATCCTGCCCATGATCAAGATTCGCCTGAAGCGCTACGGTAAAAAGCGCGAAGTTAGCTACCGTATCGTCGCTATGCGCTCACAGACTCGCCGCGACGGTCGCCCGTTGGAAGAGCTCGGATTTTATAACCCCAGAACAGACGAGACACGTCTAGAAGTCCCGGCCATTGTAAAGTGGCTGAAAGAGGGTGCTCAGCCTACTAAGACGGTTGAGAGTATTCTCAAAAAGGCGAACGTTTACGAACAGCTGAAATAATTTCTAAGACTACCCAATAGACTCCAAAACACCTATGGCTGATTACGAAGCATTAGCGCGTTTTCTAATGGAGCCTTTTCTGGATAAGCCAGAAGAGCTCAAGTTTCATTCTGAGTCTTTAGCGGGCGGAAAGAAGCTTTGGCTAAGGGCCGCATTCAATGAGGATGAGGATAAGGGCCGGGTGTTTGGGCGTGGTGGTCGCAATATAAAGGCGATTCGCAAGGCCATTATGGCCGCAGGGAAACTGCAAGAGAAGACAGTAAACCTGAGCGTGTTTGGCGAGCCTCAGTCGGAACGTTCTGAAGGTGGCGGTGATCGCGGTGGGCGAGGTCGTTCATCGGGTGGCCGTGGCCGTAGAGATGAGCGTCGGCCTCAGCGAGCGAGTACTAATCCGGCTCCTCCTAAGAAAAAGCCGAAATCATAAAAAGCCGAAATCATAGCCAACTAGAAAGTGATAAGCGGCGATTCAGTCGAGTCAAGCTGATAAAGGCAGTGCTGGCCAGAAGCGTTAGATTGAGAGGGTGCGAGCTTGTTTGAGTCTCGTGCCCTCTTTTTTCGCTATCCTTTTTATTCGTACTCAATTTTTTGTCTCTAATCTTTTTGTCCTTTTATTGTCCCTGAATTTTTAGAATTGCTGTATGGGAAATCCTTACAAGCTTGGCTTGATGAGTCCTGAGAATGCGATCGCACTCGCCGGACCCCACGAAGAAAACATCAAACGTATTGCCAAACAAACGGGCGCGACGGTGGTACTGCGTGGTAGCGAGCTGAGCATTGCAGGCACAGAAAATCAGGTGAATCGCGTCCGTAAAATTGTAGAAACGCTAGAGCCTACCTGGAGTCAGGGGCAGGCGATCGCAGTGACCGACGTATTGACAGCCATTCACGCGCTCGATACCCACCGTGAAGACGAACTGCAAAACATCCAAAAAGACGTCGTTGCAAAAACCCGTCGTGGGCAGATTATTAGAGCTAAAACCTTTCGTCAGCAGCAGTACATTCAGGCGCTGCGAACCAGCGACCTCACCTTTTGTACCGGACCAGCCGGTACAGGCAAAACTTTTTTGGCGGCCCTAGTCGCCGTTAAAGCCTTGATGAACGAGGAGTATGAAAGGCTGATCTTGACGCGCCCAGCCGTAGAAGCAGGTGAAAAGCTGGGATTTTTGCCCGGTGACCTGCAAGAAAAGGTGAATCCTTACCTGCGTCCGCTATACGATGCGCTACACGAGCTGCTCGATCCAGAGCGGATTCCAAGCCTGATGGAGCGCGGTGTGATTGAGGTTGCGCCACTGGCCTATATGCGAGGTCGCACGCTGAGCAACGCCTTTGTGATTTTGGACGAGGCGCAAAATACGACACCCGCCCAGATGAAAATGGTTTTGACACGGCTAGGATTTAACTCGCGCATGGTGGTGACTGGCGATGTGACTCAAACCGATCTGCCGAGCTATCAAGAGTCAGGTTTAGCAAAAGCGACTAAGATTTTGGCAAAGGTGGAAGGCATTGAATTCTGCAAACTAACGAAGGCTGATGTAGTGCGTCATGCCTTAGTGCAGCGAATTGTTGCAGCCTATGAGCAGTTTGAATCGTAGCGGCCATTGATCCTTAGAATTGATCCTTAGAATTGTCGCCAGCAGCATCGGGATATCGCCTTTGACTGCTGGCATTTGTTGAGCCTATTTACTGAGCTATCTGTTTCCATGGCGACTTTACACGGCAACTGGCTACCCGATCTTCAGCGATTTTTCCTTTGGGGTGAAACCTGGCGGAAAGCTGAGCCGGTTGTCCTAGAAGATCTGCAGGCTGACTCAGGAGCGCTACCGGCGATCGCGCAGCAACCTTATCAGCTCGATCAAAAAGCGCTTGCCAGCAGCTTTCAGCCTGCTAGTGCAAAAAATAGTGCGCAGTCCAACGCGCAAGATGCAGAAGCGCTAGATCTATCTTGGATGCAGCAGATTGTGAAGCCGAAAGCAACGCGTAAGAAAGCTGCGGAGAGTAAAACAGCGGCTAAAAAAACGCGGCAGAAGAAAAGCTGGCAGTCCAGGGTGGTTGTATTACCAACTAAGTTCAATGAAGATGGTATTTTACCGGCTCTCTCGACTGAAATCGAAAGTGAAGCACCGGCCTCTTTCTCTCTCTATCCCTGGCAGATCTCTGGTGCAACGCTAGAGGGTGCCAATGCTTTAAAGTTTCTGAGTGCCCTGCCCCTGGGGCATTCGGAGGCTAGCGCATTTGTTGGAGACGACTTGCGCTATTGGTCGCACCTCGCCCGGTGGTGTTTGGATTTACTCGCACGGGGTAAGTTTGTGCCGGTGGTCAGTGGGGATAAAAAGGGTGCGATCGCTCAATGGCAGCTCTTACTCGATAGCGCCACCGATCAGGCCAGATTGAAAGATTTTTGCGATCGCCTTCCCCTTATTTGCCGCAGCTACCCTGCACCGGCACCCAAAAAAGCTTCTCCACTCAAGGTAGATCTTCCCGCAGCCAACGATAGCCTGGTTCGCAACTTCCTGGAAACCCTGGTAGACGCGCAAGTTCGCAGCACTGCTCAATCCAACAGCATTCCTGCCGCCGCACCGCTCAGCAAAGATTTGCCGCTCCGCGAATGGCTAGCGTCGCTGGGCGCATCCGACCCCCATTTTGAGAGCACGCCCGCAGGCGTTGTCCGACTCAACGATGCCATAAATACCTGGACCTCTCCTCTACAAAACCTTGCCGATGTAGTGGAAGGCTTCCGCACCTGCTTTACCCTGATTCCGCCAGACTCTGGAACTCAAAATTGGACGCTGCGCTACGGGCTGCAAGCTATCGACGACGGAGATTACACTGTCGACGCCAGACTTATCTGGCAACATCCTACCGACGAGCTGACCTACCAAGAGAGAACTGTCGAATCTCCTCAAGAAACCTTGCTGGCAGGCTTGGGAAGAGCGACGCGTCTGTACGAACCGATTAAACAAACGCTAATTGAACAGAGCCCAACCGAATGTGTGCTCGGTCCCATCGAAGCCTTTCAGTTCCTTAAAATGTCGGCCTGGCGGCTGCAAGACAGCGGCTTTGGCGTTGTTTTGCCAGACAATCTGGTAGATCCGAGCAAGGTGGGCGCAAGCCGGTTGGGTCTGCAAATCAGCGCTACGGCACCGCCCAAAACGCAACGATTGGGTTTGCAAAGTCTGTTGAATTTTCAGTGGGATCTGTCAGTGGGTGGGCAGATACTCACCAAGTCAGAATTTGATGAGCTGATTACTCAGGGCACACCTCTAGTAGAAATTAACGGCCAGTGGGTGGAGCTGCGGCCGCAAGATGTACGCGCCGCTAAAGACTTTTTTGAAAAGAGAAAAGGACAAACTAAGCTCACGGTAGAAGAAGCGCTGCGGATCAGTACAGGAGACAATCAGCTCATCGACAAGCTGCCCGTCGTCAAATTTGACGCCTCTGGCAAGTTGGATGAGCTGATTACGACCATGACCACTGGTAATCAGAGCCTAGAGGAAATGACCGAGCCGGCTGGCTTCGCCGGTCAGCTGCGACCGTACCAGGCCAAAGGGGTCTCCTGGCTTTCTTTCTTGGAGCAGTGGGGACTGGGTGCCTGCTTAGCCGATGACATGGGTTTGGGTAAAACCGTTCAGCTAATTGCTTTTTTGCTGTATCTCAAGCAGGAGCGCGCACTCGGTGGACCAGTATTGCTGGTCTGTCCAACCTCTGTATTGTCTAACTGGCAGCGAGAGGTGAGTAAGTTTGCGCCCAACCAAGTCGCGACCCTGGTTTATCACGGTGATAAAAGACCAAAAGGCTCAGCGCTGGTTAAAGCAGTTGAAAAACTAGATTTAGTTATTACCAGCTACACCCTGGTACAGCGCGACCTGAAAGATCTCAAACGTATTGTGTGGCGAGGCATGGTGCTCGATGAAGCTCAAAATATAAAAAATCCATCTGCAAAGCAGTCTTTAGCTGTTCGTGAAATTGAAAGTGAGTTTCGCATTGCACTAACCGGTACACCGGTAGAGAACAGACTGGCTGAGCTGTGGGCAATTATGGATTTTCTCAATCCTGGGTACTTGGGCCCGCTTAATTTCTTCAAGCGTCGATTTGCGACACCGATTGAGAAGTACGGCGATACCGATTCACTCAAGACATTGCGATCGCTCGTTCAACCCTTCATCTTGCGTCGTCTGAAGACCGATCGCACCATTATTCAAGACCTGCCAGAAAAGCAAGAGATGACCGTTTTCTGTGGTCTCTCTAGTGAACAAGCCAGACTCTATCAAAAGCTGGTGGATAGCACACTAGGCGAGATTGACGAGGCAACGGGCGTGCAAAGACGCGGCATGATTTTGGGGTTATTAGTAAAGCTAAAACAGATCTGTAATCATCCGGCGCAGTATCTAAAGCAGGAAACGCTGGGCAAAGCAAGACGCTCAGGTAAGTTGCAGCGTTTGGATGAGATGTTAGAAGAAGCGGTTGCAGAGGGCGATCGCGCGCTCGTATTCACTCAGTTTGCCGAGTGGGGCAAACTGCTCAGCAGCCACTTAGAACATCGCCTTGGTACCGAAGCTATGTTCCTCTACGGCAGCACCTCACAATCCAAACGAGAAGAAATGGTCGACAGATTCCAGCTGGACCCGAATGGCCCCAAAATTTTCATTCTCTCACTTAAAGCAGGCGGTGTTGGCCTCAACCTCACCCGTGCCAACCATGTCTTTCACTTCGATCGCTGGTGGAACCCCGCCGTCGAAAATCAGGCCACCGATCGAGCCTTCCGGATTGGCCAGAAGAAGAACGTCCAAGTGCATAAATTCGTCTGTACTGGCACGCTAGAAGAGCGCATTAATGAAATGATTAACAGTAAAAAGGCCTTAGCTGAACAAGTGGTTGGCGCTGGTGAGCAGTGGCTCACAGAACTAGATACCGACCAGTTGAGGAACCTGTTACTGTTAGATCGCGATGCTGTCATAGATGAAAGCTAATCGTTTACGGCACTCCAATCTTCTTGCGCGGCTCTCATACCTGCTTCTACAATCGCTTCCAAACTACAGCCGTACTCTCCAGCGCAGCTAAAAGAGCCCAGCTCAAGAACATAAAGCTCTCCTGCTGATTCGCAGATATCTATGCTGTATAGAATTTCTGGATACCAGCCGACCTGCTCTATTATCCGCTTAACATAGTCTTGCAGATAGCCACCTTTTACTTGTTCATTGATTTGTTCTTCTCCGACTAGGTAGAGAGAGCCAGTGACGATCTCATCTTTATAGGCAAAGAATCGCCACTCTCTTCTAATAGGCTTCTGCTGGCTAACGAGTACCAAAGTTGTTTTTTCCCTGCCCAGCTCACTGCTTAAAGCTTCAATAGTATTCAGCTTGGAGAGATCAAAGACACCTGCTCGAAATAGCTTCATGTTGCTGTCTGGCCGGATAAACAGCTCACCGCTAGAGCCGAAGTAATCAAGAATTTCTGTTTTTCTTCTAATCAATTCTGAAAGAGGGAGAATAAAGTATCGATCATTCAACAGATGCTCACCAAAATGCGCGTAGTAGGTTGTGCAGCTCAAATTCCTTTGATTCATGTATACTCCCGGAATCCATGTAGTGCGCAATATATCGCGGCCCAAGCCTAGCGATCCTCTAAATAAAACGCAGGCATGATCGGGAAAATAATTGCTAGCCGCTGTGGGCTGGAAGTCTAGATACTTTACAGTTTTGTAGGCGCATCCCTGCCTTTTCAGCTCTTTTAAAAATGATTCATCCGTGTCAAACACGTCTCTTT
>ERZ1740058.276-NODE-276-length-43245-cov-12.411415_pt1 | contig 43245 bp, 50 predicted proteins | sample MGYA00581745_ERZ1740058 | MGnify/ENA primary metagenome ERZ1740058 (study PRJEB43018, sample SAMN04849742) | marine metagenome | isolation source: floating plastic debris | place: Pacific Ocean | collected 2008-08-30 | study: EMG produced TPA metagenomics... | reverse complement strand
TGGGTCTTTTGCAAATTGCGCTGGCCTCGATCTTGATGGTGGCAGCGATCGCGTTGGTGCGCTGGCAGCAGTTGGGCCTGGAGTTGACCTTGTTGAACGCAACGGCCCGTTCAGTGGTGCAGCTTTTAGCCGTGGGCTACGTGCTGTCTTTTGTTTTTGCTTGGTCGAACCCGCTGAGCGTCATTGCCATGCTGATGGTGATGCTGGCGATCGCCACCGTTGTCGCTCGCAATCGCATTGATCGACGCCTTTCACGCCTGTTGCCGATTTTGGCAGGGTCATTACTGACCACCCTATTTCTAACCATGGTTTATACCAATAGCGTAGTAGTCCGACCTGAGACGTGGTACGAGCCGCGCTATTTGATTCCGCTCTCGGGCATTGTGTTGGGCAACGCCATGACGGCGGCTACGATTGCAGGCGATCGCCTCGTCAGCGCTATTAAACGTAATCCCGTGGAAATCGAGACGCATCTAAGTCTGGGCGCCAGTCCTCAACAGGCCGTCATGGCCTATCGCCGCGAAGCTATTAAAGCCGGACTAATTCCAACGGTCAATGCCATGATGGTGGTCGGTATTGTCAAGCTGCCCGGCATTATCACCGGTCAACTGCTGAGCGGCGCTGATCCCCTAAATGCAGCTTTTTATCAAATGCTGATTATGTTTATGCTGGCGTTCGGCGATTTACTGGCATCGATTTTAGTGACGGCAGGCATTCAGCGACTATTTTTTAATTCAACTGAGCAACTGGTGCTGCCTTCTTAATAAACAAGCCGTATAGGTAACGCGTTATCTCGCCTGCGTCCTCAGAAATGCTGGAAGCAGCCGTCCCACGTGAGCGCTAGATCAGGTTCTTGGCCAACATCGTCAATCAGCAGCACTTGGGAGTCAGTCTCAATGGTGCCGATGATGCTGGCCCCGGCGCCCAGTGTCACCAGCAGTTGCTGCGCCGAATCTGTCGATAAGCAGAGTACGAGTTCAAAGTCTTCGCCACCGTAAAGACACCAATCCAGGGCTGTTTGCTCACCCATCCAACGGGTCAGCGCGGGAGCAATAGGCAGGCGCGATCGCTGCAGCCTGGCGCCGAGGCCGCTAGCCTGACACAGCCACAGCACTGCATTGGCCAGGCCATCGCTGCTATCCATCCCAGCGATCGCTGATAGCTGGTCATCACTCCATGTCGCCAGTTGATGAATCACATCAAATCGGGGCACTGGACGCTGATGAGCTTGAATAAAGGTGTCGCAGGCTACTATTGGCAAATCCTGCTGTCGCTCAGGCTGTAGCAGCAGTTCTAAGCCAGCGTGGGAGAGCCCGTGCCAGCCCGTGGCCAGAATTACCTGGCCAGCCTGAGCGCGATCGCGGCGGATAACTCGCTGAGGGCTCACCTCTCCCACAGCAGTGATGGAGAGAACTTTTTGCGACGATCGAGCAACATCGCCGCCAATAATTTCGCCCCCGTAGGCTTGTAGGCAATCCGCCATGCCGCCATAGACGCCCTCAATCCAGGCGAGCGGAGTATCGCTGGGTAAGGCCAGACCGACGGTAACGCCAACGGGTCGCGCTCCCATGGCCGCCAAATCGGACAAATTAGCCGCTATTGCTCGCCAGCCGACAGCGTCCGGGGGAGTCGTACGATCGCTAAAATGAACGCCATTCACTAGCACATCCGTCGTGATGACCTGAGACTGCGATCGCGGCGGCAGCACAGCGGCATCATCGCCAAGCCCATGCGGCGCGCAAAAAGGCCGGAGCCGCCGCAGCAGCTCCAGCTCACCAAGGTCAGCCACCGTTAGCTGCTGCCTCGACATACGCCTTAAGTCGTTTGAGGTTTCACCAGGTTTTCGAGGCCATCGACCACCTTGGCCGAAATAATGCGATCGCCCTGTCCCAACTCTTCCAACACTTCTTTGTTGTCCACCACGCAGCCAAACACGGCAAAGCGACCGTCCAGCAGATTCAAGCCAGCGGGCGTTAATTCGGGCTCGAATAGGAAGAAAAAGAACTGCGAAGAGCCGCCGTTTACATCATTTGCTGGGCGCGCCAAGCCCATCACGCCATAGGCAGAGAAAGGCAGCACCGGTTCTTCCAGATACAGACCCAACTCTTCCAACGTCGAGCCATAAATCGGCGCTTCATCGCCCTTAATCATAATTTCCAGCGGCACCGCCCGATACTCGCCATTTTGGGGATCGATAAAGCCTTCTTCGGGTCCTTCCGGATCACCAGTTTGCAGAACGTAATTATCTTCGGCCCGAATGAAAGGCATGCCGTCGTAAAAGCCGCGCTGCACTAAATCAACAAAATTACCGCCAGTAACCGGAGCCGTGTAGCCGTCGATTACTGTGGTGACGGTGCCTTTACTGGTTTCAAACTCAACAGTGGCGCGTCCCTTCAGTTGCGGCAGGCTGCTGTACTCTTCCGGCACCTCATAGGGAAAGTCTTCCACCATCATTTCTTCAATCGCCCCGACCTTATTCAGCAGTTCACCACGCTTAATCCAAATGGATTCGCGATCGCGGTCCTTAGCGCTGTTGATAATGGGTTCCAGACCAACGCGAATATCGTCTAAGTATTCTGCCGCTAGTGCCTGTCGGGCAGCTGGAATGTCAGCCAAAATCTCCTCACGACGACGACCTAGCAATTTATTGATCTTTTTTGTGTCGCGAATAATGGGTCCCCAGCGCTTGCTGCGCAGCCATTCCGATAATCCTTCTAAATTCTCTTGAACCGTACGAATGTCTTGATTGTCAATTGGCAAAGAATAGCGCAGTAAAGCCCGGCCATCGGTCACCGCATTGCCCGGTGGCAAGTAGGCAATCAGGGGCGATGAAAGCGTGGCGGCCTCAGCGGTGAGGGAGACGTTGCAGAGGGCCGCGCCGGTGAGCCAACTGCTCCAGATCAAAACACTGAGAGCAAGGCCAGTAAGCCAACGGTGAAGGAGTCGCATGGGTTCGGGCTACCAAAGAGTTATCTTCAAACGCTTTTGATCTTGCCATAGCGCGGGCATCTCCAGAAGGGGTCTGGAAAGTTGGCGGCTGAGCGGTAAAATGAGGTGCCGATATTCAAGAGCGATGGGTAGCCAGCGTTATGATTTCCAGCAACGACTTTCGTACGGGCGTCAGTATTGAACTGGATGGCTCAGTGTGGCGCGTAGTGGAATTCCTGCACGTCAAGCCAGGTAAGGGATCGGCCTTCGTTCGCACTAAACTTAAAAATGTGCAAACCGGCAACACGGTGGAAAAAACCTTCCGGGCTGGTGAAACAGTGCCTCAGGCCAACTTGGAAAAGAAGGTGATGCAGCACACCTATCGCGACGGCGAGGATCTGGTTTTTATGGACATGGAAACCTATGAAGAAGTGCGCATGAGCGGTGAGCAGGTCGGCGATCGCGTTAAATATCTCAAAGAAGAGATGGAAGTTAATGTGGTGCGCTGGAATGAACAAATCCTGGAAGTGGAGCTGCCGACTTCAGTCGTACTGGAAGTGACTGAGACCGATCCGGGCGTTAAGGGCGACACGGCTACGGGCGGAACTAAGCCGGCGATCGTCGAAACTGGAGCCCAAGTCATGGTGCCGTTATTTATTTCTATTGGCGAGAAAATCAAAGTTGATACCCGCAACGATTCCTATTTGGGACGAGAATCTTAGGACGAGCCGAGTCGCTCGCCTGCGCGAGTTTGGGTGGAGTCAACTCCACCGCTGTTGGTAGGGAGTGCAATCAGTGGAACTGAATTTCAACGAGCTGCGGGAACTGGTTACGACGCTAGGTCAGACTGATATTTCAGAGCTGACGCTCAAGGGCGCTGACTTCGAGCTTACTCTACGTAAACAAGGCGCGATCGCTTCGGCCAACCCTCCGGTGATAGTTCCCACTCCGGAACAGCCGGTTGTGGCAACGGTTGTCGAGCCTCCTGCTGCGGCTCCGGCGCCGGCTTCTACGCCCCCTCCTTCCGTAGATACGAATTTCATTGAAATTACCTCACCGATGGTAGGCACGTTTTATCGATCGCCCGCTCCTGAAGAACCGGCATTCGTAGAAATTGGCGATCGCATTCAAACCGGTCAAACCGTCTGCATTATCGAAGCGATGAAGCTAATGAATGAGCTAGAAGCTGAAGTTTCCGGCGAAATTGTTGAAATCCTGGTCGATAATGCCCAACCTGTGGAGTTTGGGCAACCCTTAATGCGCGTGCGATCAAGTTGAGAGAATTGTTACTCAGGTGCATCAACGCCATCATCCCTCGACGACCTGGGATACCGAGTTTAAGGCTACGGGGCCCAAAACACCTCGACATCAGTCAAAATCACAATGCAGGTACCCAGCACATCTTTTTGAGTCATCAAAAATTCATTGATGCGATCGGGCTCATCAATAATTCTCACTTCAATCGGCAAGTCCGAATCGAGTGCCATCCCATTGGCGGTTGGGATGGCCATCTGTGGACCAAATCCTTCAGTTGTTTTGACCACAAATGCGCTGTAGAGTCCTTGCTCTAAGGCTGTGGCCAAAACGGCTGTATGCAGGGCTCGAGTCCCAACTCGACTCCCTTCGCTCGTGTAAATGCTGAGCTGTTTCCACGCTTTCATGACGCTGGTCTCCTGCAGCCGGTTCACGCTTCTGTTTTACTGCACAAGGCCGCTTCTGCACCATCCCTGTTAACGGCTTAGAAAATCCTTGCAATGTCTCGTAATAATTAAACAGTTGGACTGGCAGCGATCGTCCCATCCGCCAACTCTGCGATCGCATTTCCCCGGTTTCGCGCAAGGCCGACAGCCACTGATTCCACTGCTCAACTTGTTCAAAATTTGGCTGAGCAGTGGCGGCGTAACCCCAACCAGCGATCGCGGTTTCTACTGCGTAGGATCTTCCAGTTTAGAGAAGCTAAATGCCATATTCCTTAGATTTGGGGGCATCAGAGAACTAGGCATGAGTCTTGTATGGATAAAGCGATGATGAACAAAATGCGCTGAAAAATTTTTTCTGAGGTTTTTGGCGATCGCCCCGGTCATCTCATAGCGCTTCAGGCAAATCCTTGACTGGAAAGAACTTTGGCGAGCTTTTGAATACCCGACTAAAAAAGTCGGGTATTTTTGCTAGGGGGTTTGGCGCTGTGTTACTATCCGCAAAAGTTCAGTCAAAGCAGAGCTTTTTGTTTATCCGCGAGAGAGAAAGAGACACTATGACGCAGGCGATTGAAAAGCCCAAAACATTATCGACGGCTGGTTCGATAGGACCCGCCTTTTCGGCCCTCCGCTGTCGGGAGTGCGGTGAGACCTATGAGTTAGGTGCCAAGCACGTTTGTGAAGACGTGTGCTTTGGCCCCTTGGAAGTGATGTACGACTACAATGTCATTCGTCAACGGGTCAGTCGAGCCAGCATTGCCGCCGGTCCTAACTCGATCTGGCGCTATAAGGACTTTTTGCCGGTGGCCTCGCAAAATCCGATTGATGTCGGCACTGGCATGACGCCACTCCTAAAAGCTAATCGTCTCGCGCGCCGTCTAGGGCTCGAATCGCTCTACATCAAAAATGACGCGGTGAACATGCCTACCCTCAGCTTCAAAGATCGGGTAGTGTCGATCGCCCTGAGCCGGGCTCGCGAACTGGGCTTCACTACAGTTTCCTGTGCCAGTACGGGCAACTTAGCTAACTCAACAGCCGCGATCGCGGCCCATGCCGGTCTTGACTGCTGCGTCTTTATTCCGGCTGATTTGGAAGCTGGCAAAGTGCTGGGTACTTTAATCTACAATCCAACGGTGATGGCGGTGAAGGGCAACTACGATCAGGTTAATCGCCTCTGCTCAGAAGTGGCGAATACGGAAGGCTGGGGCTTTGTGAACATTAACCTGCGTCCCTACTATTCTGAGGGCTCGAAAACGCTGGGTTATGAAGTGGCAGAGCAGTTGGGCTGGCAGTTGCCAGACCACATTGTTGCTCCCCTGGCGTCAGGCTCTCTCTTTACCAAGATCTACAAGGGCTTTCAAGAGTTCGTTAAGACTGGCCTGGTGGATGAGAAGAACGTCCGCTTTAGCGGGGCGCAGGCTGAAGGCTGTTCCCCAATTTCTCAAGCTTTTAAGGAAGGGCGCGATTTTGTGACGCCAGTGAAGCCCAACACAATCGCCAAGTCCATTGCGATCGGGAATCCTGCCGACGGCATTTATGCTCTCGACATTGCCCGTAAAACCAATGGCAACATTGAAGATGTAACCGATGCTGAAATCATTGACGGCATTAAACTTCTGGCGGAAACCGAAGGTATCTTTACCGAAACTGCCGGTGGGACAACCATCGCCGTGTTGAAGAAGCTGGTGGAAGCCGGCAAAATCAATGCGGATGAGTCCACAGTGGTTTACATCACCGGTAACGGCCTGAAAACACAGGAAGCTGTGCAGGGCTGCATTGGTGAACCGCTAACAATTGAGCCGAAGCTCGATAGTTTTGAACGAGCTCTGGAGCGAGCTCGGACCCTGGAGCGCTTGGACTGGCAGCAGACAACGGTTTAAGCAATTCGCATGGCTCGGTAACGTCTGGTTTAGTTAGCTGACGCTGGCTATCTGAGCGCGACCGACCGACGATGCCCCCTTGGCAACAGCGTTTTCTTTGAGTTTTCTGGAATATTCCCGTGAAAACTCACTCTCGCGTAGTCGCAGCCTGCCTTTGTTTACACAAGCAAGGGTGGGCTGTTTTATCGGATAATGTTGGGCGATCGCCCCGCCTTCCACTAATTGTTGATTTTCCGGATGTTTGATTGAGTTATGGCTATTAAAGTTCTCATCCCCACCCCACTGCAAAAATTCACCAATAACGAGGCCACTATTGAATGTGATGCAGCCAGCATTACTGCGCTTATGGAGACGCTAGATTCTCACTTTCCCGGCATCAAAGCGCGCCTCTGTGACGATCAGGGTGAACTGCGCCGCTTTATCAACTTCTACGTCAATAGCGAAGACATTCGGTTCTTGGATGGCAAAAATACGACTCTCAGCGATGGGGATGAAGTCAGCATCGTCCCAGCCGTCGCGGGAGGCTAACTTCATTCGCGATTTTTGACTTGCAGTTTTGAGCGCAGAGACGTCGGCAACTCACTCCGTTGCCTCATATGGCCGAAGCATTTTGACCATAACTGACCCGATTAGCAGATAGCTTTGCCGCAAAATACCCATCCACTCTGCTACCCAGCCACCCTTCTACTCATCCGCCCTGCCACCCTCAAACCCTTACGCTGCCGACCAGAAGTCCGTAATGTCATAGCCAAGTTCAGCAATAAGTTCTCGCAGCAGTGGCATGCTGAGACCAATAACGTTGGTGTGACAACCGTTTAATTTTTCCACAAAGCAACTGCCTTTGCCGTCGATCGCAAACGCACCGGCACAGCGCAGCGGCTCCCCCGTGGCGACATAATCAATAATTTGGCGATCGCTAACGTCGGTAAAATAAACCTGCGTGACGCGACATCGCACTACGGCACGCTGTCGGGACGTATCAATTAGGGCGTGGCCGGTGTAAAGTTCGCCCACCTGACCGCGCACAGTTTGCAACCGGGCAATCGCGTCTTCTGGGCTGTCGGGCTTACCGTAAATCTGCCCGTCAAACGCTAATATCGAATCGCATCCCAGCACGAGCGCTTTGCCAAACTGAGCAGCTACCAGGTCAGCTTTACTCTTAGCCAAGGTCTTGACTAGCTCCGCAGGGTTAGTCAACTGCACCTGGTCTTCGTCGAAGTTACTCGGGCAAACGTAGACTGAGATGCCGGCATCGGTTAACAACTTGCGGCGGGCAGGTGAGGCCGAAGCCAATATAAACTGCAAATCTTCCATAGACGACCCGAGAAATTAGTTGGAATTCGCAATCCAGAACGCGAAACGGGCAACTGTTCGCCCAACGTCATTCGTCTTCCAAAGTGACAGCAACTAATCAACATAAAAAGAAGCGACAGACTGCTTCATCATGTCAGAGACTTTTTCCCAGCGGCTCTCAACTGTTGAAGCATTAAAGGTGAAGAGCTTGTTGCGGCGCACCACGACGCTGGCAATGTTGTGGCGCACGCCCGAAGGCAAGTCAGCAATGTATTCAAGGATGTAGTAAGGCTGACCATCACGATCAATTTCCACCGCGTTAGCTAGCTCAACGTCACGGTCGTCGCCAGCCATCGCGTTTATGCTTTTTGACAGCTTATAGCCGACTTCAGTCGGAGACCCTAAATCCTTAAGAGTTTGGTCTTCAGGAACATCACTGATTACGACGCTGATGTTTTCAGTCTCATTAACGATGTCATGGAACACAACGTCAGCGTTGCCAGAAACTTTCACCTCAGTCCAGCCAGTGGGATACAAAAATCGATAGCCGTCGTAGGTGTCGGTGTAGGCCTGTAAGCCAGCCGCTGTGTTAATACATCCCTGGAGGACCAGTGCAGTCACGACAATGAGTGCAGCGGTGAGTCGTTTCAACATAGCTTTTTCTCAATACATGCGATCGCCAGATACTATATTCTCATTTCACGGAGAGAATGCCGACTGAAAGCGATAATTTCCAACGTAAAAGTTTTTCTATTGTTAAGACGCCTGGATAAATAAACGCTGCTTGCTCAAGCAGGCTGCAAGGCACTAGAAATCGGCTTTTCAAAAAAGAGCAGATGTTGCTGCGGCAGCGATTCGTCCGTTTTGAGCCACTTTAGGCCAACTGCTGCCATTTCCCGCTTGACTTGGGTTTCGCTCATTTTGTGTAAACGCTTGATCATCACTAATGGATTTTCCGCCCGATATTCTGCTAAAACCACTTGTCCGCCAGGCTTGAGAGCCTCGTATAGATGCTCCATCACTTCATGGGGATAAGCAAACTCGTGGTAAGCATCAACCATCAGCGCTAGATCGAGACTTTCTGCAGGCAGATGGGGATTATCTTCAGTACCCAATACAGGTTCCACATTGGTCAGGGATAGTTCCTGTAGACGCTGCTGTAGCAGCTCAATCATTTCTGGCTGAATATCGATCGCAAACACTTTGCCGTCTGGCGTTGCGCGGGCCAACCGCTGGGTCATGTAGCCAGTGCCTGCGCCAATGTCAGCCACCACGGCATCGGTGTCTAACCCTAGGCGATCAATCACCATCTGAGGATGTTCCTGCAGTTCACGGCTAGGGCGTTCGAGCCAATAAGCACCTTGGTGCCCCATCACTTGGGCAATTTCGCGACCCATGTAAATTTTGCCAATGCCGTCTTGGCTGGGTTGTTGATAGCGATAAGCGCGATCGCCCTCCATCAAAGAGGTTGACTGACAGGCCCAGAGTCCCCAACAGCAGCAGACTATCAGTCCCCAACGGAGACCCATTTTTAAAGCGCGCGCCATGCAAAATCCTCACCGTAGCCGAAACATCTCCAGCTTAATCGCTTTGATCGCTAATTTTTAGCGTGCAGCACTGACGTCAGTACTAACAGCAGCCCTTTTTACATTAGGAGCATATTGCATCCGCTTTCCCAACACTTGGGGAGCATCAGGCCAAATCGAATTTAACCGCGAAAGTCCTGAAAAAGCTGAACCGGCTGAGCTATCATAAGAGTTTTTCTTGGGGAAATTATTTGCCCATGCTGGATGATTCAACACAGTGACAGTGAGGAACAGATTGTGAGCTTAGCCACTCGAGTACGGAATTCTCTTAAAGTCTTGACTGCTCCCAGAATTGATAATCAGGCCTTTGATGCGGTCAAGTTTGACAGCGCCGTGATGAAAACCTATGGGCGGTTTTCTCTGGCGCTAGAGCGCGGTCAGGGCTGTCGCGTTTGGGATACTGACGGGCGAGAGTATCTGGACTTTGTGGCGGGCATCGCAACCTGCACCTTAGGCCACGGCCATCCGATTATGGTAGAGGCCGTGACTCAGCAGATTCAAAAACTGCATCACGTTTCCAATCTGTATTACATTCCCGAGCAAGGGGAATTGGCGCTGTGGCTGACGCAGCACTCCTGCGGTGATCGAGCCTTTTTTTGCAACTCGGGGGCCGAAGCCAATGAAGCGGCGATCAAGCTAGCTCGCAAGTACGCCCACGTTAAGCGAGAAATTGAGCACCCGGTTATTCTCACCGCCAACGCTAGCTTCCACGGGCGAACCCTCGCGACCGTGACCGCGACCGGCCAGCCAAAATATCAAAAAAATTTCAGTCCTCTGGTACCAGGATTTCACTACATTCCGTTCAACGACTTTGAAGCATTAAAATCAGCAGTGGCAGAGCTCGATCGCGACCAGCCTCAAGTGGCCGCTATTTTACTGGAACCACTGCAGGGTGAAGGTGGCGTGAACCCTGGAGAGCGTGACTATTTTCAACAGGTGCGACGGCTTTGTGATGAGACCGGCATTCTGCTGATTTTGGATGAGGTGCAGGTCGGTGTGGGCCGTACGGGTAAACTTTGGGGCTATGAAAACCTGGGCATTGAGCCCGACATTTTCTCATTGGCAAAAGGCTTAGGCGGCGGTATTCCCATTGGAGCAATGGTTTGCAAAGAACACTGCAGCGTTTTCGAACCTGGGGATCATGCCAGCACGTTTGGCGGTAATCCCTTTGTTTGCGGAGTGGCGATGGCGGTATGTCAAGCCTTGCTGCGCGATCGCCTACTAGACAATGTGCAGGCCAGGGGAAAGGAGTTGCGGACTGGATTGACGGCAATCGCGCAGCAATATCCCCATTTGTTCTCCAACGTTCGTGGTTGGGGACTGATTAATGGCTTGGTGTTGAATTCTGATGCCGCCGTGAAATCCATCGACATTGTCAAGGCAGCAATGGCGCAGGGGCTTCTGGTCGTCCCTGCCGGGCCGGGCGTAGTGCGGTTTGTGCCGCCTTTGGTAGTAACGGCGGATGAGGTGCAGGGAGCGCTTGATCGGCTCCGGGCCGCAGTTGATCCGCTGACTTAAGGATATGCAGCGGATGAGGTGTCCTAGCCTCAACTCTGCTGCCGTGGGTTAGAGATGCAGAGTTAAGCAGGACTGCTTTGGATAGGACCCTTGCCATTTCAGCTTCGACTCTGCTCAGTCGACGTTTCCTAAATTGCTTTAGCTTCAGGCTGGAAAGCCAAAGTACGAAAGCGATCGCTCCAAAGCTACAGACAAATCAGAGCAACTATGAGCAAAAAAGCAAATGTCAGCACCGCCGAATCACGAAACAAGTTTTTGATCAGCGGAGGATAGGCGGAATGGGATGGGGATAGGACGGAAGTCCGTTTCATAGTGTCTCCTCTCCCTGCATTCACTGCAGTGAAGTAAATAATTGAGTTTGTTTACCGCGTCGCGTCATCAACATCGCTCGTTTACTAAACAAACAAAGCCTATCGTCACGATTACGGCGCTCAATTTCGGGCGATTGCGCTGGGACTAGCAGCACCGAACAGAATCATCCTATGAAGAAGAGTCGCCTGAATTTCCCTTCGTGAAAGAGTATTCACCAGGCATATCTAAAATAAATAATTCACCACAAATGTTTATAAATGCAGATTTTTTCTCATCCTTTTTTGCTGCATATAAATCTTTGGTGATGAACAATGGCAATCTGCGCTAGAAAGAGTTGCTCAGTCAGCAAGGTCGGCATCGGATTCTCGATTAGCCACCCCTGCTGGTTGCCGAATCTCAGCTTTACCCACAGCTATCTTGGGCAGGTTAGAAGCCGCTGTTTTAGCGTGATCTAAGGAATCATTTTCCTGAGTTTCAGCAGTTGATGGCGCGATCGCCGGAGGTGATGATTTTTTGGAAAACCCCCAAGCAAAAATACCCGCAATCAAGGCAATCATTAACCACTGTGGCGGCACCCAACTATCGTTGGCAACCCGCAGTAACAGTCGGATACCCACAAAGGCCACAGTGATAAAGCCAGCATCTTCTAAATATTCGTACTCTTCGAGCCAGCGAATAAAAAGCTGAGCCATAAATCGCAGGGTGATGACGCCGATAGTGCCGCCCAACAAAACAATCAAAACGTCTCGGGAAAGAGCGATCGCAGTGGTCACGCTGTCGAGGGAAAAAGCTAAGTCAGTTAAGGCAATTGTCGGAATAGCCTGCCACACTGAGGCAAATCTGGGGCCGTGATGGTGGTCATCTGCCTCTTTTCTAGATGTGAAATGCTGAAAAACCAGCCACAGCAAATATAAGGCTCCAGCCACCTCAAACTGCCAAAAACGCAGGACCCATGAAGCTGTCAGAATTAACAGCATGCGTAATCCGAATGCGGCTACTAAACCGACGTTTAGGGCGCGCTGCTGCTGCTTTTCTGTTTCCAAGCCTTGGGCGATCGCGGCAAGGGCGATTGCATTGTCTGCAGACAATACAGCTTCTAGCGCGATTAACACCGGTAACAGCAGCAGGGTATCGACCCCAAAATTAGTAGAAATATCGAGTAAGCGATCCAGCATTCGTAAAAATTATTCCGCAATGGGCAGCCACAGAAAAATAGCCGGCCTGGGCAAACGGGCAGCAGCAACACTCACGTAATCCAATACGCATGTTTGCATTAGCTACACATCTCTAATATCAGGATAAAACATCTACTGATCCGCTGGGGTGCTTTACTAGCAAACAATTCGTCCCGAATAGACAGTTAGACAGTGGTCGTAACAAAAGCTGCTTAAATTTAACGGACTATAACTGCAAATATTGCCGCCATCGTTGCCACCTAAAGTGAGCAGACCCATTGGTGAGGCTGTATTGCTGGTGGTATTAACCAGTCAAGTTTTCCATTCAAGGCGCAGGGGTTAAAGCTATTTTTTGGAACTTATCTAATTAGGTATCTGAAACCTGTCAATCTTATATAAAAAGATAGATATATGGTTTTTATTTTTATCATTTAATTCATTTATGGAGATCAAAGCCCTAAGGAAAACTCACTATGTTGAAATTCACACTGCTCTTTTTGATTGTAGCCATTGTTGCGGCCGTTTTCGGTTTTAGCGGCATTGCGGCTGGTGCGGCTAGCATCGCTAAAGTTTTGTTCTTTATTTTTCTAGCGTTATTCGTTGTTTCTTTAGTAATGCGGTTAGTAAGAGCAGCTTAGTTTCTGTTCGATTATTCTTTGAGAAGACTGTTTAAATGGAATTGTATTTGCAACAGGGTCATTCAGGTTAACTGTTGGAACCGTTTCAATCATTAAGCTCACTAAAGCTACTTTAAGTAGCTTTAGTGAGCAAACAGAATCTAAGAATAAAGCAAGAATCTTTTCAGCTGTCTGTTTGATCAAACCAGAAACATGTTTTAAATTTTTCAAATATGTTACGAATGGTTTTGGTTAATAGATATAGGCCAAGAGGTAGTCTTGAGTGACTTCTTAGTTTTCTTTTTTAACGACTATTAATTATAAATCTTCTATGGGAAATTCTTGATGAAGCCGCTTACAATCATCCTTTAAAATTCCACCCTTTAAATCATATTCCTGGGGCGATCGCTGAAACACTTCCTCGCAGCGCACATCGATTAAATTGGGATTGCTGTTTGGGAAATCGTCTGAACCGACGCCATACACCACATTTCGGATATTGGCCCAAACGCAAGTGGCCGCACACATAGCACAGGGTTCACAGGTTGTATAAAGGGTGTAGGCTGCTTCTTCAGGAGCGGCGCTGCTGAGATGGTACGTTAGTTGGCGAATAGCATTTACTTCAGCATGACAGGTCGGATCGTTATCAGGTTGGACAGTGTTACCGGCGCTGGCAACTACTTTGCCATCTTTTACAACGACTGCTCCAAATGGCGTTTTGCTATTCTTAGCTTCAGCGATCGCTAGGCGCATAAAGTCTTCAGGCTGCATTAATTTAGAATCCATGCTGAATTAAATTGATACTAAAAAAATCCATCAAAAAAGGAGGCTACTCAGAGCCTCCTTTTCTAATTCTCGAAAAGCTTAGTCCAGCTTCTTCTTCACTTCGTCCTTTAAATTTTCTTTGGTGTGCTCAGCTTGAGCTTCAACTTGCTTTGCTTTGCCTTCAGCTTCATCGGAAGGATTACCGGTTAAATCACCGACCGCTTCTTGAACTTTACCTTCGATGTTTTTGGCAGTTGCCTCGACTCTATCTTCAATACTCATTTGATAAGATTCCTCCCAGAATTTTTATACATCTAATCTAAACGACAATGCTCTAATTCCCTATCTCCCCCAAGAGGTATCTAAAGCTGCGTAGTTATATTTCAATAGAAATAAATTACGGCGCATTTTTTGTTGCTTTAGCTATAAAATTTAAGCTGAAAAAGGCTTGTTCAGGACTTATACAGTGCATCCGATTTTTCCAGGATGGGTATTGGCCAAACTGAGATGTACTCCATTAAAGCCGGTCAAAACTGAGTGCTTTCATAATGGTCGATGACTTGCCAATGGCCACCTGAGCAAAATGAACAGCAGCAGCGGGTACTAAACCAAACGGACTGGTAAAACCGGAAAATACGTAACCGCCTTCAACGTCCGGCACTGGGCCAGCCAGCGGTAAACCATCTTGGCTGAAGGCCACTCGACAGGACTGCCATTTTCCAGGTACATCGATTAACGCCGGTAGTAGCGGAGTGATGCCATCGCGTAGCCGCTGCTCACCCTGTTGGGCATCCAATTCCAGTTCAAGCGCGGTATTGATCCGACTAATTTGGCCAATGCGTAATCGTCCATCGCTCAACTGAACGCAGCCTGGATCAAGCATGGGCGGTCGGATCTCATGGCCTGGCTGATTCCAAAGATTATTTGTCGATTGGTCAGTGGATTCGGATTCGATCGCCGAGCGTGTTAAATCAGCCGGCATAATCAGCGATCGCAGGGTGAGGTCAAGCGGTGGAGTTTCAATCAGCTCGGCATGGCTGAAATAAACTGGCACTGGCACGCCGGCTGCTTTGATCAGGTCTCGGGTCAGGGCCCCGGCAGCCACGGCAACCTGGCCAGCCGCATAGGCTTGAGTGGGAGTGGTGACTCCTGTAATACGATCACCCATGCGCACCAAGCCCGTTACCGGAGCAATAATGATTTGCCCGCCCAACGCCTGCAGCCCCTGGTTGTAGGCGTTGACCACAGCCGTAGGATCAGCATGGCCATGTTTGACCGTGAGCGCCCCAGCGATCGCCGTGGGACAGAGCAGCGGCTCAATTTCCACGGCGGCAGTTGAAGAGATTGGTGTTGGTGGCGTTTCCGCGTCTCCATAACGAGCGGCCAGTGCTGCTGGCTCTTGGTCCGGTTCAACGGTGAGCAGTAAATCCAACTCTCGATAGCCAGGCGAGATCCCAGTCTCTTCGGACAGCGCCGCATAGCGCTGCCGAGTTTCGTGATATAGCTGCTTTAGGATATCGCTCGTACCGGACCAGTGGGGCACACCGCCATAGCTAAACCGAGTGGCATTCTCAGGCTGCGCCGACCTTTCTAAAAGCAGTACAGATAATCCTTGCCGCGCCAGTTCATAACTTAGGGCGGCACCAGTAAGCCCATTGCCAACCACAATCCAATCAAAGGTAGGCATAGCTAAGGATGAATTTGAGTCAGAATGATCCGCAGGCGATCGTAGTCGTCCTTCAAAAGCACGTTTAGCGTACGTCCTGCCTGCACTAGCCAGTCGCGGTCAAGGCGACGTAACTGATAAACTTCCCGAATGACGGCAGCAATTAGCCCATCGACCGGGGCGCTGCGCATATCCATCAGCGTGCGCAAAAAATCGAGCTGCTCGGTGAAGGCGATAGTTTCTGCCGTTTCGCAGCGGTGGACTGCCTGATGCACCTGAGGAGGCCGTGGCGGTAAGTGCTGGTAAATCTGCTGAGCCCCAGCTGGACAAAAACCAACAATTGCAACTCGGAATTCAGTCTTAAGCATGGCGAAAATTTGCGGTTGCTGTTCCCGCAACTCTGCTAGCGATAGCCCCAAGGCCGTGGCCCGGTGCACCGAATCAAGCGGGCTAGTTGTCGCATGATAAACCACACCGTAGATTGAATTGCCAGAGTCTTCATCCATTGCCTTGACCCAACTCCCAAAGGGAGGCATTTGGGCAAAACTGAGGGAGTCAGGCTCCAAGCACTGAGCTAAATATTCCGTCGTTGATGTTTCAATGATTTCGGCAATATGGCCCGGTTGATAAGACTGTGAACTCAGCTGCGGTAACGGCAATCGCATATTAAAAGACCCTTATAAGCACTGACGAAGCAACCAACTATTTCTTGCCTCGACGCTTATCCAACGGTTCTAATTCTGAGGTATTGAACGTCACCAATTTGTTCCAATTGCCACCTTCAAAAAGGACTGCCACCTTGCCATCAGAGACACGCTGCACTTGTCCTTGAAATCCATAGTAAGTGTCGTCCATATTGACCACGCGAACAGCGGCACCGGGGAACAGCATCATGGATGATTTCCTGAAAAGACGTCTACCTCATTCTTCTAACACAAAATCAGGGTTTTCTCGCCCCATTGAGCTTTGTTGACCCGTGAGGGGTTGAGGATCAAGGAGGTAGTGAAGTGGTTGAGGGTAAGCCAAGTCGGTGCGAAGGTGACTGAGTGGCTGAATGTGATGCGGGGTTGGGGTGGGCATTTTACTCGCGAGCCCAACAGAGAACGAACTCAGGACTTCGTTTTCCGAATTCAATATTTAGTAAGCGCGACGGTGATCGCCAAATTGCTTTTGATAGGCTACATAAACGGCCTCTAAAAACTGTTCAGCGGGCATTTGTTCTGCTGGCAGTGTTTCGAGTTCAATGATTTTCTGCAGCTGCTGTGCTAACTGTAGGCTTAGTTGTTTGCGGGCCATATTGGTAAGAATTTTGCGGCGCAGTAGATAGGTTCGCAGCGTGGCAAAGTCGTCGGGCAGCATGTTAGCGATATTGGCTTGGGTCATCAAATCCGTAGCCAAATGCTGAGAAGCCGGTAAAATGCTAACCTTAGCATCGCCGACCACCGTTTCCGATTGCACTACCAGAGTGCCAGCGAGCCAATCGCCAATACGCTTTTCCTTAGCGCTAAATAAGATGCAAAAGAACCCGAGAAAAAGAATATCGTCAACCGGACGCAACAGCGATCGCAATGTTGCTTGAAATATTCCCTCTGGCTTGCCTCTATCGTTGATCACCCGGATCTTTGCCACGCGCTTGCCCGGTGTTTGCCCCTGCCAAAAGGTTTCAAACCCTACAAAATAGCCCCCATAAATAGCAGCAGTGACCACAATGGCAATCGCCACTAGCCATAAGTTAATTCCGTCAGCATCATCTAAAAACAGCAGCACGTTAGTTAGTTGCTCGCTTAAAAATGAGGTGAAAATTGACACGAGTGACAGCAGCAGAAACACCAGCAGGTAATCAATCAGCAGCGCCAAGGCCCGATTGCCAATACCCGCCAGAGTAAATTCAAGTTCTACGCTTTCGGGGGTTTGGATGTTGATGGTTTTTAATAGCGTCATGACAGGGGATGGCGACACAGCATAGTCAATTTCGGCGAGTCGATGGGAGCAGTTGGAAAAATCGGCAATTTTGGAGCAGGCAACTGTGCCGCGATCGCTCCGCTTCAACCCAGATTTCTCCAAAACTTACTGCTTTTTTTGAATGATTTCAGGATGCCCCATCGGTCTGCAAGAGTTGAACCAGGTGAACAGGGACGACGTCACGGAGCTGGTTTCTTAATCCCTCATGCCGTCCTATTGTAGAAGAGACGAAGCGATCGCCTAGTCGCGTTTAATTTCCCCACCGTGTATGAACGATTATTCTCAGTTCGCAGCTCTTTCACCAACCAGCTATGCCGATGCGGGGCTAGGGCGCGCTCAGTTTATGGACATGGGCATACGCGAAATGTGGCCGCGGATGCCGCGAATTGCGGGGCCAGCCTACACCGTGAGTTGTCCGCCTGGCGATAACTTGATGTTCCATGCCGCCATCTATCGGGCGCAGCCCGGCTCAGTCATTGTTGGATTGGCGGAGAAGAATGTGGACTACGCCATGTTGGGTGGAAATGTGGCTGCTACAGCCCAGCAGCGGGGCATCGCCGGATTTGTGATTGATGGTGTTATCCGCGATTTAGAGGAAGTACGCACTGCCGGATTTGCCGTCTTTGCCCGCGGAGTATCTCCAGTTCCTGGCCATAAAAAAGCACTCGGCACCCTCAATCAACCCATTATTTGTGGCGGTGTGACTGTGCATCCAGGCGATATGGTAGTGGCGGATGAAGAGGGTATCGTGGTCATTCCGGCAGCTCAACAGCAGCAGATTTGGCAGTTGGCCAAACAGCGGGCTGAGAAAGATGAGAACCAATCCCTAGCCGATTGGCAAACCAATCATCGCGCTAAGGTAGAACAGCTTTTGCAGAGCTTGAACTTTGAAGCTTAGCGAAATGGCTGGATACTTCTATTAGGCGATTCGGGTTCTCGGTTTGGGATTTCAGTGCTATTGCCGCCGCGATCGCTAAAAAATTCCTTTTCAGAACTATATGGACGCGTTTTGACGCATTTCTACACTGCAAGCCACGCTCAGTCTTTACGACTGCAGACTGAACCAAGCATTTGAGGCGTCATCGGGGAGATTCTTTGATTGGAACTGGCGATCGCTAGTTTTTTTCACTACTGTTTCTTTAGAAATAGTTCTTATACTTAAAGCCAGAATCATGCTGTTTTACAGCCGATTGTTACGATAGACAGCAAGGCTTATAGCCCATAACTTTCAGAATTATTTAGCAGAGGAGCATCATTAAAAATGGACTTTATTATTAATTTCTTGCATTTAGATGACACGGATATTTCTAGCTTAATCACGAATTTAGCGGGATGGATTCCTGCCATCATTTTGCCAACAGCAACGATATCTCAAATTACTAAAATTATTCGCAGTCGCTCAACCTCAGGCGTTAGCTTGGCAACGTGGCTGCTCTTTGGCATTGCCAACATTGGCCTTTATATATTCACAGAAAAATACTTGGCCATACAATCTTTAGTAGGACTGCTGGGAACAGCAATTATGGATTTTGTTATTGTCGCTTTGATTATTTTCATAAAAGAGGATGCGGAATTAAGCTCTGCAGAACCTGAATACAACAAAATGTCCGCTGAGGTTTCTGAAGCCAGCGAAGCATAGATGTGATGTACTCCTTTCAATTCTCATCCAGCTCTTTATTCTATTGAAAATTACTGCTTTAGAATTGAGTTTACACTATTCTTCTCAGCAGCTAGAGTTAATCTATAGTTAGATGATAAAAATAAATAAGTTTGAAATTTTTTGAATAGAATATTGAATATTTTTCCTCTGATTTCTACAGTTATTCAGAGGTAATAAAGTGCTTTTACGGTTGTTTTTCTGCATCAAAATCATAAACTTCGCTAGCTTTTTGTGGACCTTTTTAAGCTGGATCGTATCGGATTCATTTTTGGAATGCATCGAAATATTAGTAAGCTTTATTACTTTCTCAAGCTGATGAATTTAGATCAGATAAACTGTTCTCCTAAACCACTTTTAACTGTCACGAAACCCCTATTTTGCAATGATTTCGGTTTAATCTGTTTTTAGGGACTTCTACAAGGCCATGACTCAGTTTGATCCATCTATGCTTCGGGCCCGCGATCGCCTAGTTCTCCTATTCGTCATTTCTTGCACTCTAGATGCTTTGCTGGTGTTTTTGGCCAAGGATCTGTGGGCGATCGCGCGCATTGCCTTCACCATTGCAGTGATGACGTGTGTGCTGCAGGGTCGTCGCTGGGCCAAATGGCTCCTAATTGTTCTGTGTGGCCTGCTGGCATTTGCATTGGTGGCACTCTTGCTGCTCTTAAGCTCTGAGCTGTCAGCCGTTTTAACCCTCGGCAGTTGGATGATTGCGCTCAGTCTAGTAATACCGATTTACTTGGTCATGAGCACAGACCTGAACCGCTATTTTGCCCAGCAGCGCCAGTTGCGACGCAGCCAAGCAGAATAAGGAAAAAAGCGATCGCTATTGCTAAAAACGTCCAACCCATAGACCAAGCTCAGCAAAAGCTAGGCCCAAGATCACGCTACCGGATGCGTAAAGTAAAGCCCTTAGACGCTGTTGGCTACGATACAGCTTGACGACATCCAAGATGTAGGTCGAAAAAGTTGTGTAGGCCCCTAAAAAACCAATTAGGAAAAACTGCTGCAGGGTAACCCCTGGGTCCAATGCCGGTATGATGGTGGCCCCGATACCAATCGCCAGCGCTCCGGTGAGATTCACAAACAGCGTACCGTAGGGCCAGCGATCGCCTAATCGCCATAGCCAAAACAACGAGCAATAGTAACGGCTAAGGGCACCTAAAACGGCACCTAAACTGATAATGATTGGTGTCCAATCCATGGTCTGCCCAATTCGTTTGGCGATGGCAGGCATTAGTTTATCGTCAAGTCATGGAAATGAGCAGCGCTGATGATGGAGCCCAGCCACTTAGCTGACCGCCTCCTTACAATTTTCCTGATAGCTTTCGTAAGCCGTAGATTAACAGTCCTCCCACAACGGGTACGGCCGGCATTGCAATCAGCCATAGCCGAGAAGGCGCCGCAACTACAGAATTAGCCAATGGCAACGACTCGGTGGCAGAGTCTGTAGGCCGCTGCATTGGCGACCCTATTGGGGCTGCGGCCATAGGAATCTCAAGCCAGGCAGGCTGCACTCGATTCATCAAGACGGAAGCGGGTACTTCAACTGCGATAGTGTTTTGCCCAAAAGTTGCCGCGATCGCTGCGTCATACCCGAAAAACAAGTTGGCGCCACAGGCGCTCATTAGTCCCAGCAGCAGCAGTCTCATTCCACTTAGTATCAAAGAACGCCTAACGTGAAAAATTGTCAGTCGCCAAGAAGCCTGCCTAACAGCTAAGGGCCGCGATCGCTGCCTATGATTTTGAACTGTGTCATCAAACTGCCGACCAACCGATTGATATTCAAACATCCGTAAGTGCCGGGTACAGAATGCAGCACGTCGAATCGGTAATAAATAACGAGTCCACATGATTTCTGCTCTCAAATATTGGCGTGCCTTCATTCTGTTTCTCTGCTCAGGAGATCTTTAGAAGTAAAAATACCAGTGCCGCAGCGCACAGCGCTGAAGCTTTAGCGAAGCCATGTCCTGCAGGTCTATATGACACGCTACAAGCGGTAAATTCTTTTCAGTAAATCCCGTTGATCGGTGACTTTGCTCTCCCACTTCATTGCTTCCCCACTTCCCATCCCTGCAATAATGAATGCCGTTGTCTAGTTAAACGGGTAACTGATGGAACGCAAAATTGTACAAACGGATAAAGCTCCCGCACCAGTAGGGCCATACAATCAAGCGATCGCCGCAACCGGTTCAATGTTGTTTGTAGCAGGACAAATTCCCCTCGATCCGCAAACCGGTGAGTTGGTGGGCGGCGATGACGTGGCAGCGCAAACGGAGCAGGCGATCGCCAACCTCAAAGCCATTCTCGTGGCTGGGGGCGCTACTCTAGAAAATGTGGTTAAAACCTCGGTTTTCCTGAAAGACATGAATGACTTTGCCACCATGAATGCTATATATGCCAAACATTTTGGTGACGAACAAGCGCCCGCGCGAGCTTGTGTGGAAGTGGCTCGTTTGCCTAAAGACGTGCGGGTCGAGATTGAATGCATTGCAGTGATTTAGAGGCGATCTATCGCCTTGCGATTAAATCTTTGTGTTGAAGTGGCGCTCCCTCTTAACTAGTTTGCCAGAGTTGGCGGTCGTGTCTATTGGCCACCATCGGGCTTAATTGAGGCCGTGCCCCTAAGAATACTGACAAAACTGGATGCTCTTTGAGGCCTTAGTAAGCTGGTTCCAAATTACTAGCCGTTAGCATTGAATGAGATGCGGTCATTGAAGTTTGTTCGAACTTACGCACAGTTGAACCTGATTTTGTCGTCCTGGCTGTTGATTATCCGGGTTAATCCGAATTCGGCAGCCTGCAGAATTGGTAGGCATGAGAGGCTGATGGGTCAGTCTTGCTTACACGCCTCCGAACAATAAGGCAACAGATTGCGGCCTCAATGGTTGTAAGCCATTTTACAGAGGCGTTATTGTGGGCAGTATACGCTTCAAAGGATTAATTTCTCCTATGAATCGTGAATCATAGGTTGCCCACAAGGAGGTTTGTGCATGGTTTATCAAGCTGTTTCTACTCTGACGATCAATCGCGATCGCCTCACCACCATGATTCGTCAGTTGGCTCAGCTCGGTAAATTGCCTAATGGAGGCGTTCAAAGACTCGCCTTTAGCTCTGAGGATTGTCAAGCTCGTGCCTTGGTACACCGCTGGATGGTTGAAGCCGGTATGACAGTAGCTATCGATGAAGCAGGTAATATGGTTGGCCGCTATCCAGGACGCTTTTCAGAAGCGCCTCCGTTAGTCACAGGCTCGCATATCGATACCGTGCCCAATGCCGGACATTACGATGGCACCTATGGCGTGTTGGCTGGCATCGAAGTGGTTAAAACCCTTGGTGAACAAGGCCAGCAGCTTGATCACCCGATTGAGGTAATTGTCTTTACTGATGAAGAGCGGACAATGGTGGGCTGTAAAGCGATCGCCGGTCGATTGCTGCCTGACTCAGAACTTTACCGCAGCCGCGATGGCGAGCCCGTCCAAGACTGCCTCGAACGAATTGGCGGCAATTGGGAAGGCATTCACCAGGTCCGTCGTTCGCCGGAAAAGGTAACTGCTTTTGTTGAATTGCACATTGAGCAGGGACCCATATTGATTAACGAAGGTAAGCAAATTGGCGTGGTCATGGGGGTTGTTGGACAGCAGCGCTATTGGATTACGGTGGAGGGACAGTCTAGCCACGCCGGTACGACGCCAATGTCGATGCGCTGTGACGCTTTGGTTGCCGCTTCTCAGGTTGTTTTAGCCATCAATCAAGTCGGCAATCAGCCGGGGGACCAGGTCGCCACCGTAGGCCGCATGAATTTGCACCCTAACGTCCCGAATAGCATTCCTGGCAAAGTGGAAATGAGCCTTGATTTACGAGACCTGTCGAGCGATCGCCTAGATCAGATTCTCGCTGAAATTCAACAGGCCATTGATGGCATTGCCGCTGATACCGGCACTCAGATTTCCATGACCCAGCGGCTAAACAATGAGCCATCACCGGCTAATTCCCACATTCAGCATGCGATCGCTCAAGTTTGTGAAGATCTGGATTTAAGCTACTGCCGCCTCCCCAGCCGGGCTAGCCACGACGCCCAAGAAATGGCGCACATTACTGATATGGGCATGATCTTTGTTCCCAGTGAAGGCGGCATCAGCCACTCAGAAGCCGAATATACTAGTCCTGAAGACTGCACCAATGGCGCTAATGTGCTATTGCATACCCTAATGCAACTTGATCAGCACTATCGCTCGAATTCGCTTTCTCCAACAAATACGGTTGTTTAGCGTTGTTAAGCTCTGATTGCTGACTTTCAGACTTATAAATAGGGTTTGATAATCAGTAAGTAATACGCTATCTGCTAGCTACTAAGGCTGGCTCTACGACTGAAATGCTATTTTCCGCGTAGCTTTTTGGATAAAACGATTGCTTCTCTTAAAAAGACTAGGCGGTTTTAGCTTGGTCGGTTTGTGTGTAGGTTCATGCAAAAACCGGTAGTGTAGGAACGTATCTTTATATCGAATATTAGTATCTTCTCCACGGCAAAGACGAGCAAAATCCGTAGACGAATATCCCATGTAATGAATTCGATGAATCGGTTTCAAACCGTCTTGATTATGTAAAACCTGATCGATACTGACGAATGGATCAGCATTTGCGCAGTTGCCGGTTCGTTCATCTCCGTTGGGACTCAAAGAGAAATTAAATGACGGGCGCCCCGATCGCAAGGTCATATAATTGAACAAAAATGCATCATCCCACCAACCTTGACCATTGACCCAAGCGGCTTCGCTATGGTGCAAAATCTTTTCTTCTAAGACTGACAGCTCCTCAATGCCAAAAATTCCACGTTTCGATCCCCAGAAGCTAGAGCAATGTAGCTGAGACCGAATTTCAAATTCAGTAAAAGCATTCGTCGAACTTATCAAAGAAATATCCAAAGCCGCATGGGTGTCCGGCTTGGCGTGTTCCCAGTCATCAAATACGAAATCAACTTCTTCTAATTTTTTAAAGATAGCCGTCAACGGCTTCATGGCTAGACTGTCGCCATCAAAGAAGACAAACCTATCAAACGGACCATCAAATGCCGCAAACTTTCGGTGCAATTTTCCCATACACCAGCGGGGATGCTGCTGATTAGTTCTCTGTGCTTCTGGATGAGAAGACACAAATCTTTGGGCAAAAGATTCCCACCGTTCGATAGACGCATGATTTTCAAATAGCGTCACATTTGGGCGTGTTTCAATTTCCTGTTTGACTCTTTCTATACGATGGTCAAAAGGAATAATGCAGACGGATAACTTCTTGTCAACATTGACATCTATGCTATTGAGTAAGGCGACAAGCTGGTCAAATACAATGTCATTCGCTAGCGTATAAATTCCGTAAGATTGCATATAATTTCAGGCCTTTTGTTCCCTATTCTTCCTTAGAACACTGATATATCTTCTGAGGCTCTTTACAGCGATTTCTGATAGTTAAATTCTAGCCTTATGCTTATCGATAGTTTTTGTTTAATGTGTAGTTAGCAGAATCTTCTTAGACGCATTAAGCTGCCATAAAACAGATGCGTGTAAAAAGTATTCAGTTGATTTCGACGTATGCGTAATGGTTCTTGCCAATGTTTTCACGCGAGCGATCGCCGTTAGAAAGATACCTCTTTGGGCAATCAACTAAAGCTCACGTTTGGTGCTTTACAAGGCTCAACTTTTGCCGCAAGTCGGTTTATGCGCTCTTGTAATCGCCAAAAAAAAGCACATGAGTTTTCATCATGTGCCAAATAATAGTTTAGTGTGCAAGCTCTATCTAATAGGCGTCTTGCAGTTCGTAAAAATCTGGAGAAATATAGTCTTTCCGCAAGGGCCAGCCGACCCAATCTTCCGGCATTAACAAGCGCTTAAGATTTGGATGACCTTCGTAAATGATGCCATACATATCATAGCTCTCACGTTCTTGCCAGTCAGCCGCTTTCCAAATCCAGTAGACCGAGGGTAGCCTGGGATTATCCCGGGGAAGAAAGACTTTGACGCGGGCTTCCTCAGGATCAGTCGCGTTATCACTAACTTTGACTAAATGGTAAAAACTCACCAAGCGTTTTCCAGGGCCTTCGTCATATGCCCCTTGACACTGCAAGTAGTTGAAACCGTAGGCAAAGAGCGCAGTACAGATTGGAATGAGAAACTGAGGAGTAGTGGTGATCAACTCCACACCTAGGTGATCAGGCTCCAGGGAGTCATGACCAAAGCCATTTTCGGTCAGCCAAGACGAAACCGGTCCGGCTTTGACAATTGCACCTTCTTCCTCAGCCGCCTCTCCCTGCGTAGCTTCTTCTTCAGCCATCGACTTCCTCCTGTTTTTCCGCTTGTTTCACCTCTTCTGAAGAGGCCTCTACAGGCATACCCATCGACGCCATTAATTCTTTAGGTGGTACTTCCCAAGTTCCATTTTGCAAATACTTTCCTGTCAAAATTGGCGAGGTCGGCTGCATCTGATGCTGCACAGTGTGGTAACGATGAGTTTGGTCAGTCGTGCTTTGATCAATCCAAGACTCAGTCGAAATTTTCTTACGCAGCTTAATAATTGCATCAAAGATGGCTTCTGGGCGAGGCGGACACCCGGGGATGTAAACATCAACCGGAATGAGTTTGTCAACGCCGCGCACCGCAGTAGGAGAATCGACGCTGAACATACCGCCAGTGATAGTACAAGCGCCCATCGCAATCACATACTTAGGATCAGGCATTTGTTCATAGAGTCGAACTAATGCCGGAGCCATTTTCATCGTAACGGTGCCAGCAGTGATGATGAGGTCAGCTTGGCGGGGAGAAGCTCGCGGGAGGAGGCCAAAGCGATCAAAATCGAATCTAGAGCCGATTAGGGCAGCAAATTCGATAAAGCAGCAGGCTGTTCCATATAACAAGGGGAACAAGCTGGATAAGCGAGTCCAATTATAAAGATCGTCAACTGTAGTCAGAATGACGTTCTCCGACAAATCTTGAGTAACCGCTGGAATGCCAACGGGATTGGCTAGCCGTTCGTCAGGAGCTAGCATCAATGCATTACCTTCAGTATTCATGACCATTCCAATGCTCCTTTTCGCCACGCATACACGAGACCAACGACAAGGATCGCAATGAAAATCAGTGCTTCAATAAAAGCTAGAAGCCCTAGCTGACTGAAAGCCACTGCCCATGGATACAGAAATACTGTCTCAACGTCGAAAATAACGAAAACCAGTGCGAACATATAATAGCGAATATTGAACTGAATCCAAGCTCCGCCAATGGGCTCCATTCCTGACTCATAGGTTGTTCTACGACTTGGACCGCGCCGCTTGGGACGCAGAAAATAAGATAAACCTAAAGCTAGGACTGGTACTGAACCACACAGAACTAAGAATACAAGTAGATATTCGTATCCGTTTAAGACAAACACTTCCTATCCTCTCTCGCGATCGCACACTGCCTTTGGTGGTGTGCTTTTCCATATTACTTTAATTTACATTCCGTTGAATTCTAGAAGCTAGTATGAATCCTACATTTCAGCCAAATCAGAGAGATCTCCTCCATTTGACCGATCTACTTGCGCCATAGAGTAAACCCAAAAGCTTTATCTAAGTCCGTGCCAATCCCCAATCTTAAAGCTGGATTTAAGTACTTGAACAACGACTCGGTAGGCATTTCAGTCAATTAGCTCAGCCGCTGTCGAAGTCTGCCACTGTCAGGCTTGACGAGGTTTATCCTTGCTCAACTCTTTGTTTTTAGCAGGATTCGACGATCAAAATTGGACCATTTAGACTCTCAGACACGTTGAAAGCGGTAGACCGAACGAAAAAATTCTCGCAGCCGAATCCACGTTTTTCGAACGCCCGGTTAACCCTGTACTCTGAAGAGTTCGCAGCCGAGCGTGTAGTTGTATTGATGACGCGCCTCGGAGTTCGCAGCCAAATAAATGCCGTTCAGCCAGCATAGTGGACGAAATTCAGCTTAAGAAACGTTGTATCTTAGTAACAATTACTTCATCTTTGTGCAGCCTCTACTTCGATTAGGTTGCTTGCTTGGTGGTGTAGAGATTATTGATAGGAATTGCCAGAGGGAGCGAGTAATGTCGACTGAACCAAATTTCCAGGTCGATGACGCTGATGTGAATAACGAGGCTGCGCTGGAAGCCGCTACTGAAACTGAAGTGGCTCCAGCTCCACCAACGCCCATGGAAATGGATCAGTTTGAGTGCTTGGCGTGCGGCTACACCTATGAGCCCACCAAAGGGGACGATCGCCGCAATATTCCTGCAGGAGTGGCCTTTGCTGATGTGCCTCTCAACTGGCGCTGCCCCGTTTGTAGTGCACAAAAAAAGCGCTTTGCCAATATTGGTCCTGCTGGAACTCCATCGGGCTTCAAGGAAAATCTTAGCTATGGCATTGGAGTTAATCGCCTTACCCCCGGACAAAAGAGTATCCTAATCTTTGGGGCACTGGCGGTAGGATTTTTCTTCTTCATTAGTCTGTATGGTTTGCGGTAAGCAGTCATGGCGTTGCTGCTGTCTTGTTAGTTGGTTTAGTTGACGTGGTTAAGGATGTTTGAGTGGGCATGGCTGGTTTGTTGGTTCGTTTGAGAAAGCTCGGCGCAATTGTCGCGATCGCACTCATGTGCTTTGGCTGCGGGAATGCCTTTTTGCCTGAGTTAGAAGATAACCCTTGGGAAGTCGTGCATTTAGACACGGCGGCAACTCTTTCCGATGTGGCGTTTACTGACGATCCCGACCACGGTTGGTTGGTGGGCAGTCGCAACACGCTGATGGAAACCCGCGATGGGGGACAGACTTGGACAGCGCGAGCGCTGAACTTGTCAGAGAACCAGAGTTTTGCCTTTACCTCAGTGAGCTTTGCTGGCGAAGAAGGTTGGGTGGCTGGTCAACCGCAAGTTTTGCTTCATACCACTGACGGCGGTGACAGTTGGGAACGAGTTCCTTTAAGCGACAAGCTGCCTGGTAGTCCTTTATTAATCACGGCGTTGGGTCCAGCAGAAGCTGAACTTGCTACGGATGTTGGGGCTATCTACCGTACTCGTAACAGCGGCAAAAACTGGAAAGGGATCGTCTTGGGCGCAGTTGGCGTGGTGCGGAATATGAGTCGCAATGTTGACGGCAGTTACGCTGCCGTGTCTTCACGCGGAAATTTCTACTCCCTCTGGAAGCCTGGCGAACTGGAGTGGCGTCCCTACAATCGCGAAAGTTCGCGCCGTCTGCAGAACATTGGTTTCGATAAAAATGGCGGCCTTTGGCTTTTGGAGCGTGGCGGGCAGATTCAGTTTTCGTTAACTGGAGAGGCCGATGACTGGCAGGAACCTGTCACTCCCGAGCTGGCTACCAGTTGGGGATTTCTAGATGCCGCTTTCCGAACTCCCAACGAGTTGTGGGTTTCAGGCGGCAGCGGCACTCTTTATTCCAGTCCTGATGATGGTTTAACCTGGTTTAAAGATGCCGATGTTGACAACGTACCCTCCAACTTATATCGGATCGTATTCAGTAATCCGGAGCAAGGATTTATCTTGGGCCAGGACGGCTATTTATTACGCTACGCCGGCTCCCAAACCATTTCTTGATGGCAAAATAAATGCAAAACTCAGGATTTGACTTGTGATGAATTCCTGAGTTTCGTATCATTAAGAAGTTGGCATTAACATTACATTACGCAGGGGTTTATATGGCAGGTAACACTGGTGAACGACCGTTTGGTGACATTATTACTAGCATTCGATATTGGATTATCCACAGCGTCACCATTCCCGCTTTGTTCATTGCCGGTTGGCTTTTTGTGAGCACTGGTTTGGCTTACGATACTTTTGGCACGCCTCGTCCCGACGGATATTATCAAAGCAATCAGATGGAGCTTCCGATTGTATCTGACCGCTATGAAGCAGAGCAGCAAATCAAAGAGTTTTTGAATCAGTAGACGATTCACAGTTGATCGTTTTTAACTTTTTTAAGTGTCCAGTGAATTTGAGTAGAGTTTGGAAAAGAGCATGGTAAACACTCCTGATGAACCCGTGGTTTATCCGATTTTCACGGTGCGGTGGTTAGCCGTACATACCCTTGCTGTTCCCAGCGTTTTCTTCTTGGGAGCGATCGCCGCCATGCAGTTTATTCAACGATAGGAGTACATCGGTGGAACGGAATCAGAATCCGAATAAGCAACCAGTTGAACTTAACCGTACCTCCCTATATTTGGGACTACTGTTGGTGTTTGTGTTGGGTCTATTGTTCTCCAGTTATTTCTTCAATTAAGGTTGAAGGTTTAGCAGCTGTCAGACGTTAGAAAGTTTGTGTTGAGTTAGTTTGGGTAGGAAGTAAGCATGTTTAAGAATGGCAAAATTCCTTTGTGGATTGTGGCTACTGTCGCTGGTACTGGGGTCATTGTGGTTCTCGGTATATTTTTCTATGGTGCCTACGCTGGCGTTGGCTCTGCCGTATAGCGTTTGATGCTGCTGGAGCGGCCAAATCTTTTCAAAAACGACTGCTGGCAACTGCCAGCAGTCGTTTTTAGTGTGTGGTCAAGCAGTTTATCCACAAGAGTTGAGATAACAACCTTTAGGTAATGGAAGCTCTGAGGAGGCCGCGAAAATCTTCAGTGACTGACAATATTAAACAATTTCTAGCTAGCGTCGGCTGATTGACGAGCGATCGCAAAATCAAGCAGGTGTTTGGCAACGCGATCGCAAACTCCCGGCTCGCCCATTTCCTGCCTCATTTCACCATAGCCGGCATGGACGGCAGCGCGGGCCGTTTCATTTTGCAGCAGCTTGAGGCCAGCCTCCGCGATCGTTGCGGGAGTCGCCTCCCACTGTACAAACTCTGGTACTACCGATTTATTAACCAGCAGGTTCACTGGTGAAATAAACGGTACTCGAAAATTGAGTAGATAGTAGACTAAACGAGCTGTGATGGGGTTAAGGCGATAAATAACCACCTGCGGCACTTCCATTAGAGCCACCTCAAGATTGACCGTACCCGATTTATTGAGCACTAGATCAGCGGCGGCGATCGCTGATTGACTGCCACCATCAATTAAATGAGCATTGAGACTAGTTTGAGCCAGATCTTGGGCCAGCCGTGATCGCAGTTCGGCAGTGGAAACTGGCACTAAAAATTGTGCTCTAGGCATCACTGCCTGAATATGGCTGGCCGCGGCCAGAACCGTAGGCAGGACGTAAGTTAGTTCCTGCTTGCGAGAGGCCGGCAAAAGCGTGATGAGTAGCGCATCGTCTGGCATGCCAAGCTGTTTGCGGGCAGTACGCCGACTGGGTCGCTGTGCCAGCTGATCAACTAAAGGATGACCAAAATAAGAAACATTAGCGCCGAAGCGATGGTAGTATTCCGCTTCTTGAGGAAAGGCCGCCACCATAATGTCAGCAATGCGAATCAGCCATTGAGTATCTTTTTTGCTGAAGGCCCAGACCCACTGCTGAGGTGCAATGTAGTAAGCCGTGGCTAGGTCCGGAAAATGCTTGTATAGGAACTTGCCAAATGCCAGATTTGGCCCCATGTAATCTAAAAAAATTGTCAGATCTACGTGATGACTCTTAAAAAAGGCTTTGGCGCAACGCTGCACCCGCAAATTGGGAATCAGATACGGCAGCGCTTCCAAGATGCCCACGGCGCCGATGGGGGTCGTGTCGCCCACGAGTTTGGCGCCGGCGGCGGCCATTCGCTGCCCGCCGAGACCAGATATTGCCAATGGCACCCCCTGTAGTTTTGCCTGTCGATATAGGGCTTGAGCTAAATAGCTGCCCTGCAGATCGCCAGACACTTCTCCCGTGCTGATGAAGATATGCAGCGGGGAGTGATGGGGAGCGCGATCGCTAGACTGCTCGCTCATGCTTCGCGGCGGCTCGCTTTAATGCTACTACTACCAACCATGGGCCCACGGCGACCAGCTTGGCTCGATGAAGCAGCTAAAAATTCCTGTAAATGGCTGACAAGTTCATTTTGGGGTGCCCATGTTTCCAGTTGCGGTATCGCTTTGGCCAGTGGCGTACCAGAACGATAGAGCAGGCGATAGGCCTCTTTCAGTTCACGGTAGCAGCGCCCCTCTGCCAGTTCGGTGATGCCGGCGCGACGCAAGCCGACCGTATTGAGTCCTCGCACCCAACAAGGATGGCCTTCGACAACGGTGTAGGGCGGCACGTCTCGAACCACACGGCTCATGCCTCCAATCATGGCATAGCAGCCAATATGAACGAACTGGTGGATGCCTAATACCCCACCAATCACCGCGTTTGACTCAATTTCGACGTGTCCAGCTAGGGAAACGGCGTTGGCGATGACGATGTGATTCTCGAGCACGCAATTATGAGCCACATGGGCATAGGCCATCAACAAGTTGTCGCTGCCGATAAGCGTCGCTTCGCCGGCATGAGTAGCGCGATTAATCGTGACATATTCACGAATCTTGTTGTTATCGCCAATTTTGACCAAGCTGATAGAGCCATCATATTTGAGGTCTTGAGGCTCGATTCCAATAACGGCGCCGGGAAAGATTTGATTGTTAGCGCCAATTTCAGTGTGGCCATCAATCACTACGTGGGCCCCAATTTTGGTATCTGGGCCAACGGTCACCTTTTCCCCAATCACTGCATAGGGGCCAACCTCAACGGTAGGATGCAAAGTTGCCCCCGAGTGAATCACCGCGGTTGGATGAATAAGCCTAGTCGAGGACATGCCTTCGGAACCCCGAGTATCAGTAAGACGCACAGACATTATGCAAAAAGTTTGAGGCTAGATTAATCAATAATGGAGAACATTAGCTCTCCCTCACACACCAGTTGTCCGTCGACCTCGGCTCGTGCCTGTATTTTGCCAAAGCGCTGCCGTTTTAACGCTAGCAGTGTGACAGCCATGACCAACTGGTCACCTGGAACTACTGGGCGGCGAAAACGCACCTTATCGATGCCCGCAAACATGCACAGTCCCTCATCAACGCTTGGCAGTTGAGTCAGTACAATGCCAGCAACCTGGGCCATCGCTTCTACAATCAAGACCCCGGGCATGATGGGCCGCCCTGGAAAATGGCCCTGAAACTGTGGCTCATTCATAGAGACGTTTTTAATACCTACGGCCCTCTCTCCAGGCACGTAATCAATAATTCGATCAACTAAAGCAAACGGATAACGATGGGGCAGCAGCGCTTGAATTTCTTCGGCGGAAAAGGTGGTTTTGACTGCTGGAATCTCTGCTGAAGGGGAGGAAGGCGCAGTTGAAGTGCCTGAATTGGAGTTGGTATCTACTACAGTTGTCATCGGTTCCTTCACATGGGCTAGTTCAGCCGGACGTGTCTGTTTTTATAAAATCTTCACCATTCTCCCATCTGGAGTGCATCCTAGCTAGAGAGGGTAGCCAAAAGCCATAACAAACGCATACTCGCTGCTAAAAGCTATGCCGTCTTGTTTGCACAGAATTGGTGATGACGATCGCGTGGATGGGCTAAAGTCGTTCGCAATTGGCGTTCCAAGGCGTTAACTGGCCAAGTAGCCAAGCAGGCCCAGGGATCCAAAGTTATGTGGAGCACGAAGACAGTCTATCCGAGAAGTTGCTGGCCTGTTGAATGATGATGTCTGGCCTGTTGCCGGTGAGGATGAGGCGGAATGGACTCGCCGTTGTTATCAAATTTAGCCGGGTTATTAAGTTCAGCCAGCGCACCGCTATTGTCCCTTTTGGGCGCTGATGAGCAAGGAGCCCGCTTCGCAGTAAGCCTGATAAGCATCATAGTTTGGGAAATACGGGGACGGCGTAAAATCCTTGGCGACAGTCTGAACTGGCAGGGAAACGCAGCGGACCCTAATGTTAGTCCAACCAGCGGACGCCAGGACTGCCTGCCACTCAGCTATTGATAGGTTATGCACCGTTAGGGACAGCGCTTCGACCCAATATTCAGCAGCCGGGTTGTCTTGGTAAAGGTCGATTACTAAACCCAGGCGACCACTGGGCATCGAGATACGTAACCATTCCGCCAGCGTCGCGCGAGGCTGAGGCGTGTAGTAAATAGACTCGATGCAGACAATGTGGGAAAATTTGTCGTTTTCAAAAGGTGTCTGAGCACTGTCGGCGGTCAAGAAACTCAAGTGCGGCAGCGATCGCCGCGACGAGGCGATGGCAATCATCTCTGGGGAAAGATCAATGCCGATGCCCAGGGCGATGCGATCGCCGATCAAGTCATTGAGCACCCAGCCAATGCCGCAGCCAGCATCGAGGACGACAGAGTCAGGGGTGATCGTTAAATCTTGCATTAGCTGCTGGGTGGCAAAGCGATGACCGGCGGCCATGCGATCGCCGCGCCCGGCCTGGGCCCACTGGTCGAACTCGGCAGCAACGCTACGACTACTGGAAAATGAATTCTGCTTTGATGCCATAAGCGCAACAAATTCTTGACGAAATTAGCGATCGCAAGAGACTGCATTTTTTAATCATAATAAATTCGGCAAAATGAACGCATGGAGCTATTGAAATTGTCTATGCTTTTTGCCTGCGATTAGACTATTGGTAGTCTACACTGATAAATTTTTAGTAAAATTGCCTTAATCATTTAATAAACAACTTGATCGTGGTGCTGCAGACGGATAAGTTCCTCGAAAAACTTCGTCTTTTACCCAACAAAGACCTTTTATTAATAGAAAAATAGGAACTGGCGTTCATTCAGATTGAGTCAAAGAATAAAAATCAGGGATGATGGTCAAATCGAGTTCTAAAACTGCCATATTTAATCCAGTACTGCTTTAGATTATGGCCTGGGGTCAGAAGACTTGCTTTGACGCGATAAAGCATGACTTGACGATGATTCCCCATCCAAATTTTATCAACCGGTTCAACTGAAATAATGGTGCCGCCTAGAGTGGAAACGCAATCCGAAAATCGCTCGATTGTGCCGTAGTCAACCGTTTCAAAAATAAAGAAACTACCTGAGCAGATTAAATGGCGGCTGCGAATCCAGGCCTGCACTTTTTTTTGTGCTTCTAGAGGGAGCATCGCCGGTTGAGAAACATTCAGAATGGTTGACAGGTTTTGATCAAGAGGCTGTAATTTCATGGGCAAAACTTTCTCGTTTTTCAAACTCTAAGAAACCATGTTCTGAGCCCCAGACTTGCTCATGGGTGTTAATGTCCAGACCTCGATCAAAACTAGCCCAGGTGGCGTCGGTAATCTCAACGTTACTGACTAAATAGGTCTGGCAGCCGTTCTTATTGATTAAACAGGAATTGCCGGGTTCCACTTCACCGATAAACTTGTCTCCTTCACGTCTGAACACCATAGAACAGTGCTGACGGCGTTGAATAGCTGATGGCGTAATGGTCTTTAATATTGCAGGTTCACGCGCTGCCCCAGCATAAATAAACGAATCAACTAAGCTGTAATTCTCTATATAAATAGAGTCTTCTTTGTCAACTAAGCGATGAATCCCTTGCCGATAGGGAGTCCACAGATCATGGTCATAGACCTGCTCTGAATAAAAACCAATATCTGAGAAAAAATCAAATGCTAAAGGCCGAAAAAACACGTGGATGTGGGCAAAGTCCTTGGGATTTTCAATAGCCTGCTTATAGTTGCTGAAATCGCCGGCCATCCAGCGGGCCAAAGTTAATAGATTAGCCGAATATCGATTAGATAAAGATTTTGCAGAAGTAATCATCATTTATAAAGCGATTTATCTATCTATGATTGCCGGATTTCGGACGAGAAGGACGCGGTTACGACACCTGAACCACCACTCGTTTTAATTAGTGACACTCGACAGCGAACGTTGGGATTGACAAACCAAATTTTTTCCTCAGCGGCGGCGCGATCGTAATTAGTGACTAACACAAAAGTGCCGTCTTCTAAAAAGCGATAATCTCCAGTAGCCGCCATCGTTTCAGCATAGCCTTGCTCGCGTAAAAGCTGGCCACGGTTAGGCTGTTTAGGATCGGGAACCGGCACCAGAACAGAGGAACCTTGTAAAATCTCTTCGCCATCGTCCCAGTCAGATTGCCCCTCCCAGCTCATTTTGAATGGAGCAACAATCTGCTGTGTATCAACTCCGGAGGCTTTGCAAAGTTCAATCACCGAGGCATCTTCTTGAGAGATCGGCTCGATATCGATGACTGACTCTACTGCTTCAAAATGGCTAAAGGCCAAATGATGGGCACTCCGTTGAGAACGCCACTGACCAATTGATTTTTCAACAAACTCCTTGATGTCCATTCAAAACATGCCGTCAATAATCTAGGTCGATGATTTCCAGGAACTCCCTTACCAGGAACCCTTTGCGTAGCAGAGCGCTTCAAAGATGAAGACTTTAGAGCGTTGCAAACGGATTAAACTTTGAACGCTGGAGCGATCGCAGTTTTATGCTTCTAACTCTTCGGACTCAACTTCGGATTCAACTGCGTAAGTTCTCAGACTGTATTTGAAGCTTAAAAAGCCTGGCAGTCAAAACCGCCAGGCTGGGAAAAACGCCGCTAGACAATCTCAATGATGCTGACAATCCTAGCGCCAGTGCGGTTAATGCGCTGAATTTGAGGTGTCATTTTGCTCGCCGAAACAATATATTCATTGGTGCTCACTCGGCGAGGCGTGTCGAATTTTGCCGCCGTCGTCGAGATTTTGAATCGCTTCTCAGTGCCAGAACCAATCACAGTCGCCTTGGAAGGCTTGATAGCCGTAGCCAGGTTTCCTCCCAAATCACTCACTAGCTGTGATGATTTGACGCTGCTATCAACTTGGGCAGGGCCTCGATTCAGCGCAAAAATGCGGTTATATCCCACCTGCTTAGGATTTGCTTCGCTGGCTTCGCCGCGATAGTAAGGCACGATATTTTCGCCAAAGGCAGCCTGATATTCGTCGCTATCAATGTAGGAGTCAATTTCGGCGTCATAGCCTTCGGCTACACAGCGCACAATATGCTCAGAAGCTTCACGCTGATCTTGTGGCGCGCGACCCAGTAGGTGCAGGAAATTGAGCTCTATAAACCGATAGGGAGCGCAGGATTCAAAGTAGCGGGCGCGGTAAAAGTCAGATTTCGCGACTGCTCGCACAAAATCACGGACGGTGATGGAGCGATCGCACAACTGCGACTCTGCAGTTATCAGACGCTCGCTTTCCATCACGTGAGGATTACCCAAAACTTGCTTGTAAACTCCTCGGATAACGATTTGCATATCTCCCAGATCACTGGTTGGCCATAGCTCAAGCATGAGAATTTAAAGCTCCTCAAATAAAGACAAACTGGTTGATTAAAACTTTCAAAAGCCGCCAATGACTTTTTATGTGCGTTGACACAAACTGCCTTAGAGGTGATTTATCAACTCTGAAAAGCGCTAGAAAGAATTCAGCACTGCCAGAGCTTTACATGTTTGAGCAATCTGACGGAAAATTGAGCAAACATTTGTTCAGCTTCCATTCAAAACCTTCCTCAAGGCCGCCTCTATAAGTTGGCTTTGCCTGCCAGTCGAAGTGGAACCTGCTTGAGAAAGAAAACCGTTCACTACCCAGTAGTGCCCTCCTTTAACTAGCCAGGGGGCACTACCGGACGTTAGGCTTTGAGCTTCTTTCTAGACAGGGGTGATGCTGGCAATGACGCCGCCTTCCTTGTGAATCCGCTGATACGTTTCGGAGAGCTTGTCATAGGGAACCAGAAAGACCTGGTTAGCGCGACGAAATCGGGAAACGCGTCTGACTTTACCAGCCCGGAAAGCCGTTGCTTCGATCCGATAAATTTTGCCATCAGCCGTGGCGCCCACGCCCTGACGCTGACGAGATGCCGTTGGTGGATTGCGGAAAGTTGCCCCATCGCTGGCGGGAGAAATAACGGGGGTGGGCTTATTTTGAATAACGAGGGAGTTTAACCGGGGACTCTTGCCAGCGATGTCGGCCTTGAGGCTGCTGGTAGAAGCTCCTCGCACCAACTGGAAGAAGTGAGTGAACTGCACCATGTTTTGACAGGCTTCGGACTTGTAACCCCTTATATAGGGCACAAAATTTTCCCCGAAGGTCATTTGATACTCGTCGCTATCAATGTAGGAGTCAATATCGGCTTCGAAACCTTCTGCATCAAGGATATCGCTGTGCATCCGCATTTCTTCTAGATCCCGTGGAGCACGACCCAGTAAATGCCGGAAATTTAATTCAGTCGCCCGATAGCGAGGACAATCATTAAAAAAGCGAGACTGATACAAGCTGGACTTGGCAACAGCGCGAACAAACTCGCGAACGCTGAGGTCACCAGCCTTAAACTGCGATTCAGGAACGGATAACCGCTCACTTTCCATCACGTAGGCATTGCCTAAAACCTGACGATAGACAGCGCGAATGTAGGATTCGGCTTCTTCCACAGAACGACCGGGTACCCATTCTATAGGAGGAGTCTCATCGAACAAGCTGACTCCTAGTCTTGATGCGGGTCCAAAAGGCATCCAAATACTCCTAGCTAACGGCAAAGGTTAAGAGCGATTGCAAAATCGAATATCCAGGCGACCGCCAGCAGCAATTAAGAGTCCAGCAGCGACCAACAACAACGCGCCAAATCAATCAAAGCGTGAACTAGCCAAGCTTTTCTGAAGGATTCATACGTTTTGTTGTGAATAATCTTCTAACAGCGGCGACAGTCTATATGAGAAGCGTTCATCAATGTTTACGTTTAAGCATTTATTGAAAAGCTCGTGATGCTTCTGAAGAGCCGGTTTTGCGGCGAACAGAAGACCTTGAGCGTCTCGAACGCGGCTGAGCGGAGACTTGCCGTGACGATTGTGCAGAGAGATATATTTATTTACTAAACGTTACATGATCTTAGCTTTAGATTGGCAAATTTAAATTTTGAAGGGTCGTAAACTAAGCCAACATTGGGATTCGTCATCGGTATCTGATGAATCAGGTGATGCCGGATGCCTTGTCCCTACTGAGATCGCCCGAAAGCCCACAAGCACAGCCAAACCGGCAAAGGCAATCAACGCTTCAAATGTTCCCAATATGAAAAACCCCTCCAAAACCATCGACACGATTTTTATCGACGGCAGGTCAGCGTTGGGGAAGGGGAGATAATCCGCCAGGCCTATGCTGAAGGAGTCGGTTTGCGTGGGATTGCGCGAGTGAGTCACTGAGCTCATGGGACATGGAGCAGTCTCCTTCGAGCCATCAGTGAGAAATCGCAGTTAGTTCACAATCAGGCGGTTCAATCGGTAACTACGGACGAGCCTGTGGCCGACGAGATGTAGTCATTTGGGCAAAAAAGCAGAAACGTTGCGTCCCCGAAGAGTCAGAGCAAGGGAATAGTTGGATTGGCCTCAGTCTTGCTCGCGAGAGGGGAGTAATTTTGGGTGTCCAGGTGGGCAAACACACTGATGCCTTCTTCGACGCTCTCAGCAGTGAGCTCATCGAGAAATTGAGCGATGCTAGCGATGTTGTCACCGATCTTTCCATGGGTTGCGGCAGAAGACTACACTGCCTTTGGAGTTCGCCAAAAACCATGAGTTCAGAACTGTATCAAAACATTCAAACTTTCTACGACCAATCTTCCGCGCTTTGGGAAAACACCTGGGGCGAGCATATGCACCACGGATACTATGGTCCGACGGGCACACATCGTTCACCAGACCGGCATCGGGCACAAGTTGAGCTGATTGACCAACTGCTGCACTGGGCTGATATTCAGCAGGCGACGGCGATTCTTGACGCCGGCTGCGGCATCGGTGGCAGTGCGCTGTACTTATGCGATCGCTATCAGGCCGACGTTACCGGCATCACCTTGAGTCCAGCCCAGGCGGAACGGGCAGTTGAGCGGGCAAATGCGGCTGGGCTTAGCGATCGCGCTCGGTTTCAAGTGGCCGATGTGCTGAACACCCCATTCGCTGATACCCAATTTGATTTCATTTGGTCCATGGAAAGTGGCGAGCACTATCCTGACAAGGGCCAGTTTTTTCAGGAAAGCTATCGCTTGCTCAAACCCGGCGGTCGGCTGCTGATGGCAACTTGGTGTCATCGCCCGACTGACTCCCTCGCCGGTCCCCTCACCGAATCAGAGCAGCTGCATCTGTCCTGGCTCTATCAGGTCTATCATTTGCCCTATGTGTTATCGCTGCCCAACTATGCCCATCTGGCGGCCCAGTCAGGATTCGAGCAGATTCGTACGGCTGATTGGTCGACCGCCGTTGCCCCCTTTTGGGATGATGTCATTGTTTCAGCTTTGCAGTGGGAAGCGATCGCTGGTCTATTTCAAGCCGGTTGGCCAACGGTACAAGGGGCACTAGCGCTAGGGCTAATGCGCTGGGGCTTTCAGCGAGGACTCATCCGCTACGGCATTGTGTGTGCCACAAAATAGCCCCCATACAAACAAGTGCTTGCCTGGGGGCGATCGTCAAAGCCAGTACATCAAGGTAAACCTACGGTAGCGGCGTTGCTCCGCAGTCAATCATGCGAAAAGTGGCCGCAGCAGTATAGTCGCGCAGTGACTGGGCGTCGGGTCGAAATGCCGTGCCGCGCTCGTTATAGGGGGTAGCCACACCACAATAAGCTGACATAGTGGCAATGGTTTGTTGGTTCCAATGGCCAGCCGTGTCCGTGAAGTTGAAGACTTCGCCAGTCGGCGTCAACTCAGGCGCCCGAACATCTTCAGAACCCGCTGCCACAATCTGCTCAGAAGCCCGACGCAGCATCGACATCAACTCGGCCCGGGTAACTGTATCTGTGGGTCGGAAAAAGCCGCTTGGATCACCCGCCAGCACCCCTCTATTCCTAAGCGCGGCAATTTTGGCGGCGCTCCAGCGATTGGCTGCCACATCAGGGAAAGGCGCCGTACTAACGGTTTCAGAAAATGTGAAGCCCTTAGTCAAAATTGCTTCTGCCACAATCGAAGCCGCCTCTTCGCGAGTAACGGGTCGCAATGGGTCATAGCGACCATCTGTGCCCCCCGCAACCAGCCCCAAATTGAAGGCGGCGGCAATTTCATCGGCGTAGGGCACGCGGGCAATATCTGGGAAAGGATAGTCGGGCTGAGGACGCGGATCCGGGGTAGGAGTTGGCCCCGTAACAATTTCTTCGCCATCTAATAACTGAGCAAGGGTCAGGTCATTGGTGTAATAAAAATGGCTCAGACGCTGGCCGTCAAACGTCCGCTGAGTGATGCGCCAGCCCGGCTCTAACTGAATTTGCATAAAGCCCTGGGTGCTGACCCCGCCCGTGCGCCCAATCACAAACGGCTTGCCGATTAGTGGCTTACCCAACAGCAGCAGTTCGCCATTGGATTCCTGCACGGTTAAGACGTAGCGAGTTCTGAGTTCTTCTCCCCCCACCCGAATTGAATAGCCGTTGGTGTCAGAGGTCGTGCCGCAGGGACCGACGTTGTTTCTCCAAACGGGATCAACAATGGTTGGTCCGTTACCACTCAAGCCCCAACAGTTGGCACCTGGTTGATTCTCGCGAATTAGCCACAGTTTGTAAGGCACCAGCGAACCGGCTGGAATGGCGACTGAGAGAAAACTATTCTGATCGAGTTCAGCGGCACCAAAAGTAGTCGTTCTGGCCGGCATGGTACCACCCAACATGCCCACAGTGACAGCTGTAGCTACCGCTAAAGATTGCAATGCTTTCTTTAGTTTCATGGTTCACCCGTTGTATTTGATATGCGTGTAGACGGTCACTAAAAGCTTGAGTGCCCTTTCAAAGCCAGAATTTTTCAGTTCTGCAGCTTTCGTTAAAACCAAGTGTGGGAAAGGCCAATGTGCCATGCTGATGTCTCTAAAATCTGTTCGACTCTACGCGATCGCTATTGTCAGCTCAAACTCCTAGTAAGCCTTGAGGGTTTTTCTAAAAATTTAGAAAATTTGTCCGGATAAGGCTAAACCGCCCGCGCTACTTTAGCGCAAGATTACCGGTCTAACATATGGTCTGGCCTCTCGATGCCAAAACGCATCATTAATTAATTTTAGAAATCTTGTGAATCAGGCATCGTCGCGCTTTCTCAAGGTTTTATCTTTAGAACTGCCAGACTCGCAGTCGCAGCCCCTGGCAGTTCCATCAAGTGATTTTCCGGCAGTCTCAAAACTTTTCTACAAAGCCTGAGACAATCGATGCAATCAAGGAGTATCCGGGTATTTTCAAAATGTATCGACGATTTTTGTCAGGAAATTTAGCATGATTCGGTGTCGCGATCGCCTTTCCCGTGTCCAGCCACGGTGGTGGACAGGCGGCTTAGCCATCCTCGGCGGCTTAGTCACTGCTGCCCCCGGTGCTGCGCTGGACGCTGAAGCGTTTAACCAACTGCTACAAACAGGCTCCTGCCCACGCTGCGATCTGTCAGGGGCCGATTTACGCCGACTGGATTTAAGCAGTGTCAATTTAGAGCAGGCCAATCTTAGCGGGGTCAACTTTCACCAAGCCATTCTCGATGATGCTGATCTGAGCGGCGCTGATTTACGTGGAGCCTATCTCTCAGACTTGTCGGCAATCAATGTCAATCTCAATTCTGCTCAGTTGGACCAGGCGATGCTAATTTCTGCCGACTTCACAGACGCCTCTTTCTATCTCACAAATTTTGGCAACGCTTTCATCGAAGATACGCAATTCGTCAATGCGCTACTCATTGGCGCTGATCTCAGCGATATTGTGCTTGTTGACGGCAATTTTGCTGGAGCCATTATGTGTGGTGCGGATATGCACTACGGCGATTACCGTTATGGTTGCGTGTCAGAAAGCGTGGATGCAGAGGAATCGGCTGTGGACTGATTGCCTCACCAGCCCTTGGCTCGCAATCAGCCTGGTGCCACAGTAATGCTGCAATCGGTAAGGCCCATCATGTCGATATGACTCTGATATGGACGATATAGGCGATCGCCGCTGTTTCTATTGAAGTCATTAATTTACGTCAATTTATAACAGTTTCTGCCAAACCAAATTTTCTCCTGTCAAGTTGATAGGAGATAGAGACACTCGCATGCAATAACGCATTTTTCTTCCATGACATTCTCATCGTCGCTCGGGGCGGCTGCAATCAGCTTCGGCGTATTGGCGATCGCTGGCTGCAGTCTCCCCAGAACCCAGGGAACGAATCCTCCCGCACCGCTGATGGTAGAGTTCATAAATCCGCCGCTAATTGAGACGGCTCAGGTGATGCCCGAACCGCTGCTATTTGAAACAGTCACCGATTTTTCCGAAGGCACTGCTGCTGTGCGCCGAGCCGACAAGCTGGGCTACATCGATTTAGAAGGTAACTGGGTGGCTACCGTTGCCGACGCTAATGTGGAAGTGGCAGGGACCTTTTCCGAAGCCCTGGCTGTGGCCCGAGCGGGGGATTATCACGGCTACATTGAGCCGTCAGGTGACTGGGCGATTGAGGTGCAGTTTCGGCAGGCTCGAGCCTTTTCCGAGGGCAAAGCCGCCGTGCAGGGAGGTGGAAAGTATGGCTTCATTAATCGTCAGGGGCAATGGGTGATTGAGCCTGAGTTTGAGCTGACAGAGAGTTTTACTGAAGGTCTCGCGGTAGTTAAGCAGGATAGCCTCTATGGCTATGTCGATCACACGGGTGATTTAGCGATCCCAGTGCAGTTCAAAGATGCCCGCTCCTTTTCTGAAGCCAGAGCTGTGGTGAAGGTTGATCGTCAATATGGCTATATCGACCCTGATGGCAATATCGCCATTCCCCTCACATTTGATGGTGCTTTCAACTTTGCCGAAGGGCTGGCTCGCGTACGTCAGGGACAAAAATGGGGCTTTATTAACCCGGCTGGCGACTGGGTGATTACGCCTGAGTTTGACTTCGCCTCAGATTTTTCCGAAGGCAAGGCTGTGGTGCTACAGGGCGGCAAGTGGGTCTACATTGACCAAACGGGTGCCGTCGCGATCTCTGGAGAATTTGCCTACGCCGCCGATTTTTCTGAGGGTATGGCAGCGGTGCAAATTGATGGTCAATATGGCTATATCGATGCTTCTGGAGCGACTCTAATCGCTCCCATTTTTCAAAATGCTGGTCGGTTTTCCGAATCACTAGCCCGGGTTCAGGTTAACCAGCAGTGGGGATTTATTAGGCCAGATGGCACCTTGCTCACAAAGCCCTAGCTGGGCTAACCAAGTGGCGCGGATCGGGAAATCGGCAATTTCCTCAGCTAAAGGGCTGAAACCCTGGTTATTAATACGTGAGTTCGACGAACAGAAATGGGGAAGAAAAAAGCTGAGACTGGATTTGAC
>ERZ1740058.275-NODE-275-length-43331-cov-6.063892_pt1 | contig 43331 bp, 36 predicted proteins | sample MGYA00581745_ERZ1740058 | MGnify/ENA primary metagenome ERZ1740058 (study PRJEB43018, sample SAMN04849742) | marine metagenome | isolation source: floating plastic debris | place: Pacific Ocean | collected 2008-08-30 | study: EMG produced TPA metagenomics assembly... | reverse complement strand
GCAAACTCCGCATGATGCTCATGCCGGTTGACTCCCTTTACCAGTACTGCTTGGCCGTTCACCAGCAGTTGTCCGTTATCGATCGCTACATTGCGGAAACCAACCTGGGTGGCACTAACCACTGATGAGTTATCCGACGAACCTTGGTAGGTAATGAGTAGGGTATACAAATTGGGAGTTTCGGCAGTCCAGGAGGCGCAATTCTCTACTTCGGTATTGAAGGTGAAGGTGGCCTCGGAGTTACCGTCTACTGAAACTCTCTGTTCTTCCTCTTCGTAGACGGCATTGCCGGATGCATCCAGCAATTGCAGCATTAACGATCTATCGGATAGATTTTCATTACTATGGTTGGCCATAGTTACTACCGCACTAAACAGCCCATTCTGGTAATTTTCATCGAGGTCGGCTCGGACGGTCAAATCCTGAAGGCTTAGTTTAGGAAGGGCGTAGAGATAAACATCCCGTTCAATGCCGCTGAGTCGCCAGAAATCCTGGCACTCCAGATAGGAGCCGGAGGCAACGCGATAAACCTCACAGGCAACCGTATTTTCACCTTTCTGCAAGTAATCAGTAATGCTCCATTCAGCGGGAGTTTTGGAGTCTTCCGAATAACCAACGTATTGTCCGTTAACCCACACGTAGAAGGCAGTCTTCACCCCGCCAAAATGCAGAATAACCTCCCGGTCAGTCCAGTTAGCCGGAACGGTAAAGCTGCGGCGATAGGAACCTACCGGATTCCAATTCTCGGGAACCGCCGGAGGGTTGGGAGTACGTACTTCTCGGCTATCGGTAGCAAGCGGTAACTGGGAAGCTCCTTCCGCCGTGGTAAACTCGTAGGGATGGTTGAGATAAATAGCCAGGTCGTAGCCCTGCATCTGCCAGTCACCAGGAACTTCAATTTCATCCCAATCGGAAATATCGTAATCAGTAGCGTAAAAATTTTGGGGGCGGCTAGCCGGGTTTTCGGAGAATGCAAACTTCCAGCTACCATTCAACGATTGATAGTAAGGAGAGTCTTCGGCCTTGTCTTGTTGGGCTTGTTCGGCATTATCGTAGGGCAGCAGTAAAGAGTGCGGTTTAATTTTATTTACGCCAACGATTTTGGGGTTAGTAATTTCATCTCCAGTTGGTTCATCAGTCTGAGCGAAGCCCAGGGAGAAAATTTCTAATAGAAAGAATGTATTCACGAAAGTTTTGATACATCCAGCTAAAGAAGGCTTAAAATGAGCGATGGAGTTAAGGATAGGTTGTTGCTTGGGATAATGTAATAGTGAGCCGTTTTAAGGTTGGTGAAAAGCGTTTGGTCAAGTTAGTGCTTTTTAGTGGTCAGACAATCACCGAGTGGCTGGTTTTTTACTCGCATTGGGATTACAAATACTACCTTATCATACTGTTGTATTTCAAATCTGGCTGGGCAGTATGAAGAGTTATTCGTTTACGGATTCCTGACTTTTTTCACCTTCAAAGAGGTAACGATCCTGTTGGTTGAGGGGTAAAGCGAGGGCCTCTTCGGTAGAGCGAGCACCAATCCGCTGAGCCCACTCTTCGTAAGCAGCGATCATTGATGTTGCCCGGTCTGCTTCTGCTTCAATCAGGTCATTCATCTCGGTTCGGTCTTCATTTAGGTTATACAGTTCCCAGGGACTGCCCCGTTCACCCACTAATTTCCAATCGCCATCCCGTACTGCCCTACTGCCTCGATACTCCCAAAAGAGCGGATTGTCCCGGTTAATTTCCTCGCCTTGCCAGATAGAAAGCAGACTTACTCCTTCCATTGGAAGCAGTTGCCTATTGGGGTACTCTTTCGGGTAGGATGCACCAATTGCAGCTAAGAAAGTAGGCATGATATCCACTAATTGTCCGGGTTGCTCAGACAGGCTATTTGCCGGAATCTTTTTTGGCCAGCGGATAATCATTGGCGTAGCGATACCGCCCTCGTGAATCCACTGTTTGTACTTTCGGAAGGGAGTGTTAGAAGCCTGAGCCCATTCGGTGTCGTAGGTGCGATCCGATTCTTCGGGTCCAGGGGGAAGAATAGGGGAGTGGTTGGCATCGAAGGGGCAACCACCGTTGTCGGATAGGAATACTACCAGCGTATTATCCGTGATGTTTAGTGAATCTAAGTGGTCTAATAATCGGCCCACTTGTTGGTCCAGCCGGTCAATCATACCTGCATAAGCTTCCATGAGGGATGCTTCTTCCTGTTGCTGCTCGGCAGTTAGGTTTTCCCAGGCCGGGGTTAATGTATCACGGGGAGCGAGCTGCCATTCGGGTTTAATTATACCTAGCTCCTGCATTCGGGCTAATCGCTGTTGGCGTAGGTTATCCCAGCCTTGATCATATATGCCCTGGTATTTCTTGATGTTTTCTTGAGGAGCCTGTAAGGGGTAGTGGGGAGCATTATGGGCTAGATACACGAAAAACGGTTGGTTCTGTCCATTAGCGGTGGAAATCTGCTCAATGGCGAAATCGGTAAAAGCATCGGTGGTGTAAAAGTCTTCCGGTGCTTCAAACACCTGATCGTTCCGACGCATGTAGTTTACATCATCTTTGTAGTTACGGCCGGTAAAAAAATTGCTGGCTCCGTTCAGAAAGCCAAAATACTCATTGAACCCCCTTTTATTTGGCGTATCAACTTCTTCAGCCCAATTTCCCAGGTGCCACTTGCCACTCATAATGGTTTGGTAACCATTTTCCCGGAAGGCTTCAGCCAATGTGATATTGTTGTCGGTTCTATTGAGGTTTTCGGATTGCTGAAAGTGTAAACCAGTAAGTAGGGTAGCCCGGGTTTCGGTACACTTGGCAGTATTGTAAAATTGGGTCATTCGCATCCCTTCGGAAGCTAGCCGATCCAGATTGGGGGTTTGTATCTCGGACCCGTAGCAGCCCAGGTCAGAATAGCCCTTATCTTCCTCCATGATCAGAATGATATTAGGTGGTTCTTCAGCTTGCCCCTGCGAATCAACACAGTTAGTTAACAGAAACAGTGAGTTGACTAGTATGACACTGCTTAAAACGAAAGTTTTCACAATGAAATGATGGTTAGGTTGTTTTTGCGCTTGGTTCAAGATAAGCAAAGGTAGGTGAAAGTGGAAAAGTGAGAATTGATAATTGAAAATGTTGTCTATTTTCTACGGTAGATTGCGTAGAGTAAGGTGAAGAGTGCTACTGAAAATACAATAATTACTAGCCGTTCAATATGATTTCAGCTGCTTGACGACCAGCACGCATGGCAGCATTGATGGAACCGTTGAGTAAATAATCGCCGGTTATAAATAGCCCCTCCCGTACTTTGCACTGATCAGCGGTTAGATTATAACTTACTGAATCCTGGTTTGGTAGAGCGTAATCAATACGGTAGGTGCGCAGGTGTTGCCACTGATCAGGTTGGTCGCCGTACCAGGGCTTCAATTCACTTTTGATTTTTTCGGTGAGCTCCTCATCCGAGGCTGAGGATATACCGTTGATGGAAATAGAAATCAGGTTTTTACCAGCAGGTGCATAAGCCGAAGAAACTTCATTCATTACCACGATATTGTTCACCAGCCGCTCCGGATTGGCATTAAGGGCCAGCATGGGTCGGGGAATAGGAGATTTATCAGCGGTTAGGTAGACATTGGTGGTGGAGTGTCGGGCGTCGGAGACCTGTTTTCCAGTCACTTTTTGTAGAATTTCATTGGGCGCAGTAGCCAGTAAAATACTTGACGCAGAAAAAGCTTCCCCGGATGAAGTTGTAACGGTCTGCTCATCAATGGATTCTACCCTTTCATTAGTACTTAGCGTATCCGGCTGTAACCGAGCGGCTAATTGCTTTGGTATTTCTTCCATACCTCTTTCTGGCACGGAAGTATCACCCTCAGAAAACATCTTGAACACAAAGTCAAATTCCCGGCGGGAGGTAGTCAAGGCATTCTCTAGAAAAATACCAGCCATAAAGGGTTGGAAAAAATTACGAAGCATGGACTCACTGAAGCCGTACTGCTGGATAACCGAGAGGGTGCTCATCTCCGGTTGTGCGAAGATCTGATCTACCGTTTGAGCGCCAAGTTTCCGCTTCAGTCTGAGGATTTTTAGTTTATCCGCGAGCGAGCCTACTTTAGCGAATAAGGTGTTAAACGCCGCCTGAGGTACTCGAGTTGGGTCCGATATTTCTTGCTGTCCAAACTTATTAAGGATAATTGTTCCCGGAGAGAAGGAGCGTAAATTTAATTTTTCATAATCTAGATAGCGTTGAGTTTCCGGATATTGCGTAAGAAGCACCTGAAAGCCTCGGTCGAGCAGGTATCCATCCACTTCATCCGTCTTAATCCTCCCGCCTGGTCGGTCGGTAGCTTCCAGGAGTTTTACCGTTTTTCCGTGTTCTTCCAGGGTTAATGCGGCGATTAGGCCGGACAAACCGGCACCAATCACAATAACGTCGATATTTGTAGCAGTAGGCATAGGTTCGATCTTTGCTGTTGTTACTTTTAGCTGACAAACTTAGTAAGGGCAGTAAGGTTTCCCAAACTGCATCTTCAGGAGCTTAAATCCTCGAATATTCCTCGAACGTCGTCGGTAACTTTCTTGGGGCGGTGGGATTCAGCACTTAACAGGCACCAAACCGAATGAGCTTTAACGCAAACCTTGTCTTCTTTCGCTTTCCAAATTTCTACATGACGGTCGTATTTAGGACCGGAAGCATTTCCCACAAAAGTGCGGACGAGCACTTCATCTGCCAAATGTACGGGGCTTTTATACTCTATGAAGTGGCTTAGTACTACCCAGATAAATTGTTGTTGAATTTCTGCCGGAGCCAGGCTTTTCCAGTGGGCCTCGGCTACATCCTGCACCCACTGTAGGTAACGCACATTATTTACGTGCTGAAGTTCGTCCAGGTCTTCGGGCTGAACTAACCGGGTTTGTTCAAAAACGTAGGGCTTCATGGCCCTAAATAAACAAATTACAGCGCCAAAGGATAGAGATTGATAGTTTTAACCTGATTTTGCCGACGGATGGTGACTTCCAGTGGGGTTTGTCGGTTGAGCAGGGTCTGCACTTCGTGGCTGCTGCGGCCGCTGGCGGAGATATTATTGATCTGTACGATCTCATCGTCGGGTGTGAAACCAGCCTGGGCGGCGGGGGAATCTTCAAATACGTGGCGAATCACTACTTTTTCCTCCTGCTGATCAGTTTTTACCACTAAGCCCGAATAAGCAAGCTTGAATTCATTGGCAAACGACAGGTTGGGTTTCCAGTAAGATTGCTTGTGGTGATAGTCAAAGATGATATTAAACCGCTTTAGTAAGGCATTCCCAATGTGCCCAATGCCATCTGTAAAAGCTTTTTTGTAGTAGCGTGATTGGTTTAAACGAATGGGAATATCCGATAGACTAAACCAACCAAACTCAAATTCTTCCAGACGACCAGCATAGTTACGGTCAATAGCCCCCGAAAAGCTCATGGTGTAAATCTGCTGGGTACGACCAATTTTCCGGGTCAGGTGGTGTTCTTCTACAAAGGGAGAATAGAGCGTTACAAACGACCCAGAGCCATTATCTACTTGAAACTTACCCGACAGCAGTTCGCCATTGCTCAGTTGAAACGATCCATCAATGTAGGGACGCCCCCCAATAAGTTCAAAATCTTGCTCATGATATCCACTGGGAGGAGAGAACGCTTGCGGGTCGTGAAGAATGATCAGAGTCCGGTCGTAATTTATTTCTACTACGTACTTTTTTAGCACATCCTGACCAATAATGCCATGGACCGATGTGTCCAGTGCCTTATTTAAGTGGTTCAGGGGTAAGTGTACCATTTTTATTCGGTTTAGCGCGACTTCACCAAGTGTCAGGTCATTATAATCGGAGTAGTAAACAAACTTGGGGCCGCGAGAACTTCGCACGGTTGAGAAGCCATCGTGAACAATTTTGAGCCGATTGGCCTCAGCTTCGCTAATGACCGTAGCTGCCGCGCCGGTATCAAAAATAAATTTTAGCGGTTTAGATTCGTTAACCTGTACCTCGACAAAGATGTGGTTGTTATGCAAACGGAAGGGAATTTGAGTTAGAGCCGATGCCGAAGCCCAAGTGCTAGCAAACAGCAAGACTATGCATAAAGAAACTCGAAATAGCATCATGAATAACCGTTTACAATTTGGGCTAACTCCTACCTTTGTTAACGAAATATACGCAACTTGGCAAAACAAAAAAAGCGCCAAGTTGGCGCTCTTTCCTCGATTTAGGGATTAATGTACTATTCTATTACAATTCCGGTAATTTTCAAGTGCTGCCACTCACGGCTAGCAGTAGTTTTAACCGCGACGGTCTTGCTGAAAGCTCCTAAACTAGCCGCATTGTAGGTGGCTTTTACGGTACCTACCTCACCAGGGGCAATTGGCTCTTGCGTATAGTTGGCCACCGTGCAGCCACAAGAGCCTTTGGCTTGGGTGATGACTACGGGCTGCTTGGTTTTATTGGTAAATGTAAAAGCAATAGTTTGGGGCTGTTGGTGTTTAATGTCCCCAAAGTTATGGGACGTGGCGTCCCAGGATAACAGATTAGACTTAGCCGTGGAAGCTGAGCTTACAGATAGGGTAGATTGAGCTTGCATGTTGGCTATCCAGATGATGCTAAACAGAAGAATTAATAAGCTTTTCATAATTGTTGTTTTTTAGTGAAAGAGAATTTGTATGCTCCAAATGTAGAAAAGCCGTCTGAAAGCAGCTGTTAACAAATTCCTAAACATTGTTAACGAAATGTTAACGCCAATTTCGAAAGCTGAAAAGTGCTTAACTTCGTAGATATGAAGAACGTAGCGATACGGTGGGTTGTGGCTTTAGGCATTATCACAGTGCTAGGCATAGTGGCGGCCCAATCGTTTTGGGTGATTAAAATCTGGAATGCGGAAGAGAGAAAGCTTAACCAGCAAATCTATTCAGCATTGAAAGAGGTAGCGTACCAACTGGCCAACCACTCACAAAGCGTGGTTTCAACCGATCATCCGGTAAAGCAATTGAGCGACGATTACTTCGTAGTGGAGCTGACCGATATAGTCGATGCAAAGGTACTGGAGCACTATCTAAAGACAACACTCATTGAGGCTGACGTAGTAGCCGATTTTGAATATGCTGTCTATGATTGTACTCAACAGAAAATGGTGTGTGGTAACAGGATCAGTATTGTGAATGCCGGGGTGAGTGAACCAACGAATTTAGGGTTTCCTCTGTATGATAAGTACACCTACTACTTCGGAGTCTACTTTCCCAATAAATCAAGTTATGTTTTCTCCGAAATGGATACTTGGTTTATACTTTCATCAGTACTGCTGCTGGTAATCCTATTCTTTGGTTACTCATTACTAGTAATACTTCGGCAAAAGCGGTGGTCTGAGCTTCAGAAGGATTTTATCAATAACATGACCCACGAGTTTAAGACGCCTATTTCTACGATCAACGTTTCAGCTGACGTACTACAGGCACCGGGTATCATCGAACAGCCTCAGCGTTTAAATAACTACGCCCGGATAATTAAAGAGCAGAGTCTTCGCCTTAATGGTCAGGTAGAAAAAGTTTTGCAAGTGGCTAAACTAGAGCAACGGGCACTTTGCCTTCATACTGAGATGGTAAATCTATCTCATGAGTTACAGATTATACTGGAGGAGTTTCAAACTCGGTATCCCCAAGAAGCATCAATAGATCTGGAAGTTGAAGAAGGCATACTGATCGTAGCCGATCCTATGCATTTTAGAAATGTAGTGCAAAACCTGCTGGATAACGCTGTGAAATATAGTGACGTGACAGCCCAAATTCGCCTAGGCACCCGTACACATAAGAAAACCGTAGAAGTAGTTATTGAAGACCGGGGGAGGGGTATTCCCTCAGAATTTGTCAACAAAGTATTTCATAAGTTTGTCCGGGTCCCTACTGGCAACCAGCATGATGTAAAAGGCTTTGGATTAGGCCTCTACTACGTAGCTAGAATCTGCAAACTACATTGTTGGAAAATATCAATACAGAGTGAACTGGGAAAGGGCACTCTTTTCAAGATCGAGATGCCATTTTCCCTTGCATCATAAATAAGTAGGTAAATTGATTGAACTAAAATGACTGAAACAATTGTCCGGCAACCCGGTAATAAAGCAACCTTGCTGTATGTGGAAGACGATGAAAGTCTTCGCTACGTAACTCAAGACAATTTATCGTTGTCTAACTATCAAGTAGTGGCCTGCGCCGACGGAGAATCGGCCTTGGAGGCTTTTCAACAACACCAAATTGATCTGTGCATTATTGATGTTATGCTGCCAAAAGTTGATGGATTTGCGGTTGCAAAAAAAATCCGGCAGCTTGATAGCCAGATTCCTATTCTTTTTCTCTCGGCTAAGTGCTTAAAAGAAGATCGTATCGCCGGACTAAAGCTTGGGGCCGATGACTATATGACTAAGCCCTTCAGTATTGAAGAACTCGTGTTGAAGGTAGATATTTTCCTTCGACGGAGTAAGTCAATATCGACGAATCTTAGTCAGAATTACCAATCGCAACCTATTGGTAGCTATCACTTTAATAAAACGCAGCAACAGTTGGTTTATCAGGATGAAGTGCGAGATCTCACCCAACGCGAATCAATGCTGCTAGATTACCTAATCTCTCGTATTAACCAGGTGCTGAAACGGGAAGAAATACTGGAGACTATCTGGGGCGATGACGATTATTTTGCGGGTCGCAGCCTCGATGTTTTTATTTCTCGGTTGCGAAAATATCTTCATCAAGATTCAGCTATTGCTATTGAGAATATCCACGGAGTGGGTTTCAGGCTAGTAGTGGCCCAGTAAAGAACTACTAGCGGGTTATACAATTTCACTTAAGGGGGTGGGTAACCCATCCAGACTTTGTACATTCTTTTTCTGCTGATACTCTCTAACCCCGTCCTCTCCCTTGGTACTGGCCCAATCGGTGAGGGTGCTGCGGTTTTCTTTAAACTCCATCACCGGAACCCCAAAACCGCAGGAGGTTTGGGTTTGGTAAATATGATTTACAATAATCTGACGCGCTCCGGGCAACTCCTTAAAGTGAAGGATCAACTCCTGCCAGCGTTCGGTACTAGGTAGCACCACTTCGCCTCGTCCGTAGGTACGGAATATCTTAGGCTTCTCGCCAAATGAGCACCACATAAAGGTAATTCGTCTGTTTTCGTTGATGTGGGCTGATGTTTCGTTTCCACTTCCGGTAATATCCAGATAGGCCACTGTCTGGTTATCAATAACACGTAAGCTATCTAATCCTTTGGGGGAAAGGTTAATATGTCCGTTGGCTTGTAGGGGAGCTGTAGCCACAAAGTACATGGGCTGCTGCATAATCCACTGAATCTGCGAATCGGAAAGATGAGAGGTGAATGAGGCCATGAGAAAAAGTTATATTGAATGTGTTCGATTACCGTTACGCAAATATCTAAAGTTTGTTAATTTTGGCTTTTCCTCAATCACTATGATAGCACTCTTTCGATATACGTTATTCATAGCGGCTCTGCTACAATGCGCTCAGGTAGTATTTAGCCAATCCTCCGCATCCTTGGAAAAGCAGATCGACCAGGTTTTTCAGGAATTTTCCCAGCAGGATGATTTTCAGGGGGCTGTGTTGGTAGGGCATCAGGGAAATATTTTGTATCAACAAGCTTTTGGATTGGCCAACCGCGAATGGGATATCCCAAATACAGTTGATACTAAATTTAACCTGGCATCTATCAGCAAGCAGTTTACAGCGGCGCTAGTACTTCAGCTAGTGGAGGAGGGTAAACTGGATTTGAGCAAAACCATTTCGGACTACTTTCCCGAATACCGCCAAGATGTTGGGCAGCGAGTAACTCTTCATCAGTTACTTACCCACCAGTCTGGTATTCCAAATTATACCAGCCTGCCCTTTGTCTGGTCGGACTCACTGTACCGCCGTTACGATTCTCGCGATTTGATTCAGAAGTTTGCTAGTGGCGATCTGGAGTTTGAACCCGGTTCTCGCTATCAGTATAACAATAGCGGATATCTTATACTAAGCTTTATTATTGAGGAAGTGACCGGTCAGCCCTTTGAAGAAGTGTTCAATAAAAGAATCGCCCGACCGTTGGGACTGAAGCATACGGGTGTTGATGATCGGGAAGAAGTTTTGCCCCGACGGGCCTACGCCTACAACAAGACTTCGGCTGGCTACCAGAATGTGTACAGCATGTACATGCCCAATTTGCAGGGAGCGGGGAATCTCTACGGGACCGTGGCTGATCTTTTCCGCTGGGATCAGGCGTTGTACAATAATTCAGTGCTTTCCGATAACTCACGAGAATTGATGATGCGCCCCTATACTGACGTAAACCAACAGTGGATTCCTCCCTACGAGAACCGCTATGGCTTTGGGGTTGGCATTGCTAAGATACCGATGGTTGCAAAGAAGAATCTCAATATGGTTTTCCATAGTGGACACATCCGGGGCTTCAGCGGCTTTTATGCTCGGTTTCCCGATGAACAATATGTAGTAATTATTCTTAGCAATACCGGAGAAGTAAGCACTGCTCGTATGAACCAGATTAGCCTGGAAGTGATACAAGTACTGGAAGAATCAACGCTAGCCTCAGCCAAACCTTCCTCGACCACAAAAGCCAAAAGAAGCAAACCCGCTTCATCTAACTCTACTCAGGCCAAAAGGACTCAACCGGTTCTTGCCCCAACTATTTCTGAAAGAGATTTGGAAAAAGCTATATATTCCGCTTGGGTACAGGGTGGAGCTTCCGCGGCCATCGCGCAGTACAATCAATTAATTGAGAGCTTTCCCTATGATTATTCGGATACCCGAAAAAAGCTGAGTGCACTAACCAAGAAACTGAACAAGGAAGGAAACACCGAAAGCGCATTGGCGATTGCTGAACTGAATAGCCAAGTAAACCCCCACTGGGAAAGCTTCTCGGAATTGGCCGCCATCCATCAGCAACTCGGTCAGAAAGAGAATGCGGTACAGCATTACCAGAAGGCGATCAGTATTAACCCCAATCGTACGGAGGAAGAGCAGGCCGCTTACCAAACTGCTCAGAAAGCTTTAAAAACTCTTTTGTAGCGTGTTGGTCAACTATCTAGCTCTGGCACTCTATCTGGGGGTACTATTGCTGATTGGAGTAGTGGCGGCTGGCCAGGTAAAAGATATTAAGGACTACTACGTAGGAGGGAAAAGGCTGGGCTACTGGGTAGTAGCTTTTTCATCCCGAGCCACCGGTTCTTCGGCCTGGGCCTTACTGGGCTTAACCGGCATGGGTGCTATCTGGGGCGTATTCGCTTATTGGGTAGTATTGGGTACGGTGGCTGGGGTAGTTATTTCTTGGTTCGTCATGGGAAAACCCTTCAAACGGCTTACCGACCGTTTCGACTCCATTACCATTCCTGACTACTTAGAAAGCCGCTTTCAGGCTACTTCCCACCGCTTAAGGTTAGTGGCAGCATTCGCTCTTTCTTTCTTTGTCACCATTTATGTGAGTGCTCAGATTGATGCTACAGGAACAGCCTTTGAGTCATTTTTGGGCTGGAACTACTACACCGGGGCCGTGGTCGGATTTATGATTGTGGTGCTATACATGTCTTTTGGTGGATTTGTGGCGGTTGCCTGGTCGGATGTCTTCCAGGGATCGCTCATGGTACTAGGCCTGGTTGCCCTACCATTGATTATGCTAACTAACACCCCAGCCAATCTGGTTGATGAGATCAGAAACATCGATCCAGATTTGCTAAGCTGGTGGGGACCAGGTGGGTTTACTGCTTTGAATCTGGCTAAGATCGTCGGTTTTGTCATGATTGGGCTGGGCTACCTGGGTTCCCCCCAATTATTTGTTCGCTATATGTCCATAAAAAGTGATGCTGAGATAGATAAAGGAAAGTGGGTTTCGGTTTCACTTACCTTTATTATGAACTTCTCAGCAGTGACTTTAGGCATTCTAGGCCGCTACCTCTTTACTGATACTGGTCAAGACCCCACTGAGGTTTTAGGGAATGGGGGGCAGGAGGTGTTGATTTACTCCGCGAATCAGTTGCTGCCCACTATCCTGAGCGGATTCTACATCGCAGCGGTACTTTCAGCGATTATGTCCACGATTGATTCATTACTAGTGCTGGCATCCAGTGCCGTGAGTAGGGATCTTTATCAGAAAGTATATCATCCTGAACTTTCCGATCAGCAGATAGCCTCTTTTTCCAAAAAAACCACCTTAGTATTATCCATAGTGGCCCTGGGCGTGGCGTTGGTGGTGGCGCTGCTTTCACCAACTCGAACCATATTCTGGTTTGTGATTTTTGGCTGGTCGGGTATTGCCGCTACTTTTTGTCCTATGATGATACTATCTCTCTTCTGGAAAAAATATACCGAACAAGGTGCTCTGGCTTCTATGGTGACCGGATTTATTAGCGTGCCTTTCTTTAAGTTTGTAGCTACGCAATGGGAAGTAGTAGGACCCTACTTCGCGAACACGGCTGAATTGCTTCCTTCTTTCATTCTTTCCATGCTGATAGGTTACATCGTAAGCATTCGGGAACACTTATCTTAAAAGGGCCAATTCCTTACATTCACTATAAAAGGAAGCTCAATTTTCTTCGTTATACCTAAAAAGTTTGCTCACAAGAGTAAAACCTTTATACCAGCTAAATAATCAGCCTTTTTTAAGAAATAAATATTTGATAATCGAAGAAATTTACTGATATTGAATTAAAAATGTACAAAAATTTGGATAAATAATACATAAGTACTATTTTGCATAGAAATAGTTAAATAATCTACCAGCTATGGATAATTTGTATTCCTTTCATAAGTTGTCGCTTGAAGAAAGAACTCAGTATGTTTTAGGTAACGGTCAGTTATTATGCAGTCGCTACTTCGCCGGACGAAAAGTATTCTTGTACTACACCGGCCGCTTCTACGCTGAAATCTGGTTTGACACCCGTAAGAGCAAAGTCTCTAATATTATTCCTTTTACCACAACTAAGTGTTTAAAGCCTTACTTAGACCTAATCGACATTCAGGACGCTTTTGTTTGTTGATGATATAACCGGCTGGGGAGTTGTTAGGAGCTATACGATTTAGCTTACTGCCAGGCATCCCTGCTGGTTATAGTATAAGTCTCCCTGATCTAGCATCTCTTTTACTACACTCAACACTAACCCTTCTTCCTGCCCTGCCAGTTTCTGAAATAAGACATCCGGCGGGGTAGGATTCTTTCCTAAATATTTCGTAATCTGCTGTCTAAGTTCTATTTCGTCAGAAACTGGTAGTTTTTTTCGCTTCTGTTTCTTTCGTCGCAGACAGTGATCACACACTTCACAGTCAACCGGGTAGTTCTCGCCGAAATACGCCAGTAAAAGTTGGGTACGGCATCGTACCGGGTGGGCCACGTAATGGATAACGGCTTGCACCTTTTCGGCATACTGCTGCTTCTTTTCCTTTAACTTCTTCTCGGTGAGCGGCAGTTGTTGCGCATTGTGGCGGGGAGTCATGAATACCAGTTGAGGCCGATCCTTGCGAGGCTGATAGGTTACAATCTCCCGCTCGTGCAAATTCTTGAGCTTTTTAATGACGTCATTTACCGAGGTTTGCAGCAATTGGGCTAGCTGCGACTCGGAAATCGTGACGAAATTGACGTAGAGTTCACCGCCGTATACCCGAAGTAAATTGCTTAAGAGCGGGTCTAAAGCTGCGTTAGCAATTTTGAATTTATACAACTCCTGGTATTCAACCTTAATGTGAACTGTGGAAGCCTGAAAGAAATTTTCATTCAATTGCAGTAGTCCTTCTTCAGCCAACCGTTTTATTGCGTGATACACTGAGATTGGATTGAGTTGATAGGTATCCGAAAAGTCGGTCAGATCAAAATTGTAGCTGGATAAATAGCTGCTGCCTACCGCCACTTTCAAATAATTGGCAATATTCTGGTAAACCCCGCGAATGAATTCAGCAGAGGGAAATGAGATTTCAATTCGTTTTTCCAGAGTGTCCAGATCATTTTGGTCGTAAAGGACTACGGCGTAAGCCTTTTTCTCATCGCGTCCCGCTCGCCCCGCTTCTTGATAGTAGGCTTCTAGGGTGTCGGGCAAGTCAACGTGCACTACTAACCGGACATTGGGCTTGTCAATACCCATCCCGAAGGCATTGGTGGCTACAATCACCCTGGTTTTATCCTGAATCCAGGCATCCTGTCGGGCAGCTCGTTCCTCAGTGGTTAAACCAGCATGGTAATAATCAGCTGAAATACCTTTGGCCTGCAGTTTTTTAGCGATAAGGCGAGTGCGTTTACGACTTCGGACGTATACTACCGCTGTGCCCGGTACTCCTTCCAACGTTTTTAGCAACCGTCGGTCTTTGTCTTCTTCGTAAAAGGCGGAATAGGAAAGGTTAGCCCGGGCAAAGCTCTTCTGAAATACGCGGGAGCGGCGGAAATTTAGCTTATCCTGAATATCCTGCTTTACTACTGCAGTAGCTGTAGCGGTGAGGGCGACTACATTCACATCTGGAATCTCAGCCCTGAAATCGGAGATTTGCAGGTAAGGTGGGCGGAAATCATAGCCCCATTGCGAGATACAGTGAGCTTCATCTACGGCGAGTAGCCCGATCATCATCCTTCGGGCTCGCTCCAGGAACAATTCGGTTTTCAGCCGCTCGGGCGAAACGTACAGAAACTTCACATTGCCGTAGACGCAGTTATCCAGATGGAAATCAATCTCCCGGGCACTCATTCCCGAATAGATGGCAACGGCAGGTATGCCCCGTTTTTTTAACTGCTCAACTTGATCTTTCATCAGAGCAATTAATGGGGAGATAACAATGCAGACCCCTTCGCGCATTAAAGCCGGTACCTGAAAGCAGATACTCTTTCCACCACCAGTGGGCAACAGGGCCAGCGTATCATGATGCGCGAGTACCGCATCGATAATGTCTTCTTGCAGGGGGCGGAAGGCTGAATAGCCCCAGTATTGCTGAAGAATGGCGTGGGCAGACATGGTAGTAAGCTTTGCCGAAATATACCTATTTATCTGCTACTTTACTCTTCCACTACTGCGCCACCCGATAGGGCTGAAGAAACCTGAAAGAAGCCCAAGGGAGGATTGTCTGGGTTGGTAATGTTTCTGAGATTGGTAGTAGGGTTGCGAGGAGGCCCACTAAACAGGCCGCCATCATTGAAGAGCAACTCTTGTAACTGGGAATAATAATCAAATATGACCGGATTGAGGCTGTACATTTCAATACGTACACTATCTCCCAACTCGAAAGCATAATTGGCTAATTGTAAAGTGTCAATCTGCTCGTTCAGAAATTCGTCGCTTTGAACCAGAATATCTTCCCGGGAATTGTACAATGAGTCATCTTCGTAGATTAGAAACCGATAATAATTGATACCTCGTTCTTTGGGGGTTCGGCCGCTGAAGAAAAAATAATAACCATCGTCTAAAAAAAGTAAGTCCTCCAAGTAGCGATAGGTAAATGAATCTACTTCGGCCACCGGTAACACCGTACCTGATCCTTCAAAAATTTCATTATTGTATTCTACCGAAAGAGTGTAAGCGCTTCCAGAGTCAATAGGAATATCATTGTTAACATAAAGCCCAGGCGAATTTTCCAGTTCCACCAAATTGTAAAGCTGCTGAGTGCTATCGTCCCGAATGGTTACAGTAGCAGAAGACACCGGATTACTCACGTCGGTATCATAATAATTACCAGTAGTACTTAAGGATACCTGGGCACCGTTTTGCTCCAGAGATTCTTCCCAATAGGTAACAAATCCCTCAATCACTAATCTGGGATCATCATTAGGCAAATCAAGCGTAATTTCTTCGCGGCAGGCAACCGAAAGGAGTAACAGAACGATACTTAGTACGGGGATGTAACGCATGCTACTTAAAATTTAAAATTGTAGGTGACAGACGGGATAAAGCGGAACAGATAAGTTTTAATGGAGCCGGGTTCTTGGGAAGTGATTGGCTCTTCATCATCTCCCGGATCAAAACTTATATCATCGTTATACACATCTTCAAAGGTGATTACAAAAGGGTTTTTGCGCCCGTACAGGTTATATACGGAAAAACTCCAGCTATTCTTCCACCGTCTTTCGTCATTTTTCTTTCCATCCAAAACGACCGAAACATCAAAACGATGGTAGTCGGGCATACGGTAGGCATTGCGCTCCCCTGGGTCGTAGTACGGAACCGAAAGACCATTCAGGTTATATCGCCCTGCCGGAAAAGATACGGCGGTACCAGTACTATATACCCAGTTACCTGACAGTGACAGCCGCGGATTAAGCTGATGCGTTAGTACCAATGCAATGTCATGAGTACGATCAAAGCGGGCATTATACGGTCGTCCATTATTAATTTCAGGAACTTGTAAGCGACTACGCGAAAGGGTATAGGCAATCCATCCAGTAGTGCGGCCTACATCTTTTCGTAGTAGAAATTCTGCTCCGTATGCACAGCCCCGACCAATGGCAATTTCGGTTTCCAGATTATCGTTGAGTAAGATATCAGTACCGGTCCGGAAGTCGATGATGTCGTTCATCCACTTGTAGTAGACTTCAACCGAGGCCTCAATAGTATTCTGCCGGAGGTTCTGAAAGTAGCCCAGCGCTAACTGATCGCCTACCATCGGAGGAATGTAGGTATCGGCCGGAATCCAGCGGTCAATGGGTAAGCCCGCAGTGGCATTAGAAGCAATCTGTACGTACTGCCGCATCCGATTATAGGAATACTTTATCGACTTTTCACTTCCTAGCAGGTATCGCATTCCGAAGCGAGGTTCAGCTCCGTGGTACGTCTGAATGTTTTCCAGTCGCTCATACTGTTCTTCACCAACAATGGTTTCGTCGGACCTGGGTTCATCTTCAGCGTACTGAAATACAGTTCCCGGCCCAATCTGTTGAAATAGGGAATAGCGAAGTCCGTACTCCATGGAGATACGGGGGCTAATTTGATGGTTATTGCCGATGAACACGGCATGCTCCATAGCGAACTTATTTTCTAGGATGAGGGGAGTAAAGTTGATGCCTTCACCTCGCGGAATAATTTCAGCGGGTTCGAAAACAAAGTGGGAGAAGTGATACCCAAAGTCAATAGATGACTTGGGGGAAGGAAAGAAATTTCCGTCGAACTTGGCACTATATTCTTTCAATTGAGAAGTCCAGGTGAACTCAGCCGTTTCGGCATCAATATCGAAACCGTAATCAAAGTTGCTGTAGACTAGCGTAGTATTGAAAAATAGTTTATCAGAAAACAGATGATTCCAGCGTAGGGTAGAAGTAGCGTTTCCCCAATCCAGCCCAAACTGATCTTCAATGCCAAATCTATCTAATCCAAAGTAACCGGATAGAAAGATGCGGTTCTTTTCATTGATAGTATAATTGGCTTTGGCGTTGAGATCGTAAAAGAATAGGGTATTGTTTCTTACATCTTCATTTCCAAAAGCCCGCAAGAATACGTCGGCGTAGGTACGTCGCCCCGAAATAATAAACGAAGCTTTATCCTTTTTAATAGGACCCTCTACCGTGAGACGACTAGAGATACTTCCAATCCCACCCGAAACTTGAAAGTCCTTGTTGTTACCCTCCTTCATCTGTATGTCCAGAATAGCCGATAGCCGGCTTCCGTACCGGGCGGGAATTCCCCCTTTATAGATTTCAATATTTTTAATGGCGTCAGGATTGAACACTGAGAAGAAACCCAGAAAGTGAGAGGGATTATAGACCGTAGCCCCGTCTAGTAATACTAAGTTTTGATCGGCTGATCCGCCTCGGACAAATAGACCTGTGGTTCCTTCGCCCGCACTGATTACGCCCGGTAGTAGCTGAACAGTTTTGAGAATATCAACCTCGCCAAATAAAGCAGGTAATCGTTGAACCTTCTCTATTTTCAGATTATCCCGACTCATGGCTACATCTTTCACGTTAGCGTCGGGGGCCTCGGCCGAAACTATTACTTCCTGCAACTGAACGTCCTGCGAAACCAGTTCTAGACTCAGCGTTTGATCAGAAGTTAGATTCAATGGTACCTTCTTAGGTTGGTAGCCAAGGTAGGATATGATCAGATTATATTCCCCCTCAGCTAGGGTGAGGGAATAAAACCCGTATATATTGGTGGTAGTGCCTACTCCCGAGCGCTCTTCAATCGCGATGGTAGCTCCAATTAGGTCTTCACCACTGGAAGAGTCACGGATATACCCACTTACAGTGAAAGAGGATTGGCAATAAACAACAATAGGAAAGAGGATGCCTTGGAAGAGGAATCCGAAAAATAACCGTGGCATTACTTCTTCGTGAGTTTGCAGATTCTAACGACACATAGGTGTTTATGTTCAGAAAAAGAGCCAGAATGTCGTCAGGCAACCTGAAGTTTAGATTTGTAGGGAGGTTGACATAGGGCAAAGCTGCATTCTAGTTCAGAATAAGTCTCTTGTTTGGCTTGTTGGAAAGCGGCTTCCCACAGCTCATCGCGCAGCTGACCTTCTTGTTTGTACAGTAAGTACAGCCCTTCCAGTCGGGCCAAAGTTCCAGTTATTTGATGATTAAGTCGCGATATAATTTCGTTTAACTCTAGCTCAGAGTTCAGTGAAGATGACATAGTCAAGCTGTTAATTTTTAATGAAGATATAGCATCAATCGTATAAAAAGGCCACTAATTCGGCAGGTGGGAATTATTGCCCGGTCAGAATGCTTCATTTAGCGATAAGTGGATATATATTATAATAACAAATTCTACATTATGTCTAAAGCAAAAACAGGCGACACTGTGCAAGTACACTACACTGGAACCTTAGACGATGGCTCTCAGTTTGATTCTTCACGGCAAAGAGACCAACCGCTAGAGTTTACATTGGGTCAAGGACAAATGATTCCTGGCTTCGAGAAAGCTGTGGATGGAATGGAAGTAGGTGACAGCAAGCAAGTGAAAATTCCCAGCCAAGAAGCTTATGGTGAGAAGAAACCGGAAATGATTATGGAAGTTTCTAAGGGGGACTTTCCTCCTAATATCACTCCTGAAGTCGGACAGCAATTAGCAGTGAACACCCAGGGCAGACAGGTCCCGGTAGTAATTACTGAAATGCGAGAGGATACCGTTGTATTGGATGCCAATCATCCGCTGGCCGGCCAAGACCTTACGTTTGATATAGAGTTGATGAATATTGTGTAAAATTTTTGCCTAATTTCAAACTAACCGAAGAAAAGCTTGTATTACTAGTACAGGCTTTTCTTTTATTAGGCAATGATAGTAAGCGTATTTTATATGAAAGTAACCCTTTCATAGTTTCAGCCGTAGACCTAAACGATATACGACCAACCCAGCAATGGATACGAAACAAATTACATCAATTCTACAATTTTTTGCGGAAGCCCTGAAGCATGAGTACTCGCTTCCCGATTTGGAGGACATTGTGGCAAATGTTTGCCCAACTTGTCCTACTTCGGTTGAAGATTTCATTGGCGACTTGTCTGAGGCCGGGGAACGTATGCAGTTGGTGTTCATCTCTAACAGTATCGAGAAAGAGAAATTTGAGAAGTTTGTCAGGGATACTGATTTTCCCATTTTGTTATTTCAGCGTGATGCAGACAACAATTACCAACCAGTTGTAATTCGGTTAAACGAAAAGCTAAGTCAGGAAGCGAGCATTGTACGGGATAATGGGCGAAATCATCCGGTGAATCTGGAATCGCTGGCGGGGGAGCTTTTTTTGAATGAGGAGGAAGAGGTTGTATTCGTTACAGCTTTCCCCTTTCATAGCATGGTGAGTAAGACGGACCAGGGTGATAGGCATCCCACTCCGGTTCAGCGGTTTATCCAGCTCTTAGAACCAGAAAGGAAGGACATTGTATACGTTTATATCTACGCCATCGCTGTTGGTATTGTCAGCTTATCCCTGCCACTAGGGACCCAGGCCATCGTAGGGTTCATTTCGGGAGGCATGTGGTTCAATTCAGTAGTGCTGCTCATTGCGTTGGTGCTCGTTGGTATACTAATTTCGGGGGTACTGCAAATTATGCAGATTTCTATGGTAGAGGTTTTACAACGCCGAGTCTTTGCCAAAACTGCATTTGAGTTTGCCTACCGGGTGCCTAAGATAAATGCTGAGGCGCTGTTTAAGTACCACACCCCGGAATTAATCAATCGGTTCTTTGATATTCTGACTATCCAGAAAGGGTTGCCTAAACTACTGATTGATCTCTCAACGGCATTGCTACAGATACTCTTCGGGTTGATTCTGTTATCTTTTTACCACCCCTTCTTCGTATTCTTTGCGCTATTCTTGGTCGCGATTCTGGTGCTTATCTTTTACTTCACAGGAGCCAAAGGGCTGGAATCATCCATTGTTGAGTCTAAATATTTATATAAGGTTGCCTTCTGGCTAGAAGAGCTAGCCCGGGCCCTTACCTCTTTTAAGGTGGCAGGTACTACCCGCCTACCTATGAAAAAGGCCGACTACAACATTAATCAGTATTTGCTTCACCGAAAAGTACACTTTGGGGTACTGATCCGGCAGTTTTCATTTATTGTTCTATTCAAAGTACTAATTACAGGAGGAGTACTTGTCCTCGGTACATTATTAGTCATTGATCGGCAAATTACATTGGGTCAATTTGTAGCAGCCGAAATTATCATCGTGTTAGTGCTAGGGGCAGTTGAGAAGATTATTATCAACCTGGATACAGTATATGATGTTCTTACAGCGGTAGATAAGATCGGACACGTAACTGATTTGCCGCTGGAGAATCAAACCGGGGTACGGTTGCCAGAGAAGTACTTTGAGAAAGGTATCAATATTGATATTAAAGATTTAACCTATTCATATCCTAATAATCCACGACCGGCATTAAAGAATATTAACCTGACGTTTAAGCCTGGCGAAAGAATTTGTATTACTGGCTACTCCGGCAGTGGTAAGTCTACATTGGTTAATATTGTAGATGGCATTTATTCTGGCTACAAAGGAGTAGTTACTTATAACAATGTTTCGCTGAGCGATATTGATATGGGCTTTTTGCGGGACAATATTGCTAAGAACGTTTCTCAAGAAGATATTTTCGACGGTACGGTGCTGGAGAATATTCTGGTGGGTAAACCAAATTCCAATTATCAAACCGCAATAGAGGCTATAGAGGCGGTAGGTGCCAGCGAAGATATACAGCGATTGCCTAACGGACTTCATACCCCGTTGGTGAGTGGAGGTAAAACACTTTCTACTGGGCTAGCTAATAAAATAACTCTGGCGCGTTGCATTGCCAAACGGCCAAAAGTAATCATCCTGAACGATTTCTTCTACTACTTTGAGCATTCTGAGAAGGAAAGACTCATTCGCTACCTGACAGACCCTAAGCATAGTTGGACATTGATTACAGTTTCAACTGATCCGATTATTTTAACTAATTGTACCCGAGTGGTAGTGTTGAAGGAAGGCGAGATTGTATCAGAAGGGTCTTTGGAAGATGTAAGCAAAAACCCATACTTTCAGAAAATTATCGATCACGAAGTGCGACCACTTACTTCTTAATCTAAAAAATGAGAAAAGCTATTTTCAAGCAGCCTGAGTATCTTTCTCAGCTAGAATCCATGAATGTTTTGCAATCTCCCCGGGCGGGTAGAGTGTTGGCAAAGTGGCTGGGCGGAATCGGCATCTTTTTGCTGATGGTGTTGTTTTTGCCCTGGCAGCAGAATATCAATGCTACGGGTGAGGTGACAGCCCTTTCCCCCGAAAATCGTCCCCAAACCATTCAAAGTGCTATTCCGGGCCAGATTACAAACTGGCTGGTCAACGAAGGGGAATATGTGCAGGAAGGAGATACTATTTTGACTATTCGTGAGGTTAAAGATAAATTTTTTGACCCACAACTATTGCAGCGTCTTGGTGCTCAAATTGATGCTAAACAAGCAAGTATTGCTGCCAAACAACAAAAAGCAGAGGCCCTAGAGCGTCAGATAGCTGCACTACGTGATGCCTGGAAGCTTAAACTGGACCAGGCTCGGAACAAGGTAACCCAGAACGAACTGAAGGTAATCAGTGATAGTACCGATTTTGTGGCCGAGAAAGTGAACACTAGTATCGCAAAGAATCAGTTTGAGCGGCAGCAGACCCTCTACGATGAGGGATTGAAGTCATTAACTGAGCTACAGCAGAAAGAGCAAAAATATCAGCAGGCTCAGGCTAAACTGATTTCCACTGAAAATAAGTACTACACTACCCAAAATGAGTTAATCAACGCTCAAATTGAGTTAAACTCTATTGATGCTGATTACGCTGAGAAAATTAGTAAAGCTCAGTCTGATCTAAGTCTTACTCGGGCGGAACTATTTGAAGCCGAAGGAGATCTTGTAAAACAACGCAACGAATACGCTAATGTGGAAGTACGGCAGGGCCGCTACTCAATTATTGCCCCTCAGGACGGATTTGTAGTAAAGGCTTTAAAGACTGGTATTGGCGAAACCATCAAAGAAGGTGAGGGAGTAGTTACCGTTATGCCTCGCAATCCGGATAAGGCAGTAGCATTATACGTTAAACCAATGGATGTGCCTTTGTTGGAAGTGGGGCGACATGTTCGATTAGAATTTGATGGTTGGCCCGCCCTACAGTTCTCTGGTTGGCCCAGCGTAGCAGTTGGTACTTTTGGCGGCATTGTCCAGGTAATCGATTTCGTGGAAACTGACAATAAAGAAGGCAAGTACCGAATACTAGTGACTCCTGACCCAGCTAATGATGGTGACTGGCCTGAGCAGTTACGTTTAGGCTCGGGAGTGCAAGGGTTTGCCATGCTTAATGAAGTGCCGCTTTGGTACGAACTATGGCGACTGTACAACGGCTTCCCACCGAGTTTGGAGGAAGAAACCAATACTAAAGCCACTGAGTTGAAAACTGCTTCCAAATAGGAAATTCTTATTGTTATGCATTTTCAGTCTCGAAATACAAGTAAAAAACTGAAGTTTCATAAAGTAATCCTCAGTGGATTTTTGGGATGTTTGCTACTCCTGCTCGTTCCGGCAAAAAACAGTTATGCGCAGCAGGATACACTGGCTCCCGCAGATCTAGCATTTACACTGGAGGAGTTCTTTGCTCATATTCTGACTCAGCACCCAATTGTTCGAAGAGCTAATCTGTTTGACGATGCAGCTTTTCAGGAGTTACGCATGGCTCGGGGGATGCTAGATCCCACCATTCAATCTGATTTTGATATCAAAGATTTTAAAGGGACGCGTTACTATAATCGTTGGGATAGTAGGTTGAAAATTCCGATGTGGTTTCCGGCTGACTTGGAGGTAGGTTACGAGCAGAATGCTGGTGAGTACTTAAGCGATGAACTCGAGAACACTGAAAATGGATTAATTTATGCCGGTGTCTCGCTTCCAGTAGGGCGGGGACTGTTTATCGACCGCCGAAGAGCAGCTATCCGCCAGGCTCAGTTTATGCAGGATTTAGCTGAAGCAGATCAGATTAAAGAAATTAATAAACTATTGTTTAGCGCGGCTAAAGCCTACTGGGATTGGTACTATGCCTACCGCCAGTACGTCATTATCAGTGAGGTGGAAGATGTGGCTTTGCGTAGGTACAATGGGGTGGTACAGCAGGTAATTAACGGCGATGTTGCTCCTTTTGACTCTTTAAAAGCCTTTATCAACTACCAGGAGCGAGATGTTCAGCGTGTACAGGCTCAACTGGAATTAGAAAATGCTCGATTGGCTGTAGCGGTTTTCCTGTGGTCAGCCACCGATGAAGATGGTTCTCAGGTACTTCCATTAGAGTTAGCCGAAAGTACCGTACCGATTATGGATGAAGGTGAAGAGGTTAGTATTGAAGTGCTAGCCGCTTTGCAGGAGCTGGCAGCAGAAGCTCACCCTGAGCTAAGAAAACTGACGGCCAAATTTCAGCAAACCGAGATTGAACGTCGTTTAGCCCGGGAATTTTTAAAGCCGGAAATCAATCTAAAATATAATTTCTTGACCGAATCTATTGCTGGCAGCGGTTCCTCAGGCAGTAACGGAAACGGCAATGGTGAACAGTTTTTCTTTAACGATTATAAAGCGGGAGTGCAGTTTTACTTCCCACTGTTTCTTCGTAAAGAACGCGGTAAACTAGCTCAAACTAATATCAAGCTGGAGCAGATTTACTTTGAGCAGTCCTATCAGCGACAACTGATCGCTAACGGGGTGCTAACCACTTACAATACTATTGAGAATCTGAAACAGATTATCCTTCAGCAAACCAACATGGTTGACTTTTACGGGCAGTTGTTGGATGGTGAATTGAGAAAATTTGAGTTTGGGGAGAGTTCTATCTTTCTGATCAATACCCGCGAAACAGAGCTCCTAGACGCCCGCATTAAGCTGTTGAAGTTTCAGACTCAGCGGGAAAAATCTAAGGCCGAGCTTTTCTACGAAGCAGGAGTACCCAACCTAAGCCTGGCAACTACAGAAGGGGCTGAATAGTCTTCCCTAATAAACGGTCTGTTTGCATCTTATCCTGCTAAATGGCAACAATACTTTTCGTTTTGTTGACTTCGGTATTGCCAATCTCAATAATAAAAAAATTGGATTTGTAATCGGACAGGTCAAGCTCTTTGCGTAAAAAGCCGCGAATTCGAACATCATCTTCATACAAGAGATTCCCAATAACGTCGTACACCTTTATGCTCAAGTCAGTACGAAGGCCGCCTTTTATATTAATCTGAAATTTACCCGGTGATACGGGTTGTAGTTGAAAGTCAAAAGACTGATTTAGAATGTTCCGGGTATACTGAATACGATTCTCTACCGGCGATGTAGATGGAATGAATAGCGAAGAATCTAACGATGAACGAATAGAATCGGTAGTTTGCGTAAATCCGGAATGGCAAATACCAAAGAACATTAACGCAACGACAATACCTAGGGTAGGAAAAGCACCCTTTATCTTATCGCAGTCAGTATGAAACATTTCCGAATATATCATTTTGTTAGTAGTCACCCAATTTAGGGTAAAGTTTGTTTTTGGTACCGGTACCAATAGTTGTTTCTGAATATATGTAGAAAATTTTCGGTAAGAAGTAAATGATCCGGGCTTACATTATTTGGAAGCAGCATCTCTTTTATTTCGTTATCATAAAGCCCGACTAACTCTATCTTTTCACTGTCTGTGAAATACAAATTGTTCTTCAAAAACCTGACCGGCTTTTCAGTTTCAATAGAAAGCTTTGACAAGTAGTTGCCATACAAATCCAGAATAATCACCTGCTGGCTGAATTGAATATACAAGCGGTTCTGATATTCGTGTAAGGATAAAATGATGCTACTGGGCTGAAGGTACCATTGTAGCGAAGTGGAAAGTACGGTCTGGTCTAGGACGGGATTATATTTGATCAATAGCCGTTCGGAATTTACGTACCACACATGCTGATCGGCGCCCAGAAAGGCATTGCCTAGCACTGTTTCTGGTAAGGTGACATGTGATACTTCGTTTAAATTCTGGTCAATGATTAATAGGGATTGCTGAAACGGGAAATAGGCTTGTGTACGTAGCATTTGCCAGGTAAATAAGTCAGGAGGTTCCTGCCCAGAAGGCTGAAAGGCTCGCAGACTATCACCGGCTTCGGAAAACTGAAGAATACCTCCCTCTGAGGTAGAGAAATAGATTCTGCCCGATAAATCAACTGCCACCGAACTGGGGGTTAGAGTGGCAATACTATCTACCAAAGTCCACGATTGAGCCCCAAGGTTGACACTAAACAGAAATACCAGTAGCAAACTAGCTAGTAAATTTGTGTAGTTTAAAGCTCTGCCCATCGTAAACTCCATAGGTTCGTTCGGTGATCCATTCACCTAAATTATAATAACGACTATTTTCGGTTACTGGTATTTCTAACGGAAGATGACGATGGCCAAAGACGTAATAGTCATGATGCCGTTGAGACTCTACTTCAACACAGTACTGATAAATCCACTCGTATTCTTTACCCCGAAAGGATTCGTCTTTCTTTTCGTTAGATTCCCGGCTATTCCGTGACCAAGCATCAGCCAGAAATATTCCCAAATCGGGATGAATCAGGGAAAAGAGTTGCTGACCGATAGGGGAAGTAAATATTTTCTTAAGCACTTTATAGGTACGATCACCCGGCCCCAAACCATCGCCGTGCCCTAAGTGGATATAGTGTTGATCTACCTTGACTGAAACTGGTTGGCGAATTACCGGTATTCCGAGTTCTTGTTCAAAATAGTTAAACATCCACAGATCATGATTCCCCGTGAAAATAAATAGTTTGACGTCATTCTCTACCAATTTCACCAATCTACTCTGAAAGTACAAAAAGCCTTTAGGGACTACCCGCCGATACTCAAACCAAAAATCAAATAGGTCGCCTAGCAAGAAAACAGCGTAGGCATCATCTATAGTAGAATCAAGCCATTGCTTGATAGCCACTTCTCGCTCTCGGCTTTGCTTAAAGTTAGGGGAGCCTAAATGGAAGTCAGAGGCAAAATATATTTTTTTGTGAGGGGGTAGGTGGATATCGGGTAGTTGTTCCGAGTTTTGCATATCGGAGGCAAAAGTAAGCAAATGGCATAAAAAAAGGGCTGAAATACAGCCCTTCACTTATATTAAGCTCAAATTATGGATTTTCCTTTTCGGTGGTTGAGTGCTCCTCTACCGGTGTGGTGTCTGCATCAGACTTAGCCTCAGAACCGTTTGCAGAAGGCTCCTGCTTTTCGTCGTTCTCAGCCGCTTCCTTTTTGTCAGAATCGCTACCCTGCGTATACTCCTGATAGTGCGTTGGACGGCTAAATGGTCGTTTCCCAATTAATCGCTCTAAATCATTCTGGAATAATATCTCTTTGTCTAACAATTCCTTGGCCAATGTATCCAGTTGCTCTCGCTTGTCGATCAAAAGTTGCTTGGTACGTTCATAGGCCTGGGTGATTAGCTTGCGCACTTCCTCGTCAATCGTTTGAGCCGTGGCTTCTGAATAAGGCTTGGTAAAGTTATAGTCAGGCTGCTGAGAATCGTAGAACGATACATTGCCCAACTTCTCATTCATACCGTATACGGTAACCATGCTGTAGGCCATTTTAGTAATACGCTCCAGATCGTTCTGAGCACCGGTTGAGATTTTGTCAAACACCACTTCTTCGGCCGCCCGGCCACCTAGGGCCATACACATCTGGTCTAGCATCTGCTCAGTACGGTACAGGAATTGCTCTTTTGGCAGATACTGTGCGTAACCAAGGGCCGCTACTCCACGGGGTACGATACTCACCTTTACTAAAGGATCAGCGTGTTCCAGGAACCATCCGGCTATGGCGTGTCCAGCTTCATGAAAAGCTACTATTTCTTTCTCTTCCGGAGAAATAATCTTGTTTTTCTTCTCCAAACCACCAATCACCCGGTCAATAGCATCCTGAAAATCTTTGGGCTCAATCACCTTCTTGTTTTTACGAGCAGCAATCAGGGCGGCTTCGTTACAGATATTGGCGATTTCAGCCCCGGCAAATCCGGGAGTTTGGGCCGCTAACTTTTTAGGGGCTACTTCCTTAGAAATTTTCAGGGGTTTCAAATGAACCTTGAAGATAGCCTCACGGCCAACAATATCTGGTTTATCAATTGCAATCTGACGGTCGAAACGTCCGGGTCGTAAGAGTGCTGAGTCGAGCACATCGGGGCGGTTGGTTGCCGCAAGAATAATTACTCCCGAGTCAGTAGAAAAACCATCCATCTCGGCGAGTAGCGAGTTTAGGGTGTTTTCCCGCTCATCGTTAGAACCGGGCATAGCTCCTTTTCCCCTGGCTCGACCTACCGCGTCAATCTCATCAATGAAGATAATACAGGGTGCTTTTTCTTTTGCTTGTTTGAAAAGGTCGCGTACCCGGGCAGCACCTACCCCAACGAACATTTCTACAAAGTCTGATCCAGATAAGGAAAAGAAAGGAACACCAGCTTCTCCCGCTACGGCTTTGGCTAGTAAGGTTTTACCAGTTCCGGGTGTACCGATTAGTAAGGCACCCTTAGGAATTTTACCTCCCAGATTGGTATACTTGGATGGGTTCTTTAAGAAATCTACAATCTCCCGTACTTCTTCTTTAGCCTCATCCAGTCCTGCCACATTGTCGAAGGTAACGTTTACCTTGTTTTCAGCATCAAATAGGGCTGCTCGGGACTTACCAATATTAAATATCTGTCCACCGGGTCCGCCACCACCGGCCATCCGGCGCATTAGGAACCAGAATCCAAACAAAATCAGAAACAGGAATCCCCAGTTTAATAGGAAACTAGTTATATCGGATCGTTCTTCTACCTGGTAGCCGATACGATCACTTTCGTCAACACCCTCTTGAGCCTTCTCAAAGTTTTTATCAAAAATCTCAGGATTTGCTATTTTTAGCTTGTAATGAGGGCCAGAAGCTACCGGCGAAAGCGGGCTGCGCTCTTCCAGTTCGTTACGGTACTGTGGCTGTTGCAGGGCTTCCTGCTTTAGCGTAATCTCTACCAAATTTTGGTTGGATACCAACGTAACTTCTCGTACATCGCCTTCACTCAACATCCGATCAAAGCGGCGTTGAGTAATATCAATGGTCGAATTACTTTTGTTGAAATAAGTAACCCCTAAGATCAGTGCCAATAGGGTTACAATAATCCATATTTGGTAATTGGGCCGTTGCGGGGGCTTCGGCATCATTTTTTTCTTCTTAGAATCTGCCATTTATATGTTAATCTCCTAATATACGTCTCTTTGCTATCAAACTTTTAGCAATAGATAGCCGCATAGTGTATAAAATGCAATTTAGTTAAACTTAACTATGAACGTAACTCTTTCTTACAAAGTTTTGACGGAGGCGCCAGAATCAACTGAGGTTATTTTTGCATCTCCCCAAAGTTCTTCTAAGGCATAAAACTCCCGGCGGTCGCGCTTGAAAATATGAGCCACTACTGATACATAGTCTAATAGGATCCACTCTCGGTTTTCTTTTCCCTCGCGGTGCCAGGGAAAATCGCCTGAGCGTTGTTTTACTTCTTTTTCTACCGAATCAGCAATAGCGTCAAGTTGGGTGTCGGAATTACCGGAACAGATGACAAAGAAATCGGCTACTGCGGTTTTTACTTTTCTTAAATCCAGTATTACAATATCTTCGGCTTTCTTCTCCTGCATACCAAACACAATCAGATCACTTAGTCCCTTTGAATTCATTCAGTTATCGTTCGTTTTATTTAGACGAATTTACAATTTAAATATTCTATTTTGGAATCATTATCTTTAACAACGACCCAATTTGGCAAACAGTTATTCTACTATCCTAGCTGCGGTTCTACCAATCAAATTGCCTCTCAACTGATCCGGGATAAACAAGCTGAACACGGTGCTTTGGTTTGGACGGATCATCAAGTGGCTGGTCGGGGGCAACAGAACAAAAGTTGGGAATCTGAAGCAGGACAGAATATTGCTGCCTCCTTAATTGTATATCCCCAGTGGTCGGTTAGTCAACAATTTTACTTAAATATGGCGGTTTCTTTAGCTATTCGGGAAGCAATCCAGCACTTTTTATCGGATTTAGTTTTGATTAAATGGCCCAATGATATTTTTATCCAGGATAGAAAACTAGTCGGAATTCTCATTCAGAACAGCTTAATGGCCGATAAAATTCATACCTCAGTGATTGGAATGGGAATAAACGTAAACCAGCAAGAGTTTTGTGCACCTCGAGCTACTTCTCTAGCGAAAGAAATTGATCAGCAATTCTCCCGGGGGGAGATACTTAATCTCGTACTAGTACGCATGGAAAGCCGCTACCAACAACTACTTTCGCAAGACTATGTTAGTATCAAGTCCGACTATGAGAGTTATTTGCTCGGAAAAGATGAGTTGAGAATCTTTTCAGATAACAACGAAAAGTTTAGTGGGATGATTATAGGGGTAGATAGTAGCGGTAGGTTAATGATTCGGGTTGAGAATGAAGTTCTTCGCTATAATTTTCAGGAAATAGTCTATCATTGGGAATAAAAAAAGCCGGAACTAAGTCCGGCTCTTTCGGCTGTTTTAGGTCGCTGCAATAGTAGTTTCTTCTAAATTGAGTACCCTTCGGGCTACTGGGTCCCACTCAATCCGTTGGCCAGTTTTGTAAGACAATGTAGCCATATGGGCTGAGATAGCTTCTTCGAACCCTTCCTCAATACCACAACTAGGCTGGCCGCCGTGGCGGATACAACTTAGCCATTCACGGATGTGGAGGTAAGTAGAATCAACCCGTTTCCCATCTCGATACGTGTACAGTAATCCTTTATCAGCAAAGTATTTGGCAGTGGCCGACGTCACGCCGTCCACCCCTTTTGCCCCTGGACTGTAGGCGTAAAGCGGTACGCTAGGGTCAATTGTATCATCTTCCAGCATATCCTGGTAGCGAGTTGAGCGAGGATCAGCGTAGATAGTTAGGTTATTACCTAATTCCATGGTTGCATCGTGTCCCATCAGTAAGGTAGGTCGATGAAACTGATTACCTAGTGAGGCACTATACAAGAAAGTCATGCCTTGTTCTTTACCGGGTTCCTGGGTAGAGCCAGTAGAGTAATCAGGATACTCCATCGTCACTTGAAATACATCTGGCACTTCGCGTCCGTCTTTGTGGGTATATACTCCCCCGGTAGCCATTACATACTGAGGAATTCCCATGTCCAAGAGACAATTAACTCGGTCGTAGTCGTGGGTAAGCAAGTCACCGGATAAGCCGGTTCCGTAGGCCCACCACTTACGCCAGCGGAAGAAGTGCTCTTTATTAAAAGGAATGCTGGGCGCCGGACCCAAAAACTGCTCCCAATCAATAGTAGAAGGGCTGGCCTCATCGTGTATGTTATACTGCCAGGCACCGTTATCCGAATTTCGGTTGGTAGAGGCTTGAATAAGCGACACATGGCCTAATACGTTCTTTTTAATGGCATCCTGAGCGGTAAGGAAACTCTGCGTCTGTCGGTGTTGATGGCCTACCTGAAAGACAATATCTGACTGGGTAACCGCATCGTATAGTTCGTAAGTCTCAGGTATTTTGTGCGTCATACACTTCTCCACGTAGACGTGCTTACCGGCTTTGGCCGCCGCATTAGCAAGAGGAGCTTGCCAATGATCGGTGGTAGCATTAATTACCCCGTCAATATCAGGGCTGGCCAGCATATCTTCGTAATTTTGGAAGCGTTTCGGAGTATTATTATCGGTTTTTACCGCAGCCATTGCATTTTCAGCCCGAACATCAAACAAATCGCATACTCCGGTATATTGAATGTTGAGGCTTTCCTGTTCCAGAAAATCCTTTAAGCGGGTATCGTTTTTATTTTTCAGGGCTGCATCCTGCATTCGCTGTAGCCATTCGGGAGTAGCAAATCCGGAAGCCCGTACCAATTGTTCGCCTCGGATACCAAAGCCAATAATGCCTAAACGAATAGGCTCACCCGCCATAGAACCGGTAGCTGGGGGCAACGAGGCTTGAATATTCAGCTCTTTGAGGATTTCTTCTTTGACCTCTTTATCGTAACTCTGTTTAGCCGAAGCACCAAACACGAATCCGCCCTCCACCGGAACGGCTGCTATCCCTTTTAAACTATCTCGGCGGGTGATGCCGCTAGAATGGGGGGTATTATCATCAGTATTCATAGGTAATGATCTTTAGTAGTGGAAATAGAGGATTAGGCGGGGACGGTAGTGGGCACTTTTCTCCGCTCGGTGGTAGGTTCAATTTGCTTCTTGCCCCTAAATTGAAGTAGTCTATCTAACCCGATCAGGTGACTGGTTGGGAAGACAAAGAGCACCGCCATAGCGAATAACTCAATGAGATTTTTATTCACCCAAAGGTAACTGCCTTCGCTGGGCAGCGCGTATTCGGCACCAATAAACGGAGGATGAGAAAGATAATAGAGTCCCAGAAGTGCCATACCACCTACTAGGGCAACGCGGGTAAATAGTCCCAGCAGGAGTCCCAGCCCCACCGCGATCAGTCCCCAGGTGTTCAGAAAATCGATGATGGGAACCCAAGTAGCGCTGGAGGCTAGCGATTGAAATATCGGAGCCAGAAAGCCGCCCGAATCGTTGAGATAACCTGCCGCTGACCAGCTAGGGTTGTAGAGCTTGACAATTCCTTCGTAAAGAAAGTGCCATCCAATAAGTACTCGCAGCAGAACCAGTAAATTCCGCTGAGTAGGAGAGTAATTTTGAGATAGTGTCTTCATGATATAGGTGGTTGGTAATAGTAATACTTTCAATTTCGAAAAAAAATGGTCAAAAAAAAATGATATCTGTCAGTATTGACGCTGATTTATACAAGAGAAGTGGAACAAGGCTTCGGCATTTGGGGTTAAGTTGCTAATTTTGCGACTGTTTATTAATAAAATACTCTTATGGTTGAAGAACAGACTCGTTTCAAAGTTAAAGACCTGGCCCTAGCTGCCTGGGGACGAAAAGAAATCACCTTGGCTGAAGCTGAAATGCCGGGCCTGATGTCGCTGCGGGAAGAATATGGTACCGATAAGCCGCTAGCCGGAGCTCGTATTGCCGGTTGCCTGCATATGACGATTCAAACAGCAGTACTCATTGAAACCCTGATAGAATTAGGCGCTGAAGTACAGTGGTCTTCCTGTAATATTTTTTCTACACAGGATCACGCTGCGGCGGCAATCGCTGATGCTGGTATCCCAGTGTTTGCTTGGAAAGGTATGACTGAGGAGGAGTTTGACTGGTGCATTGAGCAGACGCTCTTTTTTGGCGAAGACCAACAGCCTCTGAATATGATCTTGGATGATGGTGGTGACCTGACGAACATGGTGCTTGATCGTTACCCAGAGATGGTAGATGGTATTCGTGGAATCTCTGAAGAAACCACTACTGGGGTACACCGATTGTACGAGCGCATGAAGAAGGGAACGCTTCCCTTGCCTGCCATTAATATTAACGACTCAGTAACCAAGTCTAAGTTCGATAATAAATACGGCTGTAAAGAATCACTGGTTGATGCAATCCGACGGGGAACCGATGTGATGCTGGCCGGGAAAGTAGCCGTAGTAGCCGGATACGGTGACGTAGGAAAAGGCTCCGCTCAGTCGTTAAGAGGGGCCGGAGTTAGAGTAATTGTTACGGAAATTGATCCCATCTGTGCACTTCAGGCTGCTATGGATGGCTTTGAAGTGAAGAAAATGGATAATGCCATTCCTCGCGCTGACATTGTGGTGACCGCAACTGGTAATAAAGACATCGTGGTGGACCGACACTTTCAGAATATGAAAGACAAAGCTATTGTTTGCAACATCGGCCATTTCGATAATGAAATTGATGTTGCCTGGCTAAAGTCCAATGCTAATCGGGATGAGATTAAGCCGCAAGTTGATTTGTATAAGCTGCCAAATGGAAACGAAATCATCCTGTTGGCTGAAGGTCGCTTAGTGAATTTAGGTGTAGCTACCGGGCATCCGTCATTCGTAATGTCCAACTCCTTTACTAACCAGGTGTTGGCTCAGATTGAGCTTTGGAAATTCTACGAAAAATACGAAAATGCGGTGTACATGCTGCCTAAGCACCTAGACGAAAAAGTAGCTGAACTGCATCTCGCCAAAATCGGCGTTGAGCTAGAATCTTTATCTAAAGAGCAAGCCGAGTACATTGGGGTTGAGACGACCGGTCCCTTCAAACCCGATTACTACCGCTACTAGACTAATGAATAGTGGATAATGATTGATAATTAGTGAAAGGAAGTCATTAATCATCAGTCATTATTCATTAGTTAGAATGTTAAGTCAGGAAGGGACAATCCCTTCTTTTTTTCTTCGATCTTTTCGTGTACCGAGAGGATTTCTATTTCCGTTCGGCGATTGATCTCCCGACCCCCAAATTCATCATCATTAGAAACTAACGGGCGAGTTTCTCCGAATCCTTTCGACACTACCTGAGCCTCAGAAGTACCGTACTGTAGCAGGTATTTAGCAACTGCCTGGGCTCTCTGCTCGGATAGCTTCTGATTGTAATCAGCTTCACCTACGTTATCTGTGTGGCCGTTGATCTGGATTTTAAGATTAGGGTTGGCTTTCAGCAATTCGTGAATACGGTCAAGCTCCGAAATAGATTCCTGTTTGATACTGGCTTTACCGGTATCGAAGAAGATATTTTTAAGAATAGTAACCGAGCCTACCTCAGCTTTATCTAGCCGAATCGTACGTTTGATTTCAGTTTTGTTTTTAAGTTTTTCGGCATCGAAGTTGGTTGAGTAAAACAGGTATCCTTCAGCCTCTACGATCAGACCAAAATTTTCTCCTTCGGGAATAGCAATACTAAACGTTCCGGTGTTTGGATCAGAATACTGACGCTCAACAATGATGTTTTTTCGGTTATTAGATAAGATCAGTTCCGCAAAAATAGGCTTACCGCTGCTACCATCGGTTACCGTACCTCTGAAATAAGTAAGTTGTTTAGCGGGTTCTACCCTTTCTGCTATCGGTTCTTCTGGTTTCTTCTCCGGTTTTAAGTTGATTACGTAGAGATCGTTTCCACCCAGTCCGTCTTCTCGGGCCGTAGCGTAGTAGCCAAAGGCGTTATCAGCCGAGGTAACGAAATAAATGTCGTCCTGAGCGGTATTGATCGGGTAACCTAGGTTGATTGGGGTAGTCCATTTACCTTTGTAAGTACGGCTTTGAAAAATATCGTACCCCCCCATACCCATATGTCCTTTTGAACTAAAGAACAACGATTTTCCGGTAGGATGGATAAACGGAGCGTCTTCATCAGACTCAGTATTGATTTTTGGACCCAGATTTACCGGTTCAGTCCAGGCCCCTTTTCGGTCTTTTTTGGAAACGTAAATATCAAACCCGCCGTAGCCACCGGGGCGATTACTGGAAAAATACAGTTCGTCACCTTCCTGATTAATGGAAACCGATAGCTCCCGGTAAGGTGAATTAATAAACTGGTTTAAAGGCAAAGGAACTGACCACTCATCGCCAGTCAAAGTTGAATAATAAATATCCCCATCGCCTTCGTCTACGTAGATAAACAACGTTTTACCATCGGGCGAAATGGCTGCTCCACATTCGTGGTAGTAGGTATTAATGTTCGTGCTAATCTGTTCTGGTTTGAGCCAGGTATCGTTCTTCTTTTCTACGATGTAAATATCTTCATAAAAGTTATTATCGTAGGCTTTTTTGCCTCCTGTAGAGCCTTCGCGCCGAGAAGTAAAAATCAACGATTTTCCGTCGGAAGTAATGAGTGGAGCATAATCCTGATTATCGGAATTGAGTTTACTTAGATTACTGATCTCGACATTTTTCGGATTGTTCACGTACTCAATCCCGATGTTGCACTGCTTAATATGTCGGTCTACCAGATAGGTGTTTTCAGAATTATTTCGGTAATGATGAAAATATTCTAGGGCTTTTATAAACTGATGGTTGTATTGATACGCCAAGCCTAAGTGAAATACTAGGGTAGAGGTAGAGTCTTGCGTATTTTGATACACATCTTGCAAATAGGGAAGTGCCCGATGTTTATATTTACTCTCTAAGTACGATAGCCCAATTTTGTAAGGAATTGTAAGATCGTCAGGGGATAGTTCGGCGGCTCGCTTATATTGAGCTACAGCTTCTTCGTAAAAACCATTTTCGTAGTATTTGTTGCCGTTTTTCAGGAGCTTTTTAACCGACTGACTCCAAGCAGGTACAGAAGATACGATTAGCAGAAAAAAGATGATCCTAACCCAGGACATAGCTTCTGGCGTAAACGAATTATTAACCACCAAAAATACTGATCGGTGCGGGATTAGGACAGAGTATGTAATCCTCTTTCTAACGCTTGTAGGGAAAGAAAGGAAATTTAAGTTTTAAGGAAGCAGCTTTCCCCGTCAATCACCTCGAGTTGAATAGAGACTTCAAAAGTTCACTGATATAACTCCGTACAGTTCGTGCTTTGAGTCTGACATTCTGAAGTACTAATGCAACATGGTCGGCACTTGTAATTTTGACTCGGGGAGCATGGACATACACGGTATCTGATTTATCTCGGTACCAAGCCGTATAATTATTAGTATTCATCCAAGCTCTTATCTCATTAATAAAAGGATTTTTGTAGCGTTTACCGTGAGTTTCTATTGATATAACCATTGGACGGCTGACTAAATGCTTAATGGCGTACCACTCGGCTCCCTCAATATCCACGCTCAAAAGATCAATAGTGCCATCGTCTATTGTGCTAAACTTCGTGCATTTTACAGTTATTCGGTCTCCCTCTTCTGGCTGATAATAATCATTTACAATCGATGGAGAATGATCAATTGTTTCTAGAAAGGTTGAGGCATCGCGATGCATCAAGGTAATTTCACCTTCTTCATCATAAACTGCCACTGGATGAATAGAGACATTATTATCATTTTTGAAAAAGTTTTGGCTCATTTGTACATAGGTAGGATGAGCCTCTACCAGTGTGGTTTTTATTCCATTCCGGATGAAGTCGAGTACATTTGATTCTTCCGGAATATAAACACCTACCTCAGCCACGTGCACAGGATTAATGCCTTTTTCCTTACATTTTCGGTAGATCTTCCTCACAGTAAATTCAGTAGTTTAGGTAGGAAATTATACAACAATCTTGATGAGTTCATAATACATTCGGTAGATCCATTGGAAAGAGGTTCATAGATAAATCAATTTACCTTATATCTTTCCATCCCCATATGTAACCAGTATAGCCATCGGGTTGACTATATAAACGAAATCCGCTATTCTGTAAAAATTTTACTAATTCTTTATTTGTTTCTTCTGGTTTATTCCCCTCATGGGTTTCGACAATTAAGACCTTTATTTTTTTTATAGTATCGGGAGGAAGTGAGTAGAGAATCGAGTATTCAGAGCCTTCGCAGTCTAATTTAAGTATATCAATACCTTCAATAGCATGACCACGGATTACTTGCTGTAGAGAAACTGCTTCTACTTCGAGATTTTTAGTGGTGTTCGAGCTCTCAAAGATGGTGGCCATAGTGGTATAACTATCGATTTTACTAACATGAAGGGTGATTTTCTGATCCTCGCTACTTATTGCCTTTTGTTCAATATGCCAATCAAAATCAGCGTATTTGGTTTGGTATTTCTCTAAAACTTGAAAGTTGAATGGCATTGGTTCAAACGATAAGAGCTTTGCCTTGGGGTAGAGGTAAAACATAAATAAAGAAAAGAATCCCACATTTGCTCCAATATCGATAATCGTTGGTGATTTAAACTGTAAAAATCTATTCGGTATGTGTTTGAGGTAAATCTGATCAAAAAAGCACTCTTTGAAAGCTGAAAGCATTTCACGTTCTACTTCTACTGAAAAAGACTCTCTCAACTTAAAACTAAATACATCTCCCAGATTGGAGGCTTTAAACCAAAGATATTGAGGCCAGTTTCGAAAATGTTGGATGAGGTTGCGATAACGCCTTGATTTGTCCTTTGCGCTCATAAAACTAGATTAAAAAGCGAAGGTATGAAAAAAGCAATAAGCAACTACATGAGAGCAAAAAGTCGGTTTGCATTGACAATGCAATTGAGTTAGTTCTATCTTTTATCCTTGCCTATCCATTCTTGAACGATGGCCAAAACCTCATCTACCAAAATTCCGGCTAGGGTTGCGCTATTTTGCGGGGCATCGCTTTCAATAAAAGTTGCTTTTTTACCTACCGGTCCCCACCGACCAGCATGAATTGGTCGAGTATTGGCATAAAGCCCTAGACAATTGATACCACTGGCGGCGGCAATATGCAAAGGCCCGGTGCTACAGGCTACCAATCCGTCGGCGTGCCAAATAAAGTCAATATATTCCGATAAAGTAAATGCTCCAGTAGCATCCACTACATTAGGAAGTTCAAATAATTCTGCACACTCGGTTTTAAGTAAATTTTCTTCGGCTTCGGTTCCGGTTACAATCACTCGCGTATTGGAGGGTGAAAGCTGCTGTGCTAAATGATAGTAATTCGCTAAAGGCCACTCCTTAGCACTTCCTTGTGATTTGGGGTGCAACAGTAGGTTAAATTTATCGTGGGCGAAAAAATGAGAAAATTCACTTTGGGGTTTTTGAGCTGGTTTCCAACCATAGTAGGAGGAAATTTGATCCAATGATAAGTTGTTGTTCTTAACCAATGGTGCGAGCAATTTCAAGTTCAACTGCGCCTCGTGTAAATCACTATTTTTCCGGCCAAGATTGATTAAGCGATTACAGCTGAGCCAGTGAAACACCCGGTGGCTGGTGCCAATCCGTTGCGGAATACGTTGCTTTTTGGCCCATCGACTGATGGCGGATTTAGGAAAAACATGTATGATACAATCAGCGGGGATAGATTGGTTTTGTATCTGATCCCAATCGTAAAAGTTGCTAATAAAAGCGCATTTTTCTACCACGGGTTTAGTATAAGCACGACCCAGAAAATCAACCTGAACATCGGGTAACGACTCGCGTAGCACACCTGCCATGGGCAGCGTAAGAATAACGTCGCCGATACTATCGGTGCGGCTCAGTAATATCCTCATTCTGGTAGGTTAGGTGCGATTGAAATAACTGAGATAAGTTAGAAAAGTGTTGGGCAGCATCAAATTCCTGGTCGGCTTTAGATTTACCCGCTAGCGCAAGTTGGTTTCGGAGTTCGGGCGATTTTATTAAACGGGAAATCTGGGTAGCAAGCTGTTTACTATTTTCTCTCTCAAACAGGAGGCCGGTTTGCTCATCGTCGATAATTTCGGGTATTCCGCCATTATTGGTACCAATAACCGCTACTCCACATCGCATAGCCTCCACCAACGTCAGACCGAATGTCTCATCCAAACTAGGCATCACCACAATGTTCATCTGAGGCATTAACTGAGTAGGTTGGGGATGAAAACCAGCGAAGCAAACCTGATCGGATAAGTCGTTACTCTTAACGTATTCTTTTAACCCCTGGACGTAGGCTTCGTCCATTACGTCACCGTAGAAGTAGGCGTTTACTTTTGTTTCTTGCTGATTCAAAAGTTTTAGTGCTTCCAATACCAGATGCTGCCCTTTCAATCGTTCTATTCGGCTAAAGATACCGATTTGGCCATCAGCCGAGGGTAGGGGTGGTAGCTCAGGAAGAGATTCAACTAACTTAGGAGGGTCAACTCCGTAGTACAGTCTAACTACCTGCTCTGGGGAAGTAGCTACGTTACTTCTGATTTGTTGCTGTACCTGGTCGGTAATGGCAATGAATATATCAATGGCTCCGTAGACCCATCGGTGGTAAAGATCTTTTTTAGAATGGTAAAGTTGCATCTGCCGGGTGTGCACTACCAACACTGGTTGGGAGCTGAGCCGTTTAGCCAAGGCCACTAACGGTAAATCGTGTTTATGGTGGACATGAAGCACATCAATCTGATGCTTTACAAGTAGCAATGCTAACTCTTTGGCTCGTGGAAGCAACGTACTCCAGCCTACTGCCGGAAGTTCAACGTGCTCAATTCGGTCTTGCTGAGCAAGTTTAGCCAGCCTGGTTCCGGGAGCAACCGCCGATAGTAACGTATATTCCGACTGGCTAAAATAGCGGCAACAGCGGTGAAAGTAGAGTTCTAATCCACCTAAACTAGAAGCCAGACAGAGTTCAAGAATTTTCATCTAAACGCTAAGATTAGGCTGAACATAGAGAATGTTGGTTAGGACGCCATACGACGGCGTTTATCAATAATTTTGCTGTATTTTAAAAAGTTAGAATAGGCCGACAATACGCAAACTACAAAACCATAGTAACCATCTAAAAAGCCGGCTTGAAAAAAATATTTTTTTACAAAGGTAAATACTGGGTTAATGATTACGTGGATTAGAATATTCGTTTTGCGATTTTTCCGGATAGCCTCATCCGAAGCAATTTCAGAAAATTTGTTAGCGGTTACGGCATGATCCCAAACTGAGTGGAAAGAATAATGCAATAAATCACCTTCTAAGTGATTATCGGTAGCTCCGGGTTGCATCTTAACCGAGTCGTGAGGGTTTTCTCCGCCCCAGTGCCCCTTTCGTTTGTCCCAAAGTCGGAGTTTAGTATCAGGGTACCAACCACAGTGTCGGATCCACTGTCCACAGTAACTTGTGAGCCGATTGAACCGGTAAGCATCAAACACCCAGTTTTTTTTTGTGGCTAGTATAGATTCCTTCAGTTCGGTAGAAAGAACTTCATCTGCGTCTAGGGCAAGTATGTAATTGTAACGGGCCTGATCGAGAGCATAATTTTTTTGTTGTATATGCCCTTTGAAAGGGTGCGTTAGAAACTTGACTCGCAATCTTTCGCAGATAGCTTTAGTTTGATCGGTTGAAAAAGAATCAACTACCACTATCTCGTCGGCAATCTCTTTTACCGAATTAATACAGCGCTCAATATTTTTTTCTTCATTATATGTGATTATCGTTACAGATAATTGTATAGATGTCATAAAATCGACCCAAATTTGGAGCGACAAGTTACGAATGCAGGGTAACCGACACAACTTTTGCCATTTTTCATGAACCAGCAGAGCTTCAGAAGAATATTAATCATTCAGACTGCCTACATCGGTGATGTTATCCTGATGACTCCGCTCATTGAAGCTGCTAGTGCTGCTTTTCCTAAGGCTCAAATTGATGTTCTGGTCAATCAGGGAAATGCATCTTTATTGACCAATCATCCGAAAATTAATGAGTTATTACTGTGGGATAAGAAAGAACAGAAGAATCGTAACCTGATGCGTCTCTTACGCACAGTTCGCATTAACTCGTATGATGTGGTATTCAACTGCCACCGTTACACTTCTTCTGGTATTTTAACTATACTTTCCCGGGCCAGCTACAAAGTTGGATTTAACAGTAACTCATTAGCCCGGTGGTACGATTTGAGAGTGCCGCACGAAATGAAAGCTGGAAAACACGAAGTAGATCGTAATCTGGCATTACTGGAAGCACTGGTACCCAACCTCAATACTACGGACCTTGAGCGTCGTCCCCGGTTATATCCCTCCCAGAATGATGAAGAAGCAGTAACGACTTATCAGAATGAACCTTATCTGTGCCTGGCTCCAACTTCGGTTTGGTACACCAAACAATTTCCGACTAGTCGTTGGGTGCAGCTCCTAGATATATTAAAATTTGAGGGAAAGGTCTACCTCTTGGGCGGGTCTAATGATATGGTTGCGTGTGATGAAGTACGAGTAGCTAGTAAGCGGGAAAACGTGATAAACTTAGCCGGTAAACTATCTTTACTACAGTCGGCAGTGCTGATGAAACGGGCGGTACTCAACTACGTGAATGACTCTGCCCCTCTGCATTTAGCTTCAGCCATGAATGCTCCGGTTTGTGCGATTTTCTGCTCGACAGTGCCCAGCTTTGGCTTCACTCCCTTATCTGATTTTTCGGAGATAGTTGAAATTTCCAAATCACTTAGTTGCCGTCCCTGCGGTATACATGGCTATAAGGCTTGTCCGGAGAAGCACTTTCGCTGCGCGAACGATATTGACCTAGCAAAATTAGTAGAAGCGTTTAAGAAAGCAATTGCGCTTAATGATGCTGTTTAGTCTCCAGCAATTCCGTGAAAAATGCCTCGTAGTGATCTAGCATTTTGTCAATCGAGAAATCTTCTAAAGCCGTTTTCTTTCCGGTTCGGCTGAAGTTCTCCCGCAAATCTTCATCGTCTATCAGTCGTTGGATATGGCTGGCTAGCGTATTGACGTCTCCATTCTGGAACAGTAAGCCATTTACACCATCCTGAATAAGCTCTGAGTTACCCCCTATTTCTGTAGCAATTACGGGTACTCCTAATGCCATAGCTTCCAGCAGCGCTTGTGAAAGCCCTTCAATAGTAGAAGGCAGTACATTCATTGTAAATAGCGGATAGTGATGCAAAACTTCCCGATTATCCATTGAGCCTGCGAAGTGTACCCGGTGAGGTACCGGCCAGTGATTTTGAACTGCCCTAAATTTTGGGCGTTCCTCGATACCGACAAATAAAACATGCACCGGATGCTGAATTTCAGTCAGAGCCCGGAGTAACTGAATCTGTTCTTTATGCCGAGCTACGCAGCCAATTACAATATCACTATCCTTTATTTGATATCGTTGTCTCAGTAAATTCACCTTATTCGGATCAATGTGTTGATATTTCTCTGCCGGAGTACCATTATAAATAACTCTTATATGCTCTTCGGAAATACCAATATTTTTTGCCGATTGCTTGACTCCTTTGCTTACGGCGACAATAGCATCGGTACCCTGTTCATAGAAAGTGGATTGACCGAACAGACCTAAGCTTTTTACTAATTGTCTCCGAGTATGTATAAGCTTGATTGGAAGTTTATACCACCACCTAGCTAAAATTGTGCTATATCGATCCTTGCTGGACTGAGCATTCACAATATTGATCTGATGAAGTTGAACTAACTTTTTTACTTTCAGTACGCTGGGTAGATGAAACTTAAAAGCAAAAGATACTTCAACCAGTTGTACAGGGCTATCCGATAGTAGCCTCCACAAAAGTGTATCAGTGGGGGTGGCAACCCATACATTGTGCCCTCGATGAGCTAGCCCTTTGGCTAAGTAAACCACAGAGTAAGTTGAACCAGCTATCTCGGCTTTTTGAGAGGTTATTAGGATATTCATGCTAGCACATGCATTGTTGCTGTAAGTAACAAGACTTGCTGGTTTGCTAAGTTTGGGTAGTATACCACCACGGCAAAAGTATGGTTTATCGCTCGCTGAAAAAACAATAGTGGGTTTTTCTTAATTTCGCCTGAGGTTTTCGTAGACAAGTTGATGATTCAGTTTTAATGCGCATTCTAATCACTACATTTCAGGGCGGAGTAGCAGGTGCAACGTATTCAATCTCTTATCTCGCGAAGGGGTTAGCTCAGCGAGGACATCAGGTATATTTAGCCGGTATGCAAGATTCTTTGCTCTTTCAACTTCTGGAAGACACTGATGTGAAGCTTATTCCTATGCCTTTTCGATCCAAAATAGATAGGCAAACCATACGGATGCTAGGAGATCTGATCAAGCAGGAAGGGATTGAAATCGTGAATGCTCAATCTAGCAAAGATCGCTACCTCACCATCTTTTCAAAGTGGTTATACAAATTGCCGGTTAAGATTGTGCATACTCGAAGGCAGTATCCATTAAGTGCAGGGGGCAAAATCCATAGCAATTTCTACGTTTGGGGTACAGATAAGATCATCGTCGTTAGTGAGGAACTGAAAAACGTATTTATTAGTAAAGGGTATCCGTCTAATCATTTACAAGTAATTTATAATGGTACCCCTTCAGAACAATATCAGAATATTAGCCAGGAAAGAATGGCCGAACTACGTGAGATCGCTGACGCTGTAGAGTGTCTCTCAATTCAGC
>ERZ1740058.274-NODE-274-length-43491-cov-12.536168_pt1 | contig 43491 bp, 36 predicted proteins | sample MGYA00581745_ERZ1740058 | MGnify/ENA primary metagenome ERZ1740058 (study PRJEB43018, sample SAMN04849742) | marine metagenome | isolation source: floating plastic debris | place: Pacific Ocean | collected 2008-08-30 | study: EMG produced TPA metagenomics... | reverse complement strand
CCTCCAATTCCACCTTCCCCTCCGTTGACTCTTGTCCCCCCCCCTCCCCCGCCGCCGAAGCCGCCAGCATTCTCAACACGGCCGCCGCCACCAAAGCCGCCGTTGCCGCTACCGCCATAGTTACCGTTGCCACCATAGTTGCCGCCAAAGAGACCACCGCCGGTGGCATTACCGGTGTTACTGAAAAGGCCGCCGCCGCCAAGGTTGCCAACGTTAGTGTCGCCACCGTTACCGCCGATCGCTTGATTATTGCTAAAAACAACGTTCGTGAGAGTGACATCCCCGTCGTAGATAAACAGCCCACCTCCCAAGCCGCCGCCGCCACCAGCGCCATTGCTATTTCCTCCTTTGGCTAGGCCATTAGTCACAGTGAGGTTGCTAAGCGTCACCGTCCCTGACTTCACAAACAACGGGCGAAAGTTGCCATCGGTGTCGGCATCAGTACTGCTGTCACCATCAATAGTGAAGCCGTTACCAATGATTTCAATGTTGCTGTTCAGCAGAGTCTTCATCACCCCGTCAATCTGCACATTCGTTTGCAGGGTGATGGTGTCGTCAGCGCCACTCGCATCGCCACTGGTCAAGGTGCCGCCATCGGTGTTGGCCTGTAAGATGGCCCAACTGAGAGTGCCAACGGTATCGCCAAAGCCATTGTCGGTAGCTTGGGTAACGTCATAGTTTGCCATGGGTAATGCTCCTGGTTGTCGAGTGTGTGGTGTGAGGTAATTGGGCAGCAGACGTAATGGAGGCGAGAGAACCTCACCTCGCCTCACCTTCAGAAGAAGAGGAGCTGGAAGCAATGCAAGCTCCCAATTCGTCCTGTGGCCACAGACCCGGATAAAACGTCTGGTCAAACTAGGTCAATTGCTGCCGTAACTGCGGCTGAATGCGGGGGCACCGCGTAGAATTTGGGGCTGGACGGGGAGATTATGCGGGTCAGACTCAGCAAAGGCGGAAACCTATCATCACAGTGCCATCAGTCAGCTTAAGCAACCGACCGTAGTCATCGGCGCTACGGTCACTAGCCCGTGACTATCAAGCATGCCCTTTGCTGATTCAACCTTCCCAGTTGGGCGCTGAAAAGCTGCGCTCAACCATCAAGGGACACCCTGTCTTAACAAAATCCACTAAGCTCTTGACGGAAGCTGCACAGGCTCAGCCACGCTCAGCATTTCTACGGAGACAGATGGGCTGCCTCAATGATGCAGTTCGACAACGGCGTTACCCCAAAGAAAAATTGACCCAGCGCGAGCAGGAGCTCTATGAATTAGGTATTCGGCAGCAGGTAGCAGCTGGAAACAATGGCAAAATTGTGGCGATCGACATCGAAACTACAGATTTTGAGGTCGATGCCCCTCAGCGTTGAAATGACGACTTATGATTATGGGCTAGTAATTCGCGGGAAAAGCCTTTTAGAATAAAAGCCTAACCGTTGCTGAAAGCCCCCATTCATGGGCGGTAGCGATCGCAATTTCAGCATTAACCCAAACTCCTAATGTTTTACATTAGGGGGCATTTTGCTTGAGAAGGTAAACGATATGTCATTTTCTTCGGTAGTCAGAGCGCTGGGGCGATCGCCGCTCACGTCGGAACTGTTGACCAAGCTGCAGCGATCGGAGCCGGTCAAGCTCAGCGGCGCTCCCCGGCTGCCCAAAGGACTTATCGCCTCGACTCTCGCGCAGGAATCGAGTGCGCCGCTGCTGGTCGTCACCGCTACGCTCGAAGAGGCGAGTCGCTGGGCGATTCAGCTGGAAGCAATGGGCTGGCGTACCATCCACTTTTATCCCACCTCCGAAGCCTCGCCCTACGATCCCTTTGACCAAGAATCGGAAATGACCTGGGGCCAACTGCAAGCCCTGGCCGACCTGACCAACGAGACCGGACTGGAGAAAACCGCGGTCGTTTCGACGGAACGTGCCCTGCAACCGCATCTGCCCCCCGTTGATGTCCTCAAAGACTACTGCCTCACCCTGACCAAAGGTCTGGAAATCAACCTGAAAGAGTTGGCCTTGCAACTGGCGCGATTAGGGTATGAAAAAGTGCCCTTGGTCGAAACGGAAGGTCAGTGGGCGCAGCGCGGCGACATCATTGACGTGTTTCCCGTGTCGTCGGAACTGCCGCTGCGGGTAGAGCTGTTTGGCGATGAACTGGAGCGCATTCGCGAGTTTGACCCGGCCACGCAGCGATCGCTCGACGCCATCAACCGCCTCGTCCTCACCCCCACCGACTACGTTCCCCTGATTCTGGACGTGCTGAAAGATAAGAATCTTCTCGATCAGCTTTTTCCTGAAGAAGCGCTAGAAGGACTCGCCGACGGCATCTATCCCGAAGGCGTCCGCCGCTGGCTCGGCCTCGCCTTCGACCATCCTGCCTCCCTGCTGGATTACCTGCCCGCACACACCGTCATTGCGCTAGACGAACCCGATCAGTGTCAGGCCCACAGCGATCGCTGGGTCGAACGCATTGATGAACACTGGAAGGAGAATTTGGAAATCGGAAGTCGGAATGCGGAAAATAGCGATACTGACTCTAATTCGACACCTCACCCCATCACCCCATCACCCCATCACCCCATTACTCCAATCCCCAAACTCCACCGTCCCTTCACTGACGCGCTTGAAGAACTTGCAGTCTTTTCGACTGTGCATCTCACGGAATTGGCGGAAGAAAACGGCGGGCTGAATTTGGCGAGTCGGCCCGTGCCGGCGATTCCTCATCAGTTTGGCAAGCTGGCGGAAACGGTGCGGGAACAGCGCGATCGCAAGTTTGCGACTTGGCTCATCTCGGCCCAACCGTCTCGTTCAGTCGCCCTGCTGCAAGAGCACGATTGTCCGGCCCAGTTTATTCCCAATCCCCGCGACTACCCCGCCATTGAGAAACTACAGGGCCAGCATGTGCCCGTGGCGCTGAAATATTCTGGTCTGGCGGAGCTGGAAGGCTTTATTTTGCCGACGTTTCGCATGGCGATCGTCACGGACAAGGAATTCTTCGGTCAGCACAGCCTCGCGACGCCCGGTTACGTCCGCAAGCGCCGCAAAGCTACCTCCAAGCAGGTCGATCCCAATAAGATGAAGCCGGGGGACTTCGTGGTTCACCGCAACCACGGCATCGGGCGCTTTCTCAAGCTCGAAAGTCTGACGCTGGACAACGAAACTCGCGAATATCTCGTTATTCAGTACGAAGATGGTTTGCTGCGGGTGGCAGCAGATCAGGTCGGTTCCCTCTCGCGCTATCGCTCCACGACGGATCGCGCCCCCACGCTGAACAAAATGTCGAGCAAAGCCTGGGAAAAGACCAAAGGCAAAGCCCGCAAAGCCGTCCAAAAAGTCGCCGTCGATTTGCTGAAACTGTATGCGCAACGGGCCAAGCTGGAAGGCTTCCGCTTTCCCATCGATACGCTCTGGCAGCAGGAATTGGAAGACTCTTTCCCCTATCAGCCCACGCCGGATCAGCTCAAAGCCACCCAGGATGTGAAACGCGACATGGAGAGCGATCACCCGATGGATCGACTCGTCTGTGGCGATGTCGGCTTCGGCAAAACGGAAGTCGCCGTCCGCGCCATTTTTAAGGCGATCAATTCCCACAAACAGGTAGCGCTGCTGGCCCCCACCACTATCCTCACGCAGCAGCACTACCACACCCTCAAAGAACGCTTCTCTCCCTACCCCATCCAGGTCGGCCTGTTAAACCGCTTTCGCACCGCTCAAGAAAAGAAAGACATCCTCCAGCGGCTCAAAACGGGGGAACTCGATGTTGTCGTCGGCACCCATACGCTGTTGGGCAAAACCGTCCAGTTCAAAGACCTCGGCCTGATGGTCGTCGATGAGGAGCAGCGCTTTGGTGTGAATCAAAAGGAAAAAATTAAAGCCCTGAAAACTGAAGTAGACGTGCTTACCCTCAGCGCTACGCCGATTCCCCGGACGCTGTACATGGCGCTGTCTGGCGTGCGCGAAATGAGCCTAATCACCACGCCGCCGCCCTCTCGCCGCGCCATCAAAACCCACCTGTCACCCTACAATCCGGAAGCCATCCGCAGTGCGGCCCGACAGGAACTTGATCGCGGCGGCCAAATCTTCTACGTTGTCCCTCGCGTCGAAGGTATCGAAGAGGTCTCTGCTCGTCTGCGGGAGTGGATTCCCGGTGCGCGCATCATGATTGCCCACGGTCAAATGCAGGAAGGCGAACTAGAATCCACCATGCTGGGCTTTAGCAGCGGCGAGGCCGACATCCTTGTCTGCACCACGATTATCGAATCCGGTCTGGACATTCCCCGCGTCAACACCATCTTGATCGAAGATGCACAAAAGTTTGGTCTGTCCCAGCTTTATCAACTGCGGGGCCGGGTGGGGCGATCGGGCATTCAAGCCCATGCCTGGCTGTTTTATCCCCGCCAGCAAACCCTCAGCCCCAAGGCCCGCCAACGCCTCCGCGCGATTCAGGAATTTGCCCAACTGGGTTCCGGCTACCAGCTCTCCATGCGCGACATGGAAATTCGCGGCGTCGGCAACCTGCTCGGCGTGCAGCAGTCTGGCCAGATGGATGCTGTCGGCTTCGACCTCTACATGGACATGCTGGAGGAAGAAATCGCTGAAATTCGTGGTCAGGAGATTCCCAAGGTGGACGACACCCAAGTCGATCTCAAGGTCACGGCCTTCATTCCCAACGACTACATCGACGACACGGAACAAAAGATGACGGCCTATCGCGCCCTCGCTGCCGCCGACAGCAAGCGGGAACTCGCTCAAGTTGCTGCCGACCTGAACGATCGCTACGGTTCCATCCCCTTCGCCACCGAACAGCTCATCCGCGTCCTGGAACTCAAACAGCTTGGCAAACAGCTCGGCTTCTCTCGCATCAAACCGGAAGGCAAACAGCACATCATCCTCGAAACCCCAATGGAAGAACCCGCCTGGAAGCTCCTCTTCGACGCCATTCCCGGCCACCTCAAATCCCGCTTTATCTACGCTGGCGGCAAAGTCACCGTCCGGGGATTAGGGGTGCTGAAACCGGAGAAGCAACTCGACAATCTGGTGGAGTGGTTCCAGCTAATGCGCGCTGGTTTGCCGGAGAAGGCAGGCGCAGGGTTGGGGGCGATCGCTTAAGTATCAAGCAATTCAGCGCCATTGATTGAGCCAGCGCGTCTGGCCTACCCAATCCTGAGCTTGAGTTTCAATCAGCAAACGGTCTAGCGCTTTGACCAGATCTGACAGGTTCCAACGGCTTTGAGCAGCCAGGATAATGCCTCGATGCTTAGGATATTGGCCTGCTAATACTGAGAAATCTCGAACGTTGAAAGTGAAAATGCATCTTTCCTGAGTTATCGCTCTAAAAAGCTGAATTTCATCGCTAGCATTTTCCGGCATCCAGGCATTTGGGGTTCGCGTGACATCATGACCACGAGCAATCAAAGCTGTGTACAAAGCCTTGATTGATGTATCTGCATCCAAATGCAGTTTAGGTTTAGGCATCGGCAGTTGCGAGTGCTTCCTCAGCCGCGATCGCGGTGTCAAGCTCTGACTGGTGCGTAACGTAAAACGCCAAAGCTTCTTGGATTTGCGTTTCCTTCAGACCATATTCTGCCGCCAGTTGCTCCGGAGCAAGTTCCCACTGGTTAGCAGCAATTACAATGGTTTGCACACGAATCCCAGTCCCTCTGATGACCGCTACTGGCCGGCCACTGGCTCCTTGGCGATAAGCAATACCCGGAAAAGCTGAATCATTAAACTGGTATTTGAGCGCAGCCACTTTTTCTGCAACTGCCCATAAAATAAATTGCTCCACCGGTATTCCCTGATTGGCTGCCCACTGCTCAGCCTCCTGTTGGAGGTGCAGGGGTAAGTTAATGGAATTAGGTACCATGGCTGAATTCCGCTTCACTCTTTCATCTTAAGCTGTCTACCGCTTTGTGGTGCGGTGTTCTGCATCAGGTAGTCATTAGGTGGCAAATCACGGGCGCGGCTTCGTGTCTTCGGACTCTAAGAAGCAGCTCGACAATTTGGTGGAGTGGTTTCAATTCATGCGGGTGGGCTTGCAGGAGAAGGAAGGTCAGGGTTAGGGGCGATCGCGTGAACCAGCCACCTGAAATACAATGAGTTCAAACCATCTTCCAGGAGTCCACCGTGACAGAAATTGCCGAAAGACTGAAACTGGAATTATCACAGCTATCTATTCAAGATCGGGCAGCGTTAGCGGCCTTTCTAATCCGCTCCTTAGATGAGGAACCAGAAAGCAACGTAGAAGCAGCTTGGGATGAAGAATTAATTCGTAGAATGGCGGAGATTCAAGCTGGGAATACTGCTGGTCAACCTGCCGAGCAGGTATTCAGCCATCTACGCGAGAAATACTCGTGAAGCCAATTAATTTTCACGACGAGGCTATCAGAATTTTGACGGTGCGATGCGTATTACGAGGAGCAAGTAACAGGGCTAGGGTTAGATTTTCTCGATGAAGTAGAGAAAGCGCTAAACCGCATTCAGCAAAATCCAAATTTGGGTGGAAGCTATAAAAATACAGGACTACGTCGATACGTCCTCAGAAAATTTCCCTTTCTGATTTTCTACACAGAGCAAGACATGTTGATTTGGGTCGTTGCTATAGCCCACGCAAAGCGTAAGCCTGATTATTGGAAGACCAGAAAGCTTGACTAGGTTGGTTCCAATTCATGCGGGTGGGGTTGCAGGAGAAGGAAGGTGCAGGGTTGGGGGCGATCGCGTAAATGATTTGCTTGCAATACAATTAAATTCAAACTAATTACTTAGGGAGCCAGGGCCGTGGAAGTAATGCGCCTATCCAGTAATGGCCAAGTCATTATCCCGATGTCGCTGCGGTTGGCCCACCAGTGGGAGCCAGGACAAGAATTTATCGCGATTGACACAGGTAATGGTGTGCTATTACAACCCAAGCAGCACTTTCCAGCGACGACGCTCGATCAGGTTGCTGGCTGCATGCGATATGACGGCCCGCCCAAGTCACTAGAAGACTTTGATCAGGCGATCGCCCAAGCGTTGAAGGAACAGTGGCAATGATTGCAGTCGATACCAACATAGTGGTGCGGCTACTGACACAGAACGATGCTGCTCAATAACAGCAGAGTGTAAAGCTGTTTCAAACCGAAGATACGATTTATATACCCACCACGGTGATCTTAGAAACGGGTTGGGTTTTGAGAACTTTGTATGGTTTTGAACCCAGTGAAGTTTGCACTGCATTGAGGAAAGTGCTGGGTTTGCCTAATGTGCGGGTCAACCACGGCAATCAGCTAGCGCTGGCATTACAGTGGCATGAGGCTGGATTAGACTTGGCGGATACTTTACATTTGGCCCAGAGTCAAAACTGTGCGGCGCTGTACACGTTTGATCAGCGTTTTGTAAAACGGTCGGTAGGACTTGACGAATGTGACGTGAGAGCAGTTTTGCCGAAATAAACAGAAGCTCAAATGGGCAGGTTGTCAGATGAGCCAAATTACCGTTTGCGGTGTCGGTGTCCTCAAACCCAAAAAGCAGCTGGACAAATTGGTTGAGTGGTTTCAACTCATGCGCGCCGGTTTGCAGGAGAAGGAAGGTTTGGGGTTGGGGGCGATCGCCTGAGCAGAGCAGCGGGAACTTTCAAGAATGCAAGCCCATAACAGAGATTATCGTGACCTTTCTAAAGAAGCGGCAGCGGCGGCATAAACGACAGTCACCTTTGAAAGACAATCCCCTTCGCAATCCGGGACAATCACTTGACGAAGAAATTAATCGGATTATTGGTGAAGAAGGCGATATCTGGATCGCTACATTTTGCTTTTGTATAGCATTAACACTATGTGAGTGGTGGCGTTGGTACGCGAATGCTCAACTTAACCCAGTGGCTATGACAATTGCAGCGACGCCATTTCTTGTTTTGTCATCTTTGATGTTTCTTCGCACTCGACATCGAGTTAAACGCTTGAGAATGGCAAGAGATGGGGAGAAAGCGGTCGGTCAGTTTCTTGCAGACCTACAAGCAAAAGGGTATCGCGTCTTTCACGATATTTTGGGCGATGGGTTCAATATTGACCATATCGTGATTAGCGATCGCGGCATTTTCACCATCGAAACTAAAACCTACAGTAAGCCGATCAAGGGGCGTTCAGAAATTCAATTCGATGGCGAAAAGTTATTGATTAATGGTCATCTGCCCTATCGCGACCCGGTTACTCAAGCCAAGGCACAAGCCCATTGGACTCGGCAAATTCTCAAAGAAAGTACTGGCAAAGATTATCCGGTTAAGGCAGTAATTGTATTTCCTGGCTGGTTTGTCAGGTCAACGGTGAAAGGCAAGCGAAACTCTTTATGGGTACTGAATCCAAAAGCTTTGCCGTCCTTCATTGACAATGAATCGCAAGTGCTTCGCACAGAAGATGTTCAGCTCGCGGCCTATCATTTATCCAGATACATCCGCATGAAAAGGCAATCACGCGCAAGCTTTCAATAATTTGCGAGGGCGCAACAGCTAGTGGAAGCGTTTTGACAGATTGAAACTGCCAGATAACCGTTCCACAAGCCGTCGCGATGAAAGCATCTTGTATTAGTCACCTTAGTTCAGAGGCTAAATGCAGAACTATTCAACAATGTCGTTAACAAAGTCAGGATTCATTTTGTCAGGAGTTGCATTACGGCCTTCCGTCAGTCCACCGGCAGCGGCCCAGGCCGCTAGTCCACCTTCAATGATAGAAACGCGCTTAAATCCATCCTCCGCTAGCTGCTGTGCCGCTTCTTTAGCATCGCTATCAGAATGACCATATACATAAATATCTCGCTCTTTCTCTAGGGTTTGATAGACGCGGCTCCGGTCTTCATCAGAGGCAGCAGGAATCGCGCCAGCGATGCGCTGCTCATTGTAGATTTTGCGATCGCGAATATCGATAATTGTGAAAGCCGATTCTCCCCAATCAAGGCGGGCCTTGACATCAGTGGCCGGTGTGACATTTTTGAACTCAACCGGAGCCGGTGAAACCTCAGTAACTATCTCTTGAGCTGCTTCAATAGCATTTTGAGCTTCTGACATAATTAATTTGATACCTGAAACCATTACTGGTCGATCATAAAAAGTGCTAGTAAGCCCGACATCTTTCAAATAGGGTAAATAGATCACATTACAGCGATTGTTATGGCAGAAATTTTAGTTTCATAATCTAATGCCGCTACTGCAGAAAAAAGAGATTTCCACAAGAGCGGCGTCTCACTATATCTACAAGCTTGAAATATTTTTAGCCCGCCAGTTACTGATTTTGGCGTGAACTTTGCTAAGTCGTGTCAAAAAACAACCAGTAGATCCTGAAGTCGGCAATGCCACTTACCAATAATTATCGATGGGTTGATTGAGCCACAGCTTGGTCAGCCAGCTGTAGAAAACGTTAGCCGAATTGGGCTGGTGAAGACTTGAAATCGAATAAAAGCTGATGGTGGCTGATTTCGGCAAAAGGGCTATCGATACTCCTCAACTGTAATCGCCCTTTAGTGCAGAATTAGCGATGCGATCGCACACCCCTGCGATACATCAGCTACAGGCAACACCGAGCCCCTTCAAAATGCCAGATTTACCTCATGCTTAGAATAATGCCTGGAATCTCTGGCATCGTTCGTTTCAAAGCGTCAAGAAAGCTCGTTAAGCGGTAGGGGCGGTGCCGTCCGGGCAGCGACGCCACATGAATTGTCAGCGTCGCTGCCCGCCATTTCGGCAGCACATCAATTAACCGCTGATGATTCAAATCCTCCTCGATGAACCAACGGGGCATGACAGCCGCCCCTAGTCCCGCCAGCGTGGCTTGGCGTAGGGCTGAGATGTTGTTTGTCAGCATGCGGACAACAGGTGAGACCACTGTTGTTTTTCCCCGAGTGTTGGTTAAGGGAATCTGTCTGCCTTCAAAGGGTTCTAGCGCGACAAAGGGGAATGTCTCCAAGCTGCCGGGGGTTTTCGGTCGGCTGTGAGCAGCAAGCAATTGGGGAGCAGCCACAACCAGGCGCTCTACTTGTCCTAGCGGTTCCACAATTAGCGATTCATCTGTCACTGGGCCAATTTTGATCCAGCAGTCGCAGCCCACTTCGGCAAACCGAATAGAGTGATCCTCCAGATGCCAGGACAGCGAAATGAGCGGATATTGCTGCTGAAACTGAATTGCCATCTCTAACAGATGAAGCTGCCCCAGGGCGATGGGGGCAACCACCTTAAGCTGTCCCTGGGGAGTGGTCTCCGCATCTAGGTGTTTCTCTTCGAGGGCTTCCCACTCGTCCAGCAGTTGACGCGCATCGGCCAAAAGCTCTCTGCCGGCTTCGGTCAGGGTGAGTGAATGGGTCGTTCGCCGCATGAGCTGCGCCTTGAAGCGGGACTCCAGTTCGGCAAGCTGACGACTGACAGAGGGTTGAGATAACCCTAAATCGCGAGCGGCGGCACTAATGCTACCGGCATCCGCAATCCGCACAAAGGTTTCCAAGAGCGTCAGGCGATCGAGAGACTTGCTCATGCACGAAACAAATAACAGCTATTTTTATTACTCGTCTACACAATATCAAACAATCCTGCGATAGTGGACACAAGCACAAAAACACGGCGACCGAAGGCCAAGCAGCCGGGTCACTCTGGCTTGAAAAAGAGGCCATCTCAAATGTTCAATATCTTCAAAAAAAGAATGCTGGCCGTCTTGCTAACGGGCACTGCCTTAACGACGCCAGCGATCGCTAAAGCTCTCCAATCAGAATCAGACCTGGTTGCGTCGGCACCCCTGGCCACGATGCAGGCGGAGCACGTCATGATTGCAACCTCGGATTATGAGGAAACCCTAGCGTGGTATCAAAAGAATTTGGGATTCCGCATCAAGCACGAGTGGACAGTGCCGGAATTTCCTAACCTGCAGCTTGCTTACTTAGAAAAGAATGACTTCATTATCGAAGTTGTGGCATCACCGGATACGCCGTCACCCAATCCACCAGAGGAGTTTGCTGCTCGCTTACAACAGCCTGGCATCGGACACTTTGCCTTTTTGGTTGACGATGTCGATGCGATCGTCGTCGCCCTGGAAGCAAAAGGAGTTGAGATGATCCTTCCGCCTACCAGCTTTCCAGATAGCGGACGACGAGTCTCTTTCATCGCTGACAATAACGGCTACCTGATTGAGTTTTTGGCAGAGCTGCCTCTGAGTGAGCGCGTCCCGTATACCGGCGGTGAGGATTCAGCCATTCAATACTGACGAAACTTTCCTAAACGACCCCAGAAATTACAACTCATCAAAATCAATTGGATGAAGGAGCTTCTCATGCCATCTCTAACCACTTCACTGACATTTAGCATCGGCGGCGACCTGAGCGTCAATCGTTTGGGCTACGGCGCGATGCGTCTGACCGGACAACCCGGCAACTTTGGTCCCTATGCCGACTGGGAGGGCGGCAAGCAGCTGCTCCGCCGCGCCGTGGAACTGGGCGTTAACTTTATTGACACAGCAGAAGCCTATGGCCCTGGCACCAACGAAGACATCATCGCCGACGCCCTGTTTTCCTACGCGGATGATGTAGTCATCGCCACGAAAGGCGGCATCCACAAACCGGCTCCCGACAGCATTCAGGCCGACGGCAGCCCCGAGAATTTGCGGCGCGGTGTCGAGGGCAGTTTGCAACGACTCAAGCGCGATCGCCTCGATCTGTACCAACTGCATCGCCCAGACCCCAAAGTGCCCTTTGCTGAATCCATCAAGGCACTGGCAGAGCTGCAACAGGCCGGCAAAATTCGACATATCGGCGTTTCTAACGTCACGCTCGAACAGTTGCAGGAAGCGCAGGCAATCGCCCCTATCGCCTCGGTGCAAAATCGCTACAGCCTGAGCGATCGCACCCACGACGCCCTGCTGGACTACACCACTGCTCAGAATATCGCGTTCATTCCCTACGGTTCACTGGGAGCCCATCCCCTCAAGCGCGGCGCACCCTTGGCAAACGCCCAGGGCACGCTGGCCGAAATCGCCCAAGCCCACGATGCCAACCCCACCCAAATCGCGCTGGCTTGGCTGCTGCATCGCGCTTCCAACATTCTGCTGATTCCTGGCACCACGACCATCGCCCACCTCGAAGACAACGTGAAAGCAGCCTTTCTGCAGTTGACCAATTCAGAGTTGGCACAACTTAATCGCTTAGCCTGATTCTCAAGCTCAAACGTTTTAGTTCTTAGCAATCAGGTGGACTGAAACAGCGGAAATTTTTGCCAGGGTAGAGTTCGTTCTATGGTAGCCACTGCTTGCGATCGAGCTCGCCTGCATAGCCGGTTAGCTTGCCGCTGTAGGCAGTTTTCAATGACATCAATATTGAGAGTGGCAACGTTATAGCAAAAGGCAGAAGGAAAAAGGCAGAAGGCAGAATTAAAAGTCCCGCTGTACAGAGATTGTAGCCGTTGGTAGTGTCCGAACCTGAGTGCGGTCTGCTATACCTGCATTATTCATGACCCTGCACTAAAAGCGCTTGAACCTTCTGTTCTGCAAGTGATTTAGCGATTTCACGTTTTCGACAGTGTGTTTTTATACGCGGATTCTGAAACAGGCTATTTGTAAGGGTTAGGGCTTTACTCAAACTCCTGATGAGTTATCCAGGTTAGATGTTCTGGACACCAGCTTTATTGAAAACAATTTGTCAGATTTGGCTGAAGCCGCTGTTGATCCTGACGTTCTTACTGCTGGTAGCTGCATTGTTCGCGCTGAAGACAGCACTGGCTCTTTCGTGCTAGCAGGCGCCAAGGGGTTACCCCAACAGCCAGGGAATTAGGAGATTTCACGCTATCCCACCGGCACTGTACACACTTCAGATGAGATCACTGCAAAGACTGCCGGGCAAGAACCCCGAGGCGTCTATCGCCTGACGGATGGTCGCTTAGTGCTCAGTCACGAATGTGGATAAGCGGCTTTTGATCGACACTCCCATTACCTGAACCAAGGTGTTATGACAAGACTGTCGGCCATCAGCACCGCGATGAGGAACCAAGATGGCTTGCGTAAGGATGTTATTAGATTGCATCAATGCTCCAGTGCAGCCACATTGCTTCCACGCCAGGACCATAATCGTCAATTTTGACGCAGTTTAACTTGATTCTGCGTCGCCACAAAGACTTTGCAAAGATATCTAGTGCTGGTCTAAGGCTGCACCATAACGCGGGTGCCGAGTTGGACGCGCTCATACAGCTCAATCACGTCAGCATCACGCAGGCGCACGCAACCGTGGGAAACCGCCTGGCCAATCAAATGCTCGTCCGGAGTGCCATGAAAGCCGATCGCATTCACGCCATCCGTCCAAAAACCAATCCAGCGAGCACCCAGAGGATTATCGGAGCCGGGAGGCACAACTTCTCCCGTTAGCGGATGTTCCCAAGCGGGATGCTGCTGTCGCTGAAAAACCGTGAACTCGCCAGTTGGCGTTTCCCAATCATCACGACCTACGGCCACTGAATAAACGGCCACTAAACGATCGCCCTGGTAGCCATACAGTTGTCGCTCGGATAGCTTGAGCACCAGCAGCGAAATACGCTGGCTAGCCACCGGCAAAAACACCGCTGGATCAGGAGCCGTGGGGGACAATAGCGGCGGAGCGATCGTGCGATTAATCGCCATATCGGCAATATCGGTTGGACGAACGGTTGCCCAGGCAGACGAACTAAACCCACCCAAACTCATCAACCCGGTCAGCCATAGACCGTGCCAGACTCGCCGAGACATAAGTCGCCGATAACTGATCAGATCCCACCGCCAGCGCTGATTCATGGCTAAGGCTCAACTGCAACGACCATGCCAATCTGTACATAGCTGAATAACGCTAGCACATCCTCGTTGCGTAGCCTCACACAGCCATTAGACGCGGCTTGGCCAATGGACGACACCGTTGGCGTGCCATGAAAGCCGATGATGCCGTTGGACATTTCCGCAAAACCAATCCAGCGTAGGCCCAGGGCGCTGTTCGCTCCCGCTTCAAAGATTTCTCCCGTCCAGGGACTTTGCCAGACCGGATCTTCAACCATCTGAAAGATTTCGAACTCGCCTGTGGGAGTCGGCGTTCCTGGTGCCCCGATCGCCACTGGAAAACTATCCAGCACTTGATCATTATCGTATACATAAACCCGACGCTCGCCCAGCCGCAACACAATGCGGTCAGCCTGAGGAGTGTAGACGGGTAAATAGTCTGCACTCCGACCAAGCGCATAGGCATTGTGGTTGGGGGCGGGCGAGCGGTCAGGGGTGTAATCAAGTTCGATGCGGACGGGAGGCGGCAGCGCCGCGATCGCTTCGGCTTGGGCTGGTGGTACCGCTACTAAAGCTCCCCATAGAGCCATAACGGTTGACAGCCCGCCAACACAATACTCCTGCGCGTTCATCCACTCACTCTCCGTCCGCTCAAAGTTGCCGGCAACAGTCTTTGATACTGTTGCCACCATCTTACCAAAGGCCTCGAACTGGCTCTGTAGGCGCTACAGGCTCGGCGGGCGTTACGGGCTCTGCGGGTGCTGTGGTTTCCGGTGCAGGAGTCTGCTGTTCAATGGTCGCGGGCTCCTCCTCGACAGGCATATCCGCTTCAGCATCGGCTAAACGGGATTCCAGTTCGGTAACAACCCCCTCAGGAACAAGAACTCCATCCTCAATGATGTGAATTAAGCCATTGGTTGCCGGAATATCAAACCCAACGATGGGAATTTCATCAACCAAAGCCATATCGTTATCGAGGGTGAAAGTCAGCTCATCGTCACTGAGCGTTGCCACCATACCGGTTTCCAGATCATCGGATGCAACCTCACCAGGAATCACGTGGTAAGTCAGCACGTTGGTCAGCAGATCCTGATTTTCGGGCAGCAGCAGCGCCTCCAAAACGCCGTCGGGCAAAGCTGCAAAAGCATTGTCAGTAGGCGCAATCACGGTAAACGGCCCTGTACTGGTCAAGGCTTCCCCGAGTCCAGCGGCAGCGATCGCAGTATCCAAAGTGCTGAATTCACTAACGCTACCCACAATTTCGCCAATGGAGGCCGCAGGCTCCAACTCACCCTCAGCTTGCGAAATGAGCTTATCGGCTTTCGGCTCTGCCGTCTCCTCTTCCAGCTCAATTGCCTCCGCTTCTGGCTCGGTAGCATCGGCCTCCGGTTCGGTTACCTCTGCTTCTGGTTCAGCAGTTTCGGAGTCAATTACTTCGCTTTCTGGTTCAATTATCTCTGCCTCTGGAGCAATGATTTCCACTTCCGGCCCAGCAGATTCCATTTCGGACTCAACGGCTTCAATTTCCGGTTCGGTGAATTCAACTTCCGGTTCGGTGGATTCCAGCTCTAATTCTGTAGATTCGACGTCCGGCTCGGTGGATTCTAGTTCCAGCTCTGTAGATTCGACTTCCGGTTCGGTGGATTCTAGTTCTAGTTCTGTAGATTCGACTTCTGGCTCAGCGAATTCAACTTCCGGTTCAGTGAATTCTGCTTCCGGTTCAACAAATTCAATTTCAGACTCAACCGTATCTCCCTGTAGTTCGAGTGCTTCAGCCTCGGTTTCAATCGCTTCGTCTTTTACGTCAACGGGACTGTGGTTGCCTGCGATCCCTGGTAGGGTCACACTAAAGCCTAAAATACCAGCAATCGTCAACGCTTTAGCGGAAAACATTGAAATACTCATTGGTCATATTCCTCATTTCACATGTAAAGCTATGCGAATTTACCTGAAGTTAATCTTCATGACAACTGTAGTTAAATTTATGGAGGTGATGATTTTGACTACCGCAAATGAAGAATAGCCACTAGCGATGCACGGAGCGCACGATGAGATAGCTGATTGCTAGGGCAAAAATCGCGATCGCCAAACCGATGAGGCTAACGCCAGATACGCTTTCTAAATCTAGAATAATCAGCTTTCGGCCAACCGCAGTCAGCGCCGTGGCAATCACCAGTTCAACCTGCACCACATGTTTGCGAATGTAAGCCGTAATATTTTCTAAAATCTCTAGCGCAATCAAAACGCTGAGAAACAAACCAAAAATTTCGGTCAACGACGTATTGAAAAGACCGAAAGAGCCTGTATTTGAGACTGCTCGATAAAGCACAAACGCTAAGTCAACCACTGTTGCCAAAATTACACCGATCATCGCGATGGAAAGGACCTTCGAGACGATGCTCTCAATCTGACTGAGGCGTTTTAAGAAAATATCATCCCGAAGGTTATAGATAAGCTGACGCCAGAGTGAATTGCGCTGCCTTGCCATAATGCTCGCTTACGAAGGTGCTGTTGTGAGCATAAGAGATGACCTCCCCCCGGGTAAAGCCTTGCACGATGTCAGTTTAGTTATCAGCTCTAAGGCAGCAAAATCGTGCAGTCAAAGCTGAATAAAACAGACGAGATTATAAAATCAGCGCTCATCGTTTAGCTATGGCGATCGCCAATTCAAGCAAGAAATAGCCCCCGTCAATAGGTAAAACAAGCAGTCAGAAAACATGTCTTGACAGAATTGGCATGACTAATTGATAAGAACTTCCGTCCTATCTGGCAGTATCAGCATTGATTCATTTAACCAAAATTTCTGCTTATTCGTATCGTTTTACTATCAAGTAAAAGGAACTGTTCTCGCCTTAAAAACGTTGACCGATTCTATTGCTGTTCCTAATGAAGTCAGTTGGAGGATATTGACTTGAAAAAATTCAATGTCATCGTGATTGAGTCATGCTGTGGCGATCGCGGTCGTCGTTGATTACGGAGCGATCGCCGGGCCCAGCTATGTTCAATCGACAGCTTCTCTAGACCCAGCAGCAGAGACCATGGAATTCAGTCCCAGTGCAGCGACTACATCATTTCAACAACCCATATGGCAGGTAGTGCGCTATCGCGACGCCAATGGTGCACTGGTGCCGGCTTTAAGCGATTACCCGGCGACCTTGCAGTTTCGGGGCGATGACCTGATGGGCACAACCAGTTGCAACCGCTTCGTTTACTCTGTTACCAAAGAAGGCGCAAACCGAACCATTGCTGCGGGCAGCGGCACACTGATGGCTTATTTTCCGGAGGCGCTGGCTCAGCAGGAAGCGGCCCTTTTAGCGGGCATGACGGAGATTGTGAGCAGCAGTTTTGCCGCAGGAGAACATCGGTTGCTCGACAGTGCTGGCGATACTGTCCTGACAGTAATTCCTTTAGCCAACGCCTCGTTGACGAAAACTGAATGGACGTTGACTGCCTACAACAATGGCCGCAAGGCCCTAATGTCGCCACCGCTAGTACGACCATCACCGCCACTTTTGATATTGCCGGTCGGCTTTCAGGGGCCGTAAGCGGCAACCGCTATCAAACCAGCTTTACTGAAACGGATCGTCGACTCACGATTAATGGGGCGGCTAGCACTCGTTGGTTGTATCAGCCAGCAGCGATCATGTCGCAAGAACAGGCCGCCCTCACGTGCTGCAAGCGGTGGCTAGCTATGACATCGCAGGCAATTAGGGCTTTGGGCGATACTGACGACACCACGCTGGCGCAGTTTATCGCCCCTTCCGCCGACTCGGCTGAGTAGAGTTGGTCTAAACAATTTCCGGTGTTTGGCTACTGACTAACAGACAACCCCTCTGACAAATGGTAAATGTTTGTTACACAATAAAATCAATACCTGTCATACTTCACAGTTCATCAAGTCCCTGACAGATTGATGCTGTAATTACCGAGGAGACTGTCTCAGTTGTTGCCTAGCCAAACTTCAAGTACTTTGACCCCTAACCCCCAGCCGACAGCGATCGCTGCTCCAACGCCCCCGACCACAGTGGCAAAACCAGTCACCGCCACAGCTATGAGCGAATTTGTAGCGCGTCATGTGGGGCCACAGCCCGAGGGCATTCGGGCCATGTTGGCAGCTTTGGGATATGACTCCCTCGACGCGCTGATGAGCGCCACCGTGCCGGCGGGCATTCGTTTTGCTAAAACGCTTAATCTCGAAGCGGGCTTGGGCGAGATGGCCGCTTTGGAGAAATTGCGGGCGATCGCCAATCAAAATCAAGTTTGGCGCTCATATTTAGGACTGGGCTACGCCGACACCATCACGCCCCCGGTCATTCAGCGCAATATTCTCGAAAATCCCGGCTGGTATACCCAATACACGCCCTATCAGCCGGAAATTGCCCAGGGTCGCTTGGAAGCGCTGCTGAATTTTCAGACCATGGTGACGGATCTCACTGGTTTAGAGATTGCCAATGCTTCTCTGTTGGATGAAGGTACCGCCGCCGCCGAAGCCATGACTCTGAGCTTCAACGTGCGTAAGCAAAAAGCGGCCAAAACTTTCTGGGTAGCAGCAGACTGCCATCCGCAAACGATTGCAGTGGTCAAAACTCGTGCTCTCCCGCTTGGAATCGACGTGCAGGTTGGCAACCATCAGGACTTTGACGCCGCTACCCCAATTTTCGGAGCGCTGGTGTCTTATCCTGCTACCGACGGCAGCATTTATGACTACAGCGATTTTATTCAGCAGGTGCACGAACAGCGAGCACTGGTGACTGTGGTTGCCGACTTGATGAGTCTGACGCTGTTGAAATCGCCAGGGGAAATGGGGGCGGATATCGCCGTCGGCAATACTCAGCGGTTTGGCGTTCCTCTGGGTTATGGCGGCCCGCATGCGGCTTATTTCGCCACGCTGAATCAATACGCCCGCAAGCTGCCAGGGCGCTTGGTAGGTGTTTCCAAGGATCAGTACGATAAACCAGCGCTGCGCCTAGCCCTACAAACGCGGGAGCAGCATATTCGCCGGGATGCCGCCACCAGCAATATCTGTACGGCGCAGGTGCTGCTGGCCGTGATTGCGGGCATGTACGCGGTTTATCACGGCCCCGAAGGCCTGCGGGCGATCGCCACTCGCATTCACCAGCACACCGTCACCCTGGCAACCGCGCTGGAACAAGCTGGATTTAGCCTTGGCACTGAGCCCTATTTTGATACGCTGCAGATTGCTGTAGGCGATCGCTGGGCCAAGATTTTGACGCGGGCGGCGACTAAACAAATCAATCTGCGGCAGCTAGACGCGCAAACTCTGGCCGTAGCGCTGGACGAAACGACGACGGCAGATGATGTTCAAGATCTAGTTGACATCTTCACTGGGCAATCGGTGCTGCCACCGGCGGGGACTTCACCGCTGCATCAGCATCCGCTGCGGCGGCAGAGTGATTTTCTCACCCATCCCGTCTTTAATCGCTATCATTCTGAAACTGAAATGCTGCGGTATCTGCATCGGCTGCAGTCCCGTGACCTATCCCTAACCGCGGCCATGATCCCCCTGGGGTCTTGCACCATGAAGCTCAACGCGACCGCTGAAATGGTGCCTATTACCTGGCCGGAATTTGGGCAAATTCATCCGTTTGCGCCGCTGGAACAAACTCAGGGCTATCGCCAGCTATTCCAGGATTTAGAAACTTGGCTGCAGGAAATTACCGGATTTGCGGGTATCTCTTTGCAACCCAACGCTGGCGCCCAGGGCGAATACACTGGTCTGCTGGTGATTCGCGAATATCATCAGCAGCGCGGCGATCGCGATCGCACCGTTTGCCTAATTCCCGAATCAGCCCACGGTACGAATCCCGCCAGCGCGGTAATGGCCGGCATGAAAGTGGTTTCGGTGCAGTGCGATGATCAGGGCAATGTGGATATTGCCGACCTGCGAGCCAAGGCAGAAAAACACAGCGCCCAATTATCGGCCTTGATGGTCACCTATCCTTCCACCCACGGCGTATTTGAGGCCGGCATTCGCGAAATTTGCGACATTGTTCACGCTCACGGCGGCCAGGTTTACATGGATGGCGCCAACATGAATGCCCAGGTCGGCCTTTGCCGTCCAGCCGATTTTGGGGCCGATGTCTGTCACTTAAACCTGCACAAAACGTTCTGCATTCCCCATGGTGGTGGCGGGCCGGGAGTCGGGCCAATTGGCGTTCAGACTCATCTTGTCCCGTTTTTGCCAGGCCACACGCTGGTAGACGGAGTGGGGAAAGAGCAGGCAATTGGGGCGGTAACCTCGGCGCCTTGGGGCAGCGCCAGCATTCTGCCCATTTCGTGGATGTACATTGCGATGATGGGTCCTCTCGGTCTCAAATACGCCACTGAAGTCGCGATTCTCAACGCGAATTACATGGCCAAGCGGTTAGAGGAGCATTACGACATCCTATATACCGGCAAACATGGCCTCGTTGCCCACGAGTGCATCATTGACCTGCGCCCCTTCCGCAAGTCAGCGGGCGTCACGGTGGAAGATGTCGCTAAACGGTTGATTGACTATGGCTTTCATCCCCCAACCATGTCGTGGCCAGTGGCCGGTACGCTGATGATTGAACCCACGGAAAGTGAATCGCCGGCAGAACTCGATCGCTTTTGTGACGCGATGATTGCTATCCGAGCGGAAATTGAGGCGATCGCGACGGGACAAATCGATGCGGAAAACAACCCACTGAAACTGGCTCCCCACACTGCCGAAGATCTGGTTGCCGACTGGCAGCGACCTTACGAGCGGCGTCAGGCTGTTTTTCCCACTCGCTGGACGCAAGCGCATAAGTTTTGGCCCGCGACTAATCGAATTGATCAGGCATACGGCGATCGCAACTTAATGTGTGCTTGCTTGCCCATGTCAGCATATGACGAATAAACGGCGGCTGAGCCACTCATCTTTAATTAGCACACTGGAGACTGTGACTAAAAACAGTCTCCTTTTTAATAGGAGAAATTCGTGCTGTTTTCAGCTCCATTAATACTACTGAGTCTTGATGAGATATCCACAAGGATTTGGCAAAATTTACGGATAAAAGACTTTATTTAATTCAGTAATCTTCGCAACCCTCCAGAAATATGCTGATTTATTGGGGAACGGAGGATACTGTAGTTGTCAACAAATTAACCGGCATAAATAATTGAAATTTACCTGAATCCTTGGCATGTCAAGGATTTTAGGCTGACCTAGAAATAGAAAATCTCTTTCAAGCTCTCAGCTTATATTTTCAGAAATAGCGTTCTCATTCAGTAATTTTTCAGTTAAGTTTGCGAGAAATTCACTGAGATAACTATTTTCTCTCAGCAAAACAGCTCTCGAAGGCTCAGATTTAAAGTACGATGCTATTCAATTGACGGCTGCTGCCATTTGGTCTTTAAAATAATCGAGTACAAGCACCGAACCTGACATCTTATAAATTGCTTTAAGGTTGATACAGATAAGCAGATTGATTTCCAGAAATACTTCTTCAGACCGCATGAGCTCTTAAATCGCTTAACGATCAAGAATATATCGGAAATGATTTTTACTTTAAGGATGTAAATTCTAAATCTTATCTACAATGATGACTGATTTAGAGAGTCTAAAAAAGTGATTCCTATTTCTTCTAATAGACATAGTTCTGTCAAAAGAGATGTTAATCGAGATCGCCATCAATCCTTATCGGTGATCGCGATCAATAGTGAACTTCAGATGCTTGAGGAAATGATCGCGGCAGGCAAGATTAGTCCCATGCAAAAGACCATTATTCTGCATGACCAAGCAGCTACGGGACGCACCATCGCTGAAGTTTTAATTACCCGAGGTTGGCTGTAGTATCCAGCAGTCGTTATTATTCTGTAGCCAATGTTTTTTTTAGCCGTAAGGAGCTTCAGCTAAAACCTACGGTATTGAGACAGGTACTAAAATGCTTAATTTACAAATTTCCCAACCTGCATGATGATGAAATCGCATCATATTTCTAAGCCTGTCAATACTATTTATTGCCATAATTTACCTGCAGAAGAGACATGCTTTCAGACGTCGCTAGCGCAAACATATTGATTTTTAAAGGTCGGGATGTATTTATCAATGATTCAGCTTGAATCAACTTACCATCGGTGCTCCCGTAAATAAGTTTTTTGTCCTCCGCTATGTTCTAGGGCGGAGGATTTTTTTAATTATCAAAATTTTGGAAATAGTGCGATTGATGAGGATATAATTTGCCATCTTGGCTCGATAACACATAGCTTTCTGGCAGCTGTCCTCGAAGATGAATCAAAAGATCGGCTTGACCATCATCATTCACGTCACTTAGTTCATAGGAGCCGGGGTGGTCACTGACAAGAAGATCATAGTTAAACGTGGACTCAAGCTTACCTTTAAGCTGGCCATCGACAACAACTGCGATCGCCGCCGCCCCATTGTCGCCACTTGTCTCGCTATAGACGCGCAGCTCAACGACTTTGTCACCGAGCGGTAACTGATGGGTCGTTACACTGCCCCAAGTTAAAGTAGAGCGGCTGCCCCTGATAGGCGGCAGCCGCTCTCCAACCCAAAAACAGCAGCCGTGCCAGCCAGGAGCTGCCGATAAAAAGTAGACCACTAACCACTGCGGCACCGGCAATCGCGCTTAACAATAACAAGCGCCACAACGGCACCTGAGACTGCAACGGTAAGAAAGACCTGGAATCAGCCATGACCACAAACTCTACTCATTGCACTCTGCCTTACCGCTGACGTGGGAAAAACCAGCTGTGGGGTAGCGGGTTTTGAGCAGTGCACCCAGCCCGTAGGAAATAGTCTTGCCAGCGTCGATGCTCTAACGCAATGGCAATCGGTGATCGTCGCATTCCAACAGGGACGATTGAATGATGACTAGCAGGATGGCCTCGTGGCACTGCATAGCTTAACAATGTAAGATGCTCTTCCAGAAGATCGGCATCTCTTAATGGGTCTGCGGTTTAATAAAACAGCAGGCATGAGGATTGGCAACATGAATTTGGCACAACTCAACCAAGAATATGGTCTGGGGGGACAAGTCACCTTTGTGGAGGGCAAAGGGGGATTTCCTTGCGTTGAAGTCGCCAATGACCAAGCGACGGCGCTAATTTCTCTGTATGGCGGTCAAGTACTGGCGTTTAAACCGAAAGATGTCGCTCATGATCTGATGTTTGTCAGCGAGAATGCTTATTATCAAGCTGGCAAGGCAATTAAAGGCGGCGCGCCGATTTGCTGGCCTTGGTTTGGCCCCGATCCGGAAAGCCAAGACCGCCCCAATCATGGTTTTGTGCGCAACCGCCTCTGGCAAGTCAAATCTACCCAGACCTTGCCTAGCGATGCTACTCAAGTAATTTTGGGAATCAGCTATGACAATGATACTCGCGAACTCTGGCCGTATGAGTTTGAACTCTCAATAGAGATCTCCGTGGGTCGAGTTTTAGAGCTGATGCTTGTGAGCCGGAATCTCAGCGATCGCCCCTTTACGATTACTCAAGCTCTGCACACTTATTTCACCGTTGGAGACATCACTAAAACGCAAGTACTGGGACTCGACGGCACGACTTACATTGATAAAGTCGATAACCAGCAGGTAAAGCCGCAAACGGGACCAGTCTTAATCTCTTCAGAAGTTGATCGCATTTATCAAAATGTGCCCAGTGAGCTGACCATTCAAGATGACGCCCTTAATCGCCAGGTTCGCATCACTTCCACTGGCAATCAAACGGCGGTCGTCTGGAATCCGTGGACAGAGGTTTCCGCTAAATCCGGCGACCTGACTGACGACGCCTACCAAAACTTTATCTGTGTTGAAACCACCAATGCAGCGGCAGATGTCGTCACGGTACCGGCTCAAGGAGAATATCGCCTGACCGCGATTTACGACCTGCTGAGCTAAAGCCAGCATAGATATCCTCAAATTTTTGCAACCGCGATCGCTCCAAGGCGTGATCTTTTGGAGCGTGTGCGTTTGCAGCCCATAATACGGTGCGTTTGCCTCGGACAACGCATCGTATTATGAAAGCGTGCCGCCATCACACCACTTCACGCAGCAGAAGCCGGTTGGTAAGCGCCGCCAATCCAGTCAAAATCGATTTCATTGAGATAATCGACGACCCAGTTAGCGCGTCGCTGAATCATGCGATAGGGATGGCAGTGAGCGACACCGACGACGGGGATGCCGCCCTGCTTGGCAGCGGTGATGCCAGGATACCAGGCTTCCACGGCCAGACAATTTTGCGGCTTTAAAGCGAGGTCAGGAAATTGCTCATTGAGGCGAGCGATCGCAATTTCGTAGCTGCGGGGCGAGGGTTTTTCTTCCTCCACTGCCAAATCTGCCGCGGTTACTTTGACCGCAAATTTATCCGTCAGTTGGGCTTTGTCCAAAACCCATTCCACTTCCGACTGCGCAGCAGAAGTGGTTAGAGCCACAGGAAATGCCGCCACTTTCGCCTTATAAAGCAAATCTTCGAGCCCAGCGTACAGGGGCAGTTTGTCCACTGCCGACAGCTGTTCCAAGTAAGATTGGGTCAACTTGGCTAACAAGTCGTTCAAAAAATCAGTGGTGGTGACTCGACCACGGCGGGTCAGCAGCCGCTCCAGACAGCTGCGATCGCCCCGTTCCGTACACATCTCAAAATATTCTTCCGGGTTGGGACGCAGGTTTTCTGAAATCAGGATTTCATCAATCAGCCGTCCCTTGAGACCAGTATCTCTAATCACAATGCCGTTAAAGTCTAGCAGTAAGGCTTTGAGCACCATAGGGTTGAACGCGACAAGCAGTTTAGACTGTAGAGCAGTTTAGCTTATCAAACAGATCATTTCTGGGAGACTGGAGCTGCGGAATCAGCCCCAGCGGTTTGGCCGCAGGAGCAACGGTCATTCAGTCATCCCCGCACAGTAACCAGCGTCTCGGGAGAGCAAAACATGTTGCTGAAAGGGTCAAAAATCGGCAGTTTTTGTAGCGCGACAGCAATAGCGATCGTCTTGCCGATGCCAGCTTGGGCAATATGTCCGGCTGATTTGCCCGCTGCAATCGCCACCATTGCCAACCAGCCAGAACTGGCGAGAGCCCGCCTTGGCGTGCAGGTGAAAACGCTGACCGGTGAGGAAATCCTGAATCGCGAGGGCGATCGCTTTTTTGTGCCAGCTTCTACGCTGAAGCTCCTGACGACCGCCGCTGTGCTCACTGAGTTGGGGCCAGAGCACACACTGCAAACCTCGATACTGCAGGCAACTACGGCTGATGGACGCACGCTGATTACTGTTGCTGGCGGTGGTGATCCCAGTTTTGGTCAGGCAGAGTTAGAGGCGATCGCGGATCAACTGGCACTGCGCAATCTTGACTTCATCGAAGTTCTGTATGGTGACGAGTCGGCCTTTCCGGGGACAGCCGTGAATCCCAACTGGGAGTGGGAAGATGTGCGGGCGGGCTATGGCGCACCGGTCAATGCGCTGATTTTCAATGAGAATGAAATTGGTCTGAATTTGACGCCGCAGGGCCTTGGGGAACCCCTACAGGTTTTATGGGATCAGCCGGAACAAGCCGCCAGTTGGACAATTGAAAACAACAGTACAACGGTGGCTGGGGGAGAACTGGAATTTATTGACGTGGGGAGGGATTTGGGGCAGCCTATCTTGCGTGTGGCGGGACAGTTAGCTGCTGGTTCATCTTCTGAAATCACTTCCATTGCGGAACCCCATCCTGGCCGAGCCTTTCTAGCTCAATTGCAGAGAACACTGCGGCAGCGGGACATTGACGTGCGGCAAACACAACTGTCGCCGCCACCAGTGAGCCATGACTGGCAGCTCCTGACGGTAATCGAGTCTCCTCCCTTGGCGGAACTACTGATTCCGGCCAATCAAAGCAGCAACAATCTTTATGCTGAAGCCCTGCTGAAAACGTTGGGACGGCAGCAAACGGAAGCCACAGATGTGACCGATGCGGGCATTGCGATCGCCCGTCAAACTCTGCAAACTCTAGGCGTCGATATTGACGGCTTGGTTATGATGGATGGTTCGGGCTTGGCGCGCAAAAACTTGGTGACGCCGCAAGCGATGGTCGATGTGTTGCAGGCGATGGCGCGATCGCCCGACGCCAACGTCTATCGCAATTCTCTAGCAGTAGCGGGCGTCAGCGGCACCCTCCGCAATCGCTGGCGCGATACTCCGGTTGAGGGTCGCCTTTACGGCAAGTCAGGTGCGATTAGCCGCAATTTCACTCTGGCGGGTTATCTGGAACCGCCCAGCTACGAACCGCTGGTCTTCAGCATTTTTATCAACAACATCAACGCTCGCGGCAGCATCGCCCGCCCGATCATCGACGACATTGTGCTGCGAATTGCGGCGCTAGAGCCCTGCTCGTAAAGCAAAGGCCTAACGTATCGCCTTCCTCTGGGCAAATCCATCACTGGGCAAATTCGTCAATCGCCGCAAACAGTTGGTGCACGTCATCTTCAGTAGTGTAGGGATTGAGCAATACCACCTTGAGCCAGCTTTGACCGCGATAGCGCGGTAGCGAGATAAAGGCTTGGGCTTGATGTCGCAAATAACCTTGCAGGTCTCGATTCCAGTCGTCCCATTGGTCAGCGGACAGCCCCGGGGGAATGCCGCGAAAGCAGACGATATTCATCTCTGGCTGGCTGGCCAGCGCCAGAAAGGGGCGAGCTTGCACCGCGGCAACGAAGGTTTCCGTTAAGGCATAGTTAGCGGCAATAAGCTCGCCATATCCCCGTTTGCCCAGATGCTGCAGCGACAGCCACAGCTTCAGCACATCAGCGTGACGGGTGCCCTGCACAGAGATTTCGCCTAAATTTGCCCAGTCTGCTTCAGTATTCATGTATGGCGCTACCACTTGAAAATGGCGCTGCAGGTGGCTCAGATCACGAAACAATACGGAAGCGCAGGTTTTCGATACATACAGCCACTTTTGCGGATTGAAGGTGACCGAATCGGCTTGCTCGATGCCTCGCAGTCGATCGCGATAGTGTTCCGAAAACACCAGCGCGCCGCCGTAGGCTGCATCCACATGAAACCAAAGATTTTCAGCCCGGGCGATCGCCGCCAACTCCCCGAGCGGATCAATATTGCCGGTAACGGTGGTGCCCGCTGTGGCCACTAGCGCAAAGGGCCGCTGCCCGCGCTGATGAGCCGTGGTGATCGCTGCCCGCAGGGCCCCAACCTCCATTTGGCAGTTGTGATTGGTGGGAATCGCAATCGCCGCGTCTGTGCCTAAACCCAACAGCATGGCCGCCTTTTGAATGGAGGTGTGGGCCACTTCTGAGACAAAAAACACCGGCGGTTTAGCCTGAGCAATTAGTCCTGTTTGCGCGCAGTCCAATTGCACATTGCGAGCCACCGCCAGCGCCTGCAAATTAGCCAGACTGCCGCCGCTGACCAACAGACCGCCAGCGCGATCGCCCAACCCAAATAATTGGGCAATTTCTCGCAGCAGCAGCGGCTCCAGCCGAGAAAACAGCGGCGACATTTCCACACTGAGCATATTGTTATTCAGCGCGGCGACCACCCAATCCCCGATGATGGAGGCCGTGGTCGGCAGCGGATCCATATGGCCGATATATCGTGGATGAGCGGGATTCATCCCGGTTTTGAGAGCCTGATCGACCGTCTGCAGTAGCGTGCTGAGGTCAGTGGGCGCGGTCGGAATGGCGATCGCCGGCCATTCTGTTATCTGAGGCAAAGGAGGCCGCTGCGCCGCCGTCGTTAACTGTGCCAAAATTTGTTCCACTACTTGGGAAAAGAGAGCCGTGATTGCTTCACGATTCTGTCCTGAAGGATGAATAAAGGCAGTTTCTGGCAGCGTCGTAAAGTTCATGGCGTGAGAGTAAGGGCGGGCATTTTACAAATAACGTGGCTTCTTCCATACAAGCAGCTACCGTCAAATCGCCTCACTGGATGAGAAGCCCGGCAGGAATGGCGTCGGTAGACGATGGGTCTTTGCCCAGTAGTTAGATAGCTGAATTCGCGATTCTTTAGGCACAACTGCGATTAGAGCTTTAAAATACGCAAAGTTACTTTCACAAAGGACACGTCAGGACGCATGCGAGTTGCGATTGTTGGGGCCGGATTAGCAGGTTTATCCACGGCGGTTGAACTAGCCGATGCTGGTCATGAGGTTGAAATTTTTGAGAGTCGCCCGTTTGTGGGGGGCAAAGTCAGCAGCTGGGTGGATAAAGATGGCAACCACGTTGAGATGGGACTGCACGTCTTTTTTGGCTGCTATTACAACTTGTTTGAGCTGATGAAGCGGGTCAATGCCTTTCAGCATTTGCGACTGAAGCAGCATACTCATACGTTTGTCAACCGCGGCGGGGAAACGGGAGAGCTGGATTTTCGCTTCATTACAGGCGCCCCTTTCAATGGGCTAAAGGCGTTTTTTACCACATCGCAGCTGTCTGCGGTGGACAAAGCCATGAATGCGATCGCCCTGGGCACCAGCCCGATTGTGCGCGGCTTGGTAGACTTTGACGGCGCCATGCGGGTGATCCGCGAGCTTGACCGCATTAGCTTTGCCGACTGGTTTCGCCAACATGGTGGCTCCAATGGCAGCCTCAAGCGCATGTGGAACCCCATCGCCTATGCCCTCGGGTTTATTGATACTGAAAAGATTTCAGCGCGCTGCATGTTGACTATCTTTATGTTCTTTGCGGCCAAGAGTGAAGCTTCTGTGCTGCGCATGTTAGAAGGCTCGCCAGATGAGTTTTTGCACAAGCCAATTTTGCAGTATTTAGCCGCACGGGGAGCCCAGGTTCATACGCGACGCGGCGTCCGGGAAGTCCTGTTTGCTGATAGCGGGAGTGCGACCCACGTCACAGGATTAGCGATCGCCCACGGCAGCGAGACCGAAACCATCACTGCCGATGCCTATGTTGCCGCCTGTGACATTCCAGGCATTCAGCGACTGCTGCCAGAAGGTTGGCGACGCTGGCCCGAGTTTGACAACATTTATAAGCTCGACGCGGTACCAGTTGTCACGGTGCAGCTGCGATTTGATGGCTGGGTAACCGAGCTGCAAAAGCCCGCAGCAATGAAGCAGATTGACACGCCGACGGGGTTAGACAATTTGCTTTACACTCCAGATGCGGATTTCTCTTGTTTTGCCGATCTGGCGCTGACCAGTCCTACCGACTATTATCGCGAAGGCGAAGGCTCGCTACTGCAGTGCGTCCTGACCCCAGGCGACCCGTTTATCAAACAGAATAATGAGGCGATCGCCCAGCATGTGCTGAAGCAGGTGAATGATCTCTTTCCCTCTTCCCGCGAGCTCAATATGACCTGGCACAGCGTTGTCAAGCTAGCGCAGTCCCTCTATCGGGAAGCTCCTGGCATGGATCCTTACCGTCCCAAACAGGCGACGCCAGTTGATAATTTCTTTTTAGCCGGTAGCTATACGCAGCAGGACTACATCGATAGTATGGAGGGAGCAACCCTCTCGGGTAAACAAGCCGCCCAGGCCGTTTTGGAGCATATGAGATAACCCATGACTGACTGGCTAGAACATAGTGTCTTGATAGAAGTCAACGCCCCAGTTGAACTGTCATGGGCGCTTTGGTCTGACTTGGAGCAAATGCCTCGGTGGATGAAGTGGATTGACTCAGTCACGATTTTGGAAGAAGATCCCGAACTATCGCGCTGGAAACTAGCGTCCGGGGGCTTGGAATTTACCTGGCTGTCCCGCATCACGAAGCTAGTTGACTATCAGCTGATTCAGTGGGAAGCCGTGGACGGTTTACCTAATCGCGGCGGCATTCGCTTTTACGATCATCAGGAAACAAGCGCAGTCAAACTCACAGTGGCTTACTCGATTCCTACGCTTTTGGGTAAATTGATGGACAATCTGTTTTTAGGACGGATTGTAGAATCGTCGCTCAAGGCAGATATGCAGCGGTTTCAAGAATACGTTCACAAAATGCAGCAGGAGCGCTCTCAAACCTAGGGTATGGGAGTGAGTCACCAGTGGTTAGCCGGGGCGCTAGGTCATTACTGTGAGCAATTGGCGTGCGAGCTACAGGGAGTTTCGCGATGGACAGAACGACGCTATTTGGCCCAAGTATTTTTGTGCCGCTGGCTACTGATATATGACTTGCAGGTTGGCGGCTGGTTAGGTGGGGGCGATCGCTGGTATCTCCACAATCAGCTCGGTCAACAGCCAGCCCATTCATCACGCAGTTTTTTTCAAAGCTTTCTCCAGCCGCTTTGCCATCAGGGCTTGAGCTTGCCACTGGCCGAACGGCCCCAGGCAGTGCAGACACGAGCAGGGCATGTACCTTATTTAAGCAGTCGGCTATTTACCGCACTGCCCTTGGAACAGCAAAATTCCCAACTGGACCTGCCTGACGAGGTGATCGAGCGATTTTTGGGCTGGCTGGCTGAACAAGTTTGGCAGCGGGATTTGACCTTCGACTCGGAGTCTGAGAGTGACGGTGCCGCGGTGACTCGCTCGGCCCTAGCGGCAGCTTGGGAAGCGCTGCTAGCCGATGGCCCCGGCAAAGGCGCTGTCACCCCGGCGGCTGAATTGTCTGCGATCGCTCAGCAGACGGTGGATGCTCTGATTCTCAAACGAGCTGCGGCCCTTGCTGCCAGCCCCGCGGCTTCTTTATCGCAACTGCTGGGCGATTTAGATGACCACCTCTGCAGCCTGCTGATCGGCAGCCTATTGCCTGATCTGTCGATGCTCGATCCGGCTTGTGGCTCTGGACGCTTTTTGGTGATGACCTTGACGCATCTACAGTGGGTCTATCAAGCCTGTTGGGATTATGCGCAGTCGTCTTCTAATGCCTTGCTGCAAGACTGGGTGCGATCGCTGCAGGCTCTGCCCTGTTCACCCATGTGGACGCTGACTCGGCAAATTTTGACCCAAAATCTGTACGGCATTGATGGCCGTCCAGCCGCGATCGTCGTCACCCAGACTCAGCTGTGGCTGCACTTGCTCTCCACCGCTGATCCCGACCAGCCTTTGCCGCTACTACCCGACTTAGATTTCAATATCCTGGCGGGAAATTCGCTGATGGGCTTGATTCGAGTCGATGAAGAGAGCTTCGACCGCATCGCTCCTAAGCGATTGAAGGGCACAACAGAGCCGGAAATTGTCTGGCAGGGTAATCTGCTGCAGCCTTTGGCCGCTGCCAGCTATCGCGATACCCTCGCTGAAAAGCAAATTCGAGTCGAGCATTATCGAGCACAAACCCAGGCCATGGGAGCGGAAGGCGGCATTCCAGAATACGTGCAGCGGGAGTTCTTGCGCGATCGCATTGAGGCCGTTAACGCCGCCGCCCAAGAAAAATTGGATAGTCTGCTGTGGGCCATCCTAAGCCGCCAAATGGGGATTTTGGTTAAAGAACCGCAGCTCTCGGGTCGAGCCCGCAAGCGCTTGTTAAGCCTAGCCGATGTTAGTGCTTGGCAGCCCATTCACTGGGGATTTGTGTTCAACAAAATCATCAGCCAGGGTGGTTTCGACCTGGTCATCACCCAACCTCCCACAGGAACGCTGCGCCCACGGGTCGAGGAATTTTACCTATTACATGAAGAATGCTTTGTACAGTTGGCCATTCCCTTGTCAGTGCTGCGGCGATCGCGGCGGCAGGTTTTACAGCAGCATCCTGACCTAGCAGAGCGCTGGAGCACCTATGCCGGACGTATCAATTGCCTGCGGGATTACGTGCGACGCAGTGATGACTATGCCCAAGTCAGTGCTGTCCCAAGCCAGCGATCAATTACTTGGCACCAGCTTTTTACACAGCGATGTCAGACATTAGTTAAAGCAGGTTCAGTATCGCCCTATGTTCAAGGTGATGCTCAAAAGGTCAGAATGTCGGATTGACTTTAGGGGCGATCGTTCGCTTAATGTTCGGCGATTATCCGCCGCGAAAATATTGCGGCCCAATCAGCATTAACGTAACCGTGCCCCATGGAACCAACCCTAGTCTTGCTCAAGATCGACGCCGAGTTCTCGCAAGCGTTGAGCCAATTGCTCAGCGCGTTGGCGCTCAATTTCTGCTTGTTGGTGAGCTGCTTCCGCCTGTTGCTGAGCTGCTTCCGCCTGTCGCTGCGCAACTTCCGCATGTTGCCGAGCTTCATCGCGCTGCTAAGCCAACTCGGTAGGAGTCAAAAACGGCTCTTCATTAGGAGCATAAATTTTTAGGGTGTCCGCTGTCAGCGCAAAACGGATACCGAGACGCGGACTTACCCAATTTTGCCAATCAGCAATTTCCAGCAGTATGCCATCTACCCGATGAGCCCCAATCAGCTCATTATTTTCCGGTTCATACTGATAATATTCTTCTACGCCGTGCTGCTGATAAAACAGCACCTTACGAGTCATTTCTACGCCAACATGACTATGAGGAAGAATTTCGAAAACTACTTGAGGAGCAATATTGGCCTCTTGCCACTGACGATAGGAGCGCCGTTCGCCTTTGGGTCGGCCAAAGACCACCATGGCATCAGGCGCTTGACACAGGCGATTGTTCCCCTCAACGGGATACCAGAGCAGGTCACCAGCAATAAAAACATCGGGCTGGTCAGCAAATAAAATCTCTAAATTTTCCTTGATGGTGACGATCCAGCGAAACTGTAAAGTACTATCCGCCATCGGTTTGCCATCACTTTCGGGATAGATTATGGCATCTGAAATTGTGGTGCGAAATGGAGTCACCATAATTCGAACGAGTCTTAAGAATGGCTTTACCTTAGCATGGGCGATCGCTGCCTAATTGGATGTCTTTCAAGGCAGATTGTCGAGTGAGTGGAAAACGCATCGATGCTCTCTAGCCAAGATTAACGACTAAACCATATCCATAGAGAAGCAATTAATCGAGTTCGTCTTTTAGCCATGGGATGGCCCATAAAATCGGGTGCGTTGTTGAACCATCGCGCCTGCATCGAGATCACAACAATTTTTGTTAATTGATTTCTCGGTTGTTAATTCGTGACCGGGTAAAACCGTTCATCTGGGACAGTTTTGGGAACTTTGTTTAAAGCTGTGAAGTCTTGATGAGCTGATGCATCTGGTTATGGCTAGGCGATTTGAGCCGCGATTGCGCTGAAATCCAACTGTACTGCTTTAGTCATTTCACTATTTTTTTAGTCTTCCAGCAAATCAGTCAACTGCACGGCGATTAGGAAAGTAGATGATATAGCAATTTCGACAATGGCATTTCTACGCTAAAAAAACGGCGAACGTGCCGGCTGAGGTCTCCTCAAGTCCTACCCGGCAATCCACAAAATTTTAAGGAAACATCTTTATGTTTAGCTTTAGGCAAATTTCTTCAAACAGGACCACTTTGGCCGCTTTGGGCGCGATCGCAGGGGCAGCAGCTCCTCTGGTCTCGATGACTCCTGCAGCAGCACAATCACAGTTTGTTGATGTGAACGCGAACTATTGGGCTCGACCATATATCGAAACCCTAGCGGCTCAAGATATTATTGCGGGGTTCCCTGATGGTACTTTCAAGCCCGATCAGCCAGTAACTCGCGCTCAGTTTGCGGCCATTGTGAGACAGGCTTTTGAACAAGCTCAGTTGCGCTCGGCGCCGCGCTTTGGTGATGTCCCCAGCAGCTATTGGGCGAGTGAAGCGATCGCCGATGCCTATGGCCAGGGCTTTATGTCTGGCTATCCTGACAGCACTTTCAAGCCGGAGCAGCAGATTCCTCGGGTGCAGGTAGTGGTAGCCTTAGCCAATGGATTAAGCATCAGCCCCGCTGACGGGAGCAATCAAGCTCTGAGCGTTTACAGTGATGCCAGTCAAATTCCTGACTATGCCCAGAGTCCAGTGGCCGCCGCCACAGAAAACGCCATGGTGGTCAGCTATCCCGATGTCAACCGGTTGCGTCCGCAGCAGACAGCGACTCGGGCAGATGTAGCCGCATTTATATATCAGGCATTAGTTTCTCAGGGACAACTACCCGAACTGGCCGTTAGTGAAAGTGCCAGAAACTATATCGTAGGCTATGAAACCGCGAATCCTGTCGCGCCTCAAACTTTTGCCGGCACGATTCCCACCGGCACCCAAATTCCGCTGCGCTATCCCAACGCCAATGATGTTGAAATTGTGGTGGCTCCCGGCCAAACAGTAGCCACAGCATTGGAGGTTTCTGGCAATTTGGTCAATGGCGCTAATCAAGTGCTAATTCCAGCGGGCAGCATAGTCCAAGGCCGTATCGAACCCGTGGAGATTCGAGGCGCTACGGTCACAGCAGCTCAGTTTGTCGCTGACACCCTGACAATCAATGGTCGAACTTACACTATCGATGCGGAATCTAGTGCCATCGCAGCAACGGAATCCGTTAGTGCTGGTTCCTTAGAGGATGCGCTGATTACTGGCGCAGCAGAATCGATTATTGGCTCCATTCTTGGCAATCGCGATCTGGGCTCACTGGTGGGTGCTGTTATTGGCGGCAACGGCAATGTTACCTCCCAAAATGCCGTAATCGTTATTAATCCGACTGAGCTTGATTTGACAGTGGAGTCTGATTTTATGGTGGGGAATTAATCACTGGCTGTCGCGAAGATGACAATCCACCGGCATCATGCCGGCGGAGCGCCGCTGTCAGAAAACACTCAGCTATTTTGATGTCTGAACCGACTGTCAGCAGCTAGGCGCTGACACACAAATACAGCGTTTCATAAATCGACTACGATTCCGCTTGACTTTCGAATTTCGCAGGTTGGGCGGAATCGTTAGTTTTCAGACAGATTACATCCAAGCGAAGCGTGTTCTTGTGGGAGAACACCGGGTTTCGACTTCAGGATTTGGCTGCAGAGTTCCGATAACCAGATGATGGTAACTTCCGTGAGAGCCGTGAGGGCAAAATCTTCTTTTTGGGCTACTCGCAGCAGACAATCGCGTTTGGCTTCATTATGACAGTAGAGAGCACAGCAAAGTGATAATAGAACTATGGCGCGTCAACGTTCAAAAGCCGATTTACCCACCAAAGTTTGTCCAGTGTGCCAGCGACCGTTTGCTTGGCGCAAAAAATGGGCGGACTGTTGGGATGAGGTGAAATATTGCTCGGAGCGCTGCCGCCGCCGGCGATCGCAAGCCGTCAAGTAATTTGCTTTCTTCGAACCGGCACTAACAATATTTGTTCTTTAAAGGTGTCTAAGGTGCTTCTTACATAATGACTGAAATCATTCGACTAGAGGCTCAGGATATTTTGTTTGCCCTACAACGCTTGATAAAGCAACATCATTCCAATTAAAATTCTTAACCTCTCTGACTTTTTTTCCTAAATACTCGCTGTGGCAATAGAGACCAGATACAGGTTGATTTTGCAGATATTCGTCAGCTAATGAGGAAAATCGACCCACAATAGGATTGGAAAGACCAGCCTCAATACACTCAAATCCAAGTGCTTCAGAGAACAGTACCTTTAAAGCCATATCGCTGAATTGAAAGAAATGCCACGGTCTTTCATGAGATGAATAAGAAAAATGAGTTTCTATAAAAAGCATACCGCCAACTTTAAGAACCTTGGCGATTTCAGTTGCTACGATCCAAGGCATAGCGAAATGTTCAAAGCAAGCGCTGGAATAGATAATATCGAACTTTTCCTGCTCACTAAAATATGATGAAAGCTTATGTACATCGCCAACAACATCTACATTTCTGCCGGCATAATAGTCAAAGCCGATATAGGTTGATTGAGGAAATCGATTCCGTGCATCCGAAGGACCGCAGACTTCACGGCTGCCGATTTCGAGGATGCGCAGACCGGGTTGACTACCTAACTCATAAATATAGCTTTGCCATCTTTGATGACTGACAAGTTGAGACAAAGGAGCCTTGGGATCTAGAAAGTTTTTGTCTTGGTTAGCTGCACCTTGAGTGCGATCAACGATTAAATTAAAGCGAGACCTGAGAAAATCTTTGATTGTTTTTTTAATTGTCTTCTTCATGGTTTCGCAAAAACGACTGATGCGGTGGCGATCTTTTAGAAAAATAAACCCCGCTTCAAGTATTCAAGCATATTAGCCGATGCACTCGCACCAACCAATCTGGCTTTTTTACGTAAGGCGCTCGCTCAGCCCAATATCTTCAGAAAGACGCTGCGATCGCCATAACCATAGCCAATAAAAACTGTGCTCTCCACTGACTAGCTCCCCAATCAACTGCCAGAATTTGCGGCTGGTGATGCTCAGTACAGGACAAAAAGTTGGAAAAGTAGATGACATCAGAATTACCAAAACTCTCAAGAAATCTCACGACTGACTATAGCGAACTGCGCAAGACACTCTAAGAGTATCGCAACTGGCAGAGGCGCGACTGTCGTTTCTGACGCTATGTCTGCTAGCACTGATTAAAGTCAAAACTGTCACCTGAGTGAATAAGCCACGGGATTTAGTGGCTTTGTCTTGAGTGACTCTCAGGACAAACGACGGCAGCGATTCTTTCGCGGCTTTAACATCGATTACGATAACATTGCTCGCATCGTGGTGAGTGGGATGCCCCATCCCTCAGCCTTGGAGATTGAGTATAGACCAGACGAGTTGAGAGTATGTTGCCCACTGCGGCAACATCGTGACGATGGCATTGTCCATGAAGAGGTCGCCTTTCCAGTGCTGTGGTGGATGTTAGCGAAGTCGGGCAACTCTAACAGTGATAAACCGATTTTGACTTTAGCTTTACTGCCGATAGACAGCCTCAAAACGGCAGGATTTTGATCGGCAGTTTGATGAGCTTGGGCCACGTAGGCAAAAATAGCATCGGTTTCAGATAGCTTCTTCGGTGGCTTTACTCTTTGAGTTTTTTAAGGTGATAGCCTATCCGACTGAGGATGGTTCCTAGCGTTTGACGGCAGGGCAAGTTCCGGGCAGCGTCGCCTTTTTTCGTCTACAGAGCATCCAGGACGGCCCGCGCGGTGATCTTCGAGTAAGCAAAGGTGTTCTTAAGGTCAGGGTCCGCTTGCGTATGCGGTTCCACCAACTCGTGGAGAGCAGGCGGCTAAGTAGAGCAGGCGGGCCTCTGTTTTCCGGTAGCCTCGCCCCTAATCGTGAGCCAGACAAACCACGCCCGGGCGACGCTCATGAAGGCCGAGTTAGACATTATGACGGTTCCAGCTTAAGGGAGTTTTGGCCTGATGCGCCGAGTCGTTAAAGCAATCGTCAGCAACTTTTGCCATGAAGGCTTGCTTGTTCAGCCCTGTCAGCTTTTGAGCAGCATCTTGCATCGTTGATCTAACCGTTACTTCGGGCATGGTGCCGGTTCATCTAATAGAACTAGCCTGCTAGTTCATCTCACGGCCTTTTTGGTAAAGATGGCTGATATCTTATTTCTGAGTGCATCCCCAAGGTTTTTGCGCTAGCCATGAATTTTCATGGGTGATGCGATTCGCCTTCAAACGTATCGACGCATCAATGCAGTCGCGATCGCCCTGCTGGATTGCAATCTACATCAGCAACCTTCGGGCGAGGTGTTTTAATATAACTGCTTTAATATTTGTCAGTGGCAATGGTGAAGTGCCCCAAAGAATTAAAAATAGAGTTGTCAGACGATTTACTGTCCGGTGAGTTACCGGCCAAGTGCTGTCCCCAGTGTCAAGGTGCCTGGATTCGTCCTGAAGCATATGCAGAGTGGCAAGATCAGCATAATATTGACCGCGATGCTGAACCCACAGTGGCCGTTTTGCCTAGCCAACTAGACACCGATTTTCAACCTACTTCATTAGATAATCGGGCTGCTCTTTGTCCCGATTGCCGCCATTATCTGGTGCGAGGCCGAATACAGCTGGCAAAAGTTATCTTTTTTGTCGAACGCTGTCCCAACTGCTACGGATATTGGTGCGATCGCGGTGAATGGGACGTGCTTCAACAGCTACAGCTAGATCAACATTTGGACTACATTTTTTCTGACAACTGGCAAGCCCAAGTGCGAGAGCGCGATTTTACTCGTCGAGAACAACAAGCCACTCTCGACAAACTGGGAGCCGATATCGCTAATAAAGTATTTGAACTTGCAGAATTGTTAGAAGCGCATCCCGACGGCGACTTTGGCGTGGCTTATTTAATGCGCCGATTTGGGGAAGCTTCAGTATCCTTGTCTGGCAATGCGATCGCCCATGATGACTGACTCTTTACTTGCCCTTGACGATTTCAGCGTTACATATCCTGGTCAGGGGGTTCCAGCGGTAGACACGGTTTCCCTGACGCTGGCTCCGGGTGACATATTGGGACTGGTCGGCGAGTCGGGCTGTGGCAAAAGCACGTTGGGACGAGCGGCATTGCGATTGGTGCCCAAAGGCACGCAGATTTCTGGCGCGGCTAGCTTCGAAGGGCGTTCCATCCCTGCTATGTCGTCTTCAGAACTCCGCCATTTTCGCGGCGAGGCGGTGTCACTAGTGTTCCAAGACCCGATGACGCGGCTTGATCCGCTGATGACGATTGGTGAGCACTGTGTCGAAACACTGCTGGCCCACGAGCCAAGATTGTCAAAGCTGGAGGCCAAAACGCGATCGCTCGCTGCCCTTGACGCGGTCAACATTCCGGCTGACCGCTGGAGCCAATATCCCCATGAGTTTAGCGGTGGTATGCGACAGCGGGTGGCGATCGCCCTCGCTCTAGTGCTCAATCCAAAGCTCATCGTAGCCGACGAACCCACCACCAGTTTGGATGTTACGGTTTCGGCCCAGATTCTATCGGAACTTACGCGTTTATGCCGAGATCGTCAAATGGGATTGATTTTGATCTCTCATGATCTAGCGCTTGTAGCAGAATATTGCGATCATGTCGCCGTTATGTACCAGGGCGAACTGGTGGAATTAGGTACCTCGCAACAAGTACTGCATCAACCCCAGCATGAGTATACGCGATCGCTCTTACAGTCTGCTCTTGACTTGCAGCAGGCTCACATCCGCGACCAGGTTGAGCCCACTGCTGCCCCACTGCTCGAAGTCCAAAATGTGACCAAGCACTACACCCTCGAAGCCAATCCCCTAGGGCGACTGTTCGGACAGCAAACCAACCAGGTGATCAAAGCGGTGGATAGCGTATCTTTTGATCTCTATCACGGTGAAGTATTGGGCCTGGTGGGTGAGTCTGGCTGCGGTAAAAGTACTCTTTCACGAACAATCTTGCAGATTGTGTCCGCCACCTCTGGCCAGATTCGTTTTTCAGGCAAGGATATTACACGACTCTCACGGGCAGAACTTCAAAAGCAGCGGCGACAAATGCAGATGGTGTTTCAAGATCCCCATGCTTGCTTAAACCCCATGATGACTGTTGGTCAAGGCATCAGTGATGCGCTGCGGATTCATAAACTGGGCAATGAAGCGGCTATTGCTCAGCGGGTGCAGGCCATGATGGAACGAGTAGGACTAACGCCAATCGTAGAATATATTGATCGTTTTCCAGGGGATTTGTCAGGCGGTCAGCAGCAGCGAGTGGCGATCGCCCGTGCTTTAATCACCCAACCTAAGCTGATAGTCTGCGATGAGCCCGTCAGCATGTTAGATGCCAGCATTCAAGCTCAGGTATTGGCTTTGATGCTGGAACTCAAGGAGGAGTTTGATCTGACTTACTTATTTATTACCCATGACTTATGGGTAGCGCGATATTTGTGCGATCGTATTGCTGTGATGAATGCCGGCAAAATCGTAGAAATAGGCTCTACCGACGCTGTTTTCAACCATCCTAAACATCCCTATACTCGAGAATTGCTGGGAGCCGCGCCGCTTTTATCCACCACTTCGCGTTTCTAAAGCTGGCAGCTGTAATATCCCTGTAAGATTGCTATGGCCCAGTACTTTAGTTCCGTTAAAGCGAACGTTTCGGCACCTAAGAGTTATCCAAAAATTGGCAAATTTATCGCTAAGACTCAAGTCAGCCAGAAGACCTCAAATTCTTTTGCACAAAGACTGTGGCGTCTTCAGCAGAAAGCGGTTTTGCAAAAAAGTAACCTTGACCATAGTGGCAGCCAGCAGATTTTAAAAGCCGCAATTGCTCTACACTATCGATACCTTCAGCGACCAACTTCATACTGAGCTTTTGTCCCAAACTGATAATAGTCCCGACGATATCGTGGTCTTCGTCACTATTCTCCATGCTGCTAACAAAAGAACGATCAATTTTGAGCGTGTCAGTAGGAAAGCGGTGTAAATAGCTTAGAGAGGAATAGCCTGTCCCAAAGTCATCAATTGCCAGCTGTATACCTAAGGATTTGAGGCGTAGCATTAGCTCATGAGCAGCTTCTACATCTCGCATAATCATGCTTTCAGTGATTTCAAGCTGTAGATGCTTGCCCGGCAACTTTAGTTGAGAAAGAATTGATTCGATTTGCATGACTAAATCAGTTTGGTCAAATTGTCGACGAGACAAATTGACATTCATCTTGAGTGACCATTCTGGAAATTGCTCGTTCCAAAGCTGAATTTGCTGACAAGCTGTCTTGAGAATCCACTCACCCAACGGAATAATCATTCCAGTTTCTTCTACAACGGGAATAAAATCATCAGGAGAAATCAATCCTCTTTTCTCTTGTCGCCAGCGAATAAGAGCTTCAAAGCCTGATATTTTACCTGTTTCTAGATGAATAATTGGCTGATAAAACAAGGAAAATTCACTGTCCTCTAAAGCTTTCAGTAAGTCACTTTCAAGATCTAACCGAGCCACGGCTTCTTCACGCATATCATTTGAAAAGACCTGAAACTGAGCTTCTTTTAAGGCTTTTGCCCGATACATGGCGGTATGAGCGTCGCGCAGCAGCTCTTCAGGTGTTTGTCCATAATTAGCTTGGGTAATCGCAAGTCCTACACTGGCAGTAATTGACAAGCGATGCTTGCCTAACATCAAGGGGCTCGACAATGTTGATCTCATCTCATCTAAGAAAGCTCTAACTTCAGGCTGGCTAATATTGTGAAACAAGACAGCAAATTCGTCGCCTCCTACTCTCGCAATTTGACCATGTTCTCCCAACATTTTGCGCAATCTTTTGGCAATGACTATCAAAACGCGATCGCCTGCAAAATGACCTAAGCTTTTATTAATAATCTGAAATCGATCAATATCCAAGAAGGCGACAATAACAGGATTGGCTTTCTGATTATTGAGAGTCCGCTGAATAGCTACTAAAAATACTTCACGTCCGGGCAAATCAGTCAGGCTGTCATAAGTTGTGCGATAGATTGACTTTTGAGCGATAACCAAAGCGCCAGTTGCTAAGATGCCAACAAGCGGCTCAAACATAGGCAACCAAATTAAATTCAATAACGCCATCCAGCCGATTCCAAAAAGCCCAAGCAACAATAAAGTGCCTACCAAAAGTAGTACTTCAGGTCGCCGTATTTTCCAGGCTAAAAAGCCAGTCAAGCCGGCCCAAATGAACAGCCAAATCAATTCGCCTCGCGGCGGCAAAAAGGTATACTGTGCAGAGCGCCCCTCAATAATATCTAAAAGCTGACTAATGATTTGCGCGTGAACGACAACACCAGCCATCTTGAATTCGTATTCTCGGTTAGCACTATAGGGTGTAAAAAATTCATCCTTGAGGCTAGGAGCAACCGTTCCAATTAAGACAATTTTACCTTCAAATTGGGCCGCATCGAATCGTCCTTCAAAGACGTCTTCAACTGAGACCATTGCTGCCGGAGAAGTACGGAAACGAAACCTTAGCAGTGTTTGAAAGCCGCGATCGTCGGCAGATTCATAGCCTCCTGATTTAGCATACAAGCGCGGAATTCTTTGACCATTAATGTAAAGAGCAGCATTTTCTTCATAGGAAAAGTTTGTATCATGCGGAGGTAGATAGGCCAAAGTAGAGCGCAAAGCGAATGAATAAAAAGGCCGATCAGCGGCACTCACGAAGAGCAGCGCCCTTCGAACAACTCCATCCGGGTCAATGCTAAAATCGTTGAACCCAACCCGCTCCCAAGGAACACTGGCTGGAGGAGGGACTTCTCCATTAACGGAATCAGTTCCTACATTGGTGATTGCAATTAAATTATCTGCAGCGAGCTGCTCTTGTAGCAATTTTTGTCCTGGAGGATGCTCGGTTGTTCGATAGAGATCTAAGCCAATAACCTTGGGGTCATGCTGTTGAATGATACTCAAAACCTGGGCAACTTCTTCGTCAGAAAGCGGATGCCCGTATTTTTGAATATCTGTTTCGGTGATGCCAACAACAATTAAGCGTGGATCTTGTCCTTGATCGGCTTTAAGCCTAATCAATGAGTCAAAAATGAATAGTTCAAACCGCTGAAGACCATTAAGTTTTTTAGCACCAGTAATTAGCGTCATTGCCACCAGCATGGCAATCACAATAGAGCGCCCGCTGAATGGCAATGACTGAGAAATTCGATTGATAACGGGCTTTACCGTGCTGTGAAAGTTGAGGGGCGATCGCACCATGTGAACCACATTGCTTCATAAACTGCCTTCGAATCATGTGCAAGTAAAGTGTTAGTTAAAAATACTTACTTCACGGCACTGTTCTGGGTCGATGCAGACTGTGGCTAGATCTTCGTCGCATTTTCTCTTTTTCAAGAAGAAACGACAATAAATTGTAATCTTAATGGCGAAATTAGCCGATGAGAGCATCGGCTATGAGTCCAAACCTCTGAACCAAGACTAACGGCATAGGCAGAGCTAAAACCTAATTAAGTACTATAGTTCCATCGTGACATGGGTGCCTCCTCCACGGCGCTGTCCTGGAAATTCGTCTCCGCCACCGGTTGCCAAGGTTTCTGTGGGAACTGTCAGCAACATTAAACTAGCGCTACAAAATACGCCGAGAAAAATGAGACCGCGCGGCAAAATGATCAATTGAATTAGTAGAGATTTCATGGTTTATGCACCTAGCTTTATGGTGTTGATTAATTATCGAGTCAACAGGGGCATGGGGCAGTGCGCATACTGAGATGGGAGTTATCCTCAGTAGTATTTGAAACTCAATATCAAACGTTCTACGCATATTTCATTCATTATTAAAGCCTCGGCCATCTCTAGATGAACATAGTGATGTCACGGGAAAAATTTTATAAAAGCCCTGAATCTTCGTTCTTAAAGTTCTGAAATATGCCAAAGTTTGTTACAAAATAAAATATGAAGATCATTTATATTTATAATTCGCAACAAAATATAAAAATTACATAGTTTTATCTATTCACAATTTAAAGCCCTATAGACTATGTCATGTTCTCTAAGTGACATTGCTGAGAAATTCAATACGTTCAGCTTAGAGCTCAGAAGTTCGGTTAGCGAAGGTTAAGATTAACGCCTGTTTACCAATGATTTTTGTGATGATAGTTAAGGGTTAGAGCTGTCAAATAAAAGACTGTACTGCCAGTTATCGTATAACTCTCATTGAAGATTATTCTTGAGCAAAGTTAGCAGGCGTAATTTATCGGTCTATCAGTAGCTGTCAGTGATAATGCGGTTTTGATGCTTTGTTTGAGAGATGATCAATCGGCTTGCTTGTTCATGGAAACAGTCGCTGAACGATGTGATGATTCCTTCAACATTCACCTAATGTTGGCAGTTCTCAGGGCCTCTGACCATCGTTGTAGCCCGCAAAACTGGTGTAATTCAATGCAATTTTTGCTCTTTGAGCCTCAAATGTGGGAAAGTTTAATTTCGATATCCCTCAAATTTTTGGAAGCGCAATGAGCGCTCGTATTAGTTTCAACTTATTACTTTTATCAGAACTTTTATCCAATATTTTAGGACAACACTCCGGACAGTTTTTGATAGGAAACGATGGAATGCGGGTTTCAGCCCACGACTTGGCATGTTCTGAAGAAAGAAAAAAACCGAGCGCTTTATGGTGCTAGA
>ERZ1740058.272-NODE-272-length-43716-cov-15.747303_pt1 | contig 43716 bp, 34 predicted proteins | sample MGYA00581745_ERZ1740058 | MGnify/ENA primary metagenome ERZ1740058 (study PRJEB43018, sample SAMN04849742) | marine metagenome | isolation source: floating plastic debris | place: Pacific Ocean | collected 2008-08-30 | study: EMG produced TPA metagenomics... | reverse complement strand
ATTACTCAATCTTTATCCCCCAATCACTCCCCACAACTCCACTTCATCATTCCTTGATGTTGGAAGTTCCAAAAGTTACGGATAACACTGACAAGCTGCTGCTCATCCTCATCATCGATGTCACTGGGGTACCTCTCAGATCGAACCCGTCAGATATTCGCGTGGCGTCTTCGGCAAAGTCTGTCTGAGTGGCATGAGAAGCATTAGCTGCTGAAGCAGCTCAATGAGTAGCCGTAATTATGATAGGGTGCGTCACGCCAAGCGATGATGCACCAAAACCCATTCAGCCGGTGTTGGGGCTGTCGCCACACATACCCCTACAGCATCGTTTCATGAGGACTGTCGACTTTAGAAGGCCTGAAACCTTCACCTGAACAGCGCGAACTATCAGGGCGAGATTAATCCCAATAATGACATTCTCAAATGCCATTATAAAAACCTACCCAGTCACTCATCCTTCGAGCATTTGTACTGGATAGGTCTTCCGATCTCTGACTTCACCCACTCCCCAAATCCACTCGCGGACGGCTTTGGTTCTCAAGCTCGCATTTGCACCGGCATGACTAAATACGTCATCTGCAGCCCACCCAACGGAATGATGATCGATGGGCTGGTCGCGGTATTGCACTGGAGCTGCACTTCATTCGTGCCCAACGCTTTCAGGCCATCGAGCAGATAACGAACATTAAAGGCAATATCCAAAGCCTCCCCCGTAATCTGAGCTGCAACCACTTCACGGCCACTACCGACTTCTTGAGCATCAACCGAGACGGCAATTGACTGGTTCCCTGGATCGAGCGAAAGTTTAACAATATTATTTTTCTGATCGGCGAGCACGGCAATGCGCTCTAGGGCATCCATGAGGAGTTTGCGATCGAGGGTCACCTGTCGCTCAAACTGCTGGGGCACAAGCTGACGATAATTGGGATACTGCCCCTCTAACAGAATGGTGGTCAACCGCTGATCACCCAATTCGAAGATGGCTTGAGTCCGATCAAACTTCAGTGCGATCGGCTCGGATGAATTGTACGTTTGCAACATCCGCTCTAAATCACGAAGAGCTTTAGCAGGAACCGTCACATTCATTTTGATGTCATTATCAGTCGCCGCTGATGATTCGTCGCTCGTTTTCACTACTGCCAGTCGATGGCCATCAGTCGCCGCAAATTCTAAAATTTCTGGCTCAGCCGTCAAATGTACACCCGTCAGCACCTGCTTAGTTTCATCACCACTGGTAGCAAACAAAGCCCCTCTGAGGCCTTCTAACAACGTCTCTACCGATAGCTCCGCAGCCTGACCATCTTCCACCATTGGGAGGTTGGGGTAGTCGGCGGCGCTGAGTCCCCGAACTTGATATTCGCCGGATGAACTGGTGATCGTCACCGTGGCATCTTCACCCACTTCTTGAATCGTGATGTCTTCTTGAGGTAAGCGGGCCACAATGCTTTCCAACAATTTGGCGGGCAACGTCAGTTCACCGGGTTCTTCGACCGTTGCCTTAAAAGCGGTTTGAATGCTCATGGTTTCATCAAAACCAGTGAGCGTGACCTGTTGGTTTTCCTCATCGATTTTGACCAACACGTTGCTGAGAATTGGTTTCGTGGGCCGGGCCGGAACAACACGACCCACTAAGGCAAGGTGCGTATTCAGCTCACTTTGGGGACAAACAAATTTCATAGGAAAGTGGGGAAAAGTATCAAATTGGTTGCCAGTGATATTTGGACGAACCGGATGTTACGTCCTCAGCATGGACGAGTGCCCATCGTATCACCCTGACTTTTTCCTAGGTCATGGCCAGGGTCTTTCTAGACTCTAAAATCAAAAATTTTCTTATAGGAGTATTAGTAGAGCTTGCGGAAACTGTGGAGAAGCTGGGGATCGCTTGAAGAATCAGGCTTTGCCTGTCCTCACCCTTGTGGAAAAAGAGTTGAGAAAGTTCTAGCTTCTCCACAACCCTTGTGAGAGATAGATCTTTTCCACAAAATAGGCAAAATGCCGCAAAGTTCGCCGAGTGGTTTTCCACACAGGAACGTATTTTTTCCACAGATCATCCAGGCTAAATTTTACAATTCTTTAGGATGTTCAAAGCTGTTGCCGATCTACTGTTCGACGTGGCGATCCAAAAAATCTCTAGCGCGAGGACTGTGCTAGAGATTTCAAAGGACAGCGCGATCGCACTTGCTGTTGTGGTCAATGCAGATTGCGACGCCGCTTAACCTTGGGTAATGATCGTTGAAGCGGGAGTTCGATGTCTACCGGACAAATCACGCCACGCTGCTGAAGGCTGTGGAGAAATGTGGCGAATGATCTAGAGTTGAGCGTTATTCGGCAATGTTGATGCGATCGCTCACGTCTCTGACAACCTGGTTGACGCTGGGGTCTTTTTTGATCTGTTTGGCGATCTTGTCGCAGCTGTACATCACCGTCGTGTGATCTTTACCCCCGAACACAGCCCCAATTTTAGGCAAGCTCAGGTCGGTATGCTGACGCATCAGATACATGCCGATTTGCCTGGCTAGGCTGATTTCGCGTTTACGGGAGTTGCTCTTGAGATCAGTCTCAGGAACGCCAAAGACTTCTGAAATGACCTTGAGCACCGTGTGTGGAGAAACTTCGACCTTTTCGCTAGAGGTCGCACTGAGAACGGGCATGAGATTATCCACCGTCATAGGTAGGCCGGAGATCGAGGTGTAAGCGATCGCGCGAATCAGGGCTCCTTCTAACTCTCGAATGTTGGAAGTGTAGGTTGAGGCGATATATTCAATGACTGGACGCGGCAGCCGTACATTTTCATATTCCGCCTTCTTTTGCAGAATGGCCATGCGAGTTTCAAAGTCGGGGGCTTGAATATCGGCAATCAGGCCCATGGAAAATCGCGACACTAAGCGTTCTTGCAGGCGGGGGATTTGATTGGGCGGGCGATCGGAGGCCAAGACAATTTGTTTACCCGATTCGTGCAGCGTATTGAAGGTGTGGAAAAACTCCTCCTGCGTGTATTCTTTCCCCTCAATGAACTGAATATCGTCCACTAACAGCACATCAACCTGGCGATAATGATCGCGAAAGTTCTGCATGCTGTCTTTGCGAATGGCCGTAATTAAATCATTGGTGAATTGCTCGGTTGAAACGTAGGAGACGCGAGCCGCTGAGGTGATCTCTAGCCGATAATGCCCGATAGATTGCATCAGATGCGTCTTGCCGAGGCCGACCCCCCCACATAAAAAGAGCGGGTTGAACTCTCGGCCTGGTGATTCGGCGACGGCCAAGGCAGCAGCATGGGCCATCCGGTTGTTAGCCCCGACGACAAAGCGCGAGAAGATTGCTTTCGGATTGAGGCCTGCCGCGCGGCCATGGGTTTCGGCATCGGTTTTAGCCTCTGTGACCACCGGCAGCGGTGCGGGCCATGTAATGTCAGCTGCAGCTGTACCGTTCTCCGCTGTGGCCGGAATGTCTGGAGCGTCCACCACAAATTTGACATCGACTGCCCGGCCTAGAATTTCGGTGACAACGGTAACGATGGTGCCGAGGTAGTGTTTTTGCAGCCAGTTGCGAGCAAAGGGGTTCGGCGTCGAGATGACTAATGTCTGAGCTGATAGCGTTTGAGCGCGCGCCGGTTTGATCCAAGTTTCGAAGGTTGGCCTGCTGAGCTGTTCTTGGAGTTCTTCCAGAACTTGTTGCCACATGCCGTCTAGGGCTTGTTCCACACCACACCTCCACCGTTTGCCACCGACCGGATACTGAGCTTGATGCCAAGAGACGCTTCGAGCCATGCTCGAACGCCGGACTTGACACTGCAAAAATTATCTTGACAGCTCGTTGAAAATTACTCAGCGATGAGAGGTGGCAAGGGCCAAACCCCATCGCTCGTCATGATGAATATAGATTTCCATACAGCGATCGCCCTGTTGACTGCTCCGATGAAGAAGCTGCGCCAAAGAGCGACCGACTTGGACTTACTAGCGTACCCGATCTTTTGGCTTTAGTTTCTGCCAATCAGGTGAAATGGCAAAAATATTCGACTCTAAAGAGAGCGTACAAATTCTCGTCTTGAATCTTGAACACACTATATATAGATAGCGTCAACAGTAGATAGTTGCCTCAGCCAAGTGTGGATAGCTACGCATACTGGGGGCCCGTTGACGGTGGCGTGAGTAGGCCGCGGCATCAGTTTGCATACCTTGATCCGAGGCCAGGGAGCAAGCAAACGGGAAGGATGGCGTGACTGCCGCCTTGGAGTCATCGTCTCGGTAGGGGTGCGTGTTCACTGCTGTTCCTGGCCGGAGAGAAACAGAGGTCGTTATCTCTGCGATTTGGGCCGAGCATGTTTGGATCTCGGAGTTTGCAATGGTCATGCCTGATGGGCTCCTCAGACTGGCTTTTGATATCCCCCCCTGTGCCAGTTGAGAGGGCGCAATGTCGGCGATCGTGCTCAGGCCGATTGAAACCCGCGATCGCCTCGCCTCACCCACTCAGAAATTACCCTGCTTCCTCCCAATGCCGCTTGTTTGATGGCCATCCTGGCCGTTCGCTCCTATGGGGAAGATGAGGGCTCATCCGACATCATCCTGGCTCAATCAAGGCGATTGCTTGAAAATTCGCCGAGGAAAAATTTCTGCAATCCTCGTGCGTGCTTGCTAAATCCCCAATGTCTCAGTTGAGAGGGCGGAATGTCGGTTCAAATCATCCTCACTTAGCAACCGCGATCGCCCATCGAGGGGGGGCAGGTTGGGACTAACCTTGTGTCTAGCAGAATCGTCGGTCAACTCCTCACGCCAGTCCAGCTAGATCCATCGGTCAGCTAGAAGGTTTTTTTGAAACGAAAAACGTTACTCCGAAAGTTAGGCGATGCCCACTGCACAGCTTTTTCCAGCAGGTTGGGAGAGAGTCGATTGCCTAAAACAGCCAGATGAGTTTGCCACCCCACTAAAATTTCGGCACGATTAGACCGCAATCCTTTGACGAGAGACTTGGCGACTTGTTCGGGCGTAATCGGCTGGACAAAGCGAAACCAGTGAAAATCGCGCACCATGTCGGTATCAGTCAGAGACGGCAGCAGAGTAGTGACCTGAATATTGTGGGGTGCTAATTCACCTCGTAGGGCTTGGCTAAAGCCTAAGATGGCGAACTTAGTCGCCGAATAGGTGGCCATAGTGGGGGCAGCGACCTTGCCCATTAAACTCGAAACATTGACGATGTGGCCACGACGATAGGCGGCCATACGGCGCGCTACCAGGCGGGTCATCGTATAGAGACCGACCAGGTTGGTTGAAATTTCTGACTGAACATGGGGCAGGCGCGATTGTAAAAACGGCACCTGATGGGAGATGCCCGCACAGTTGATCAACAGATCAATCGGACCGTGATTGCGCCAGGCGTGGGCTACGGCAACGTTGACTTCAATCGGCTGGGTTAAGTCGAGGGGTAGGACGATCGCCCGTGATCCTAAGGCTTCGACTGTGGTCGCGACTTCGTGTAGCAGGGCAGCGTTACGCGCCACTAAGATGATGCGAGCACACTGTTGGTGGGCAAATTCGAGGGCGATCGCACGACCGATGCCGCGTGATGCGCCGGTGATGAGTGCAGTTTTTCCTTGCAGATTCATAGAAACCTCCAGAGGTTTAAGTGGGTCGGCATTGAAGTACTGCGGGAGCCTGCCACTGCTGCGGCAGGCTCTTCTAATGAATGATCGATCTGTCTTTCCTGTGAGGCTGACTCCATACGGATGCCAAAACAGGGTGTACGTTTGGGTGCAAACGTACACATCGACTCAAAAGCGAACAAATTAAGTGAGCAAAATTTTGATGCGGAACCGAGCTGTGAATGAGGTCGTAGGGGCTGGGCGTTTTGGAGCTAACGTCGAGCCTGTAGATTCGCGCAAGACGGATTTGCTTAAAGCACTGTGTACTTTCCTTAAACCGCTGTGAATAGACGAGTCATCAGGATGGTGCGTTGCTGCATGATTCCTCCTCGGTGCGAATTCCTAGGCATAGGCAAAAGTGGCACTGTAACTCGGATGACGAATTCATCCAATTGGTTCTGACGTTAGCACCGGGATCAAGGAGCGACAACGTAACTTAAAGGAAAAGGTGAATTGTTACATTTCTATAAATATTTCTCAGATAAGGGATCTGCACGATTAACCCATAGACGTTTGTCAAACGATTCGATTGACTCGGTTTGCCCTGCGGAACGAGTCAAAATCAGCCGCGAACTGATCCTGAAAATAGCGGTTCCCTTAGCCAGAACTCTGAGAGGAGAGAGTTGCATGATAGGCAGGGGCGTTGGCGATTTATTTTGACCAGCGCTAGCTTGGCTGCTCAAAAGAGCGCGATCGCCCGGCTGGCTGTGCTGAGTATCGGAACGTGCTGGTGATGTCGGGGCGATGGGCTATTCCCAGATGATCTCGGCTGGCCTGGGCGCTTTTCCCAAAAGCGGGGCAGCTCGCTGCGCTACGGCTGCTGCCTGCGAGGGTGAGGGTGCCGGTTGACTGAAATATCGGATACCCATTCTGAAGGTGGAATATATAGAGAGAGAATTGTCGTAAAACAGCGATCGCCTCTATATATATTCCGCAGGGACGCCGCGTTTGATATCTATATATAGTGCTGACCACTTTATATAGTGCTGGCCACTTTGCTGAGGGCATTGAGGAGCGCTCTGATCCTGAGTGCATCAGCAAGTGGCTCCGTAGTCTTGTCCTCACTGGACTAGCGACTGCTATATCTGGGGAGAGTCGCATCTCGATCACGCCATACAGAGTGTAGAACGACCCTCGGTGAGCAGACTCTGACGCTGTTGACTGCGCTTTTCATGGAGAATTCAGGCTCGCCCGGTACTATGAAATAGAATGTTTGCGCGGGAAATATCTAGTGTCGCTATCTAAAGGGTTTGAAGTCGAAATCTATACGGGAACGCCAGCTGGCGAGATTATCGGTTTCTCCGATCGCATTGTGGCCAGCTTAGATGGCTTTGTGAGAGAACCCGATGCTCGCAATGTTGAGTACACCACTGCACCGCTCAACCGCTACGAACAGCTCCTGTGCGAGTTAGTCAGACCTCGGCAGTCACTGCGGCGCTATTTAAAGACATTGGGTGACTATACGCTGATTCCCGGCAGCACCCTCTCGTCTGGCGATACGGCTCAATTTCAGCGCTCTGATCCGCACAATCCTTACCACACTTATATTGAGCAGACTTACCACACGGATGTGGTCACGGCGAGCATCCATATCAACATTGGCATTGCTGATCCTGAAATGCTGATGCGGGCCTGCCGATTGGTACGGTTAGAAGCGCCCCTCTATTTGGCCCTGACGGCGTCTTCTCCCTTTTTAGACCATGCGGTGACGGGCTACCATTCCACCCGTTGGCAATTGTTTCCGCAAACGCCGCAGTACGTCCCGCTGTTTACGAGCCATCAGCACCATATTGATTGGGTGGAAGCGCAGCTAGCGGCGGGTACGATGCAAAATGTCCGCCACCTGTGGAGCTCGGTTCGTCCCAATGGCGATCGCCGCCCCTACTGTCTGAATCGATTAGAGCTCCGAATTTGCGACTTGGTAATCAATCCGCTGCATTTGCTCGCGGTGACGGCCCTGCTAGAAGCCCGGCTGCTTCAAATGATGGCTGATCCGTCTTTAGATCCGCTGATTGCTAGCCAGCTGCCCTCCAGCACTCGGGCTGACGATTTGGTCAAAATGGCGGAGGCCAATGAGCGAGCGGTGGCTCAGGCCAGTCTCGACGCGGTGGTCAATCACTGGGTCGATGGTCGCCCTTTAACGGCTAAGCAGTGGATTCAAGATTTATACGAAACTCTCTGGCCGATTGCCCATCAGCATGGGTTTAGCTGTTTCTTGACGCCTGTCAGCAAAATTTTGGAGGAGGGGAACGAAGCACAAAAATGGTTGACTTTACATGACCAAGGTCACAGCGTGGTGGAAATTTTAGCGATCGCCATTCAAGAAGCGGCGGCGTTAGATCAGGTGTTGGCAGAAGAACTTTGCTTGCCCTGTATGGCTTAACCGCATACCTGCCTGGCCGTGTCAACCGCGATCACTCAGGAAAATTACCCAAAAAGTTGAATCATTAATAAATTGTATAGTTGATTCCACCCGCTTGGGTGAGTCGACGCGTTGCTACCGTGCCCTATTCCTGGCCGTTTATGCCTCAAGTTGTTCTTGTTCATCCTGAAATCCCGCCCAATACCGGCAACATCGCCCGGACTTGCGCTGCAACCCAAACCCCGCTGCACCTGATCAAGCCACTGGGGTTTGAGTTGAGCGATCGCTACCTCAAGCGCGCCGGGCTTGATTATTGGCCCTACGTCGATCTGCATGTTCATGATTCCTGGCAAGTGTTTGAGACGACTGCTCGCCAGCAGTCGGGCGCGCTCATTGGCTTTAGTACTGCAGGCGTAACTAGCTATACAGCGATTACCTATCGACCTGATGACTGGCTCCTATTTGGCAAAGAGACGGCGGGGCTGACTCCAGAGATGCTGGCCGCTTGCGATGACACAGTCCGAATTCCCATGGCAGAGTCTGGTGTGCGGAGTTTGAACCTATCTGCCAGTGTGGCGATCGGGTTGTTTGAGGCGCTACGGCAAATCCGCTCTTAACCTGCAGGCAATTTTCAGAACCCAGGGCTTGGGGAAAAAGCCTCAGGCTCTCAATTGAGAAAATATCGTCTTCATTACTAAAGGGTTATCATTCTGTTCCCGAGGTCAGTAATCAGATCGATTTCACCGCTTTAGTTTGATCAAGGTTCCAAATAGCAAGCAGCTCAGAAACTTCGTTCGCTAAGCTACAAATTACCAAACTGAGAAATAAGAATTTTCTATCACTCGATAGTGACGGCTCACTTGTTTTCCATCCCGAGAGAAAACCCTACAGAAAGCGCTAGAAAATCTGTCTTAATCACCCTAAATTCTGGCTGTAGTGTTTGATGTGAGCGCGTTTCGAGCGATGGAAAAAAATCTCTATCAGCTTTTCTGATGGGTCGATATGGGGGAGGCTACGACCGCTGATTGAGTATTCCCTGTGAGCATTAAGCACATCGACAAACCTACGTCTAGGCAATGACTTCAAGGCATCAGGCTGACTCATTTAAGCCTTGGCTGCGATCAAATTAATCAGGGATTTCTTGATCTTTTTATCGACTCATGTAAACTTGCTTAAATTGAATGGGCAGTGTATCGTTAGCTCTCGAAGCTACTTTGCTTACCACGAGGATTGTGGATATTGCCTTAGTTTCAAAGCCTTTGACCCTTAGCTTTTTCGCTGAGGAGCCCACTGAGGGAAGTCTTTGAAACTGTTGAGCTCTGGTTATGAGGAGGATTATCCTTTGAGCCCCGTTTTTACCCAGGACTTTGTCCCTGACACGCAGAGTTGGTCAAGCGCGTTTGCACCCGTGCAAGCCGCCACAGGATCCATTGAGACTAGCCGAAGAGTCCGAGCCTCGTTTACCGCGTTAGGCTTGGCCCTTTCCCTTGGTGCTACGGGGGCGTTAGCTCCCGGTGCTGAAGCTGCTGATTCTTGGCAGCTAGCGGCATTACCATCGGTTACAGGGAATGCTGAGCCGCTACCTTCATTTGGTTCTTCCAGACCTGAAGGGGCTTCAGCCAGCTATCACACTGTTCTCGATGGCGAAACTATTTGGGATATTGCCCAGCAGCATGATGTCGACATTGATGACATCAAAGCGGTGAACGGTATCGCAGAAGATCAGGTAATTCAGGCTGGGCAGGTTTTGAAAGTCCCTGCTGCTGTTACCCAACCCATGCAAACGGCGGTTGTCTTAGAGACTCCTCAGGCATTGGAAGATTCAGTCTCTAGTGACGCTGCTTTGGAGCTTCAAGATGCTGAGGCGGCATCCGCCCTCAACCCTGTAAAAGCTTCAGAAGTGTCAGCTGCCCCTGCTTATGACCTCACGGCTTTTTTGACTCCGCAGCAAGCTGAATTTGCTCCTCAAGAAGAGGTTGCTGCGCCCTTAGATGCCCAGGAGGCCGTTTCACCAAAGGTTTCCCGTGAATCGATGGCGGCTGTTACAGTGCTGCCAGGTACGGCAGCTCCAGATGCTGTGTTGGATTCATTCTCAGTGCCCCAGTCAACAGCGGGCAAAGCTGAGATTTTGGCTAAGGTTCCTGACGTTGAACCGGCATCGGTTGAGCTGTATACCCTCAGCGATGATACGCAGGTTCACCAGGTTGATGTTGGCGAAACGGTCTGGTCGATCGCGCGCAATTATGGGATTGATCCCAAAGTTCTCCAGCGAGCTAACCAACTGTCTGACCCCGATGTGATTGTGGCGGGTGAATCCCTCACCATTCCCGATGAGCAGGCTTTGGTTATGCAGTCAGGAGCTGAATGGCTGAATGAGCGATTAGCTGCACAAGATGAGCCCGCTCTACAAGATGAGTCGGCTCTAGCGGTGGCTGCGCCTTCGGTTCAACAAGGTGTGCCAGCGGCTGTAAAAAGTAACGAAACCGTTGAATTGGAATCTGCTAGCGCGCTGATCAGTGAGTCTGCGCAGTCAGTCACAGATGTGGCGATCGCGGATCCCTTTGTCGAAGGTTTATTGTCTGAAGTGGCTGAGGCAACTCGCTCCAGTCTGGATGCAACGGCTACTACGGCTACTCAGTATTCAACTGAAATTGCCCAGGTGTTTGATGCTGACACCGATTTAACTGAAGCATCGATCGACGTTGCTGACTCAACTCAGGAAGTCGCTGTCAATCCTCAGTTTTCATCTGAGGCCGATGCCACTCTAGCTGAGCCCAGCGAAGGGTCTTTTCTCGCGGAAGACCTGCTGGCAGCAGCTCCTCTGGGCTCTGAAGTGTATGCCCCAGTGATGGAGAACCCGGTCGGCCAAGTCGTGACTCCAGAGATGCCCATCTTGCCTAGCGAAGATGAGTATTTGCCTGAGGCACCTAACCACTTTGAGGGCTATATGTGGCCCGCTCAAGGGGTGTTGACTTCCGGCTATGGCTGGCGTTGGGGACGGATGCACCAAGGTGTTGACATTGCTGGTCCGGTTGGTACGCCGATTTATGCAGCGGGGCCTGGCGTGGTCGTCAGCTCTGGTTGGAATTCCGGTGGTTATGGCAACTTGGTGGATGTACGACATCCTGACGGTAGCCTGACCCGTTATGCCCACAATAGCCGTCTGATGGTGAGTGCCGGTCAACAGGTGCGTCAAGGCCAACAAATTGCTGAGATGGGCAGTACTGGTTTTAGTACCGGACCTCACCTGCACTTTGAAATTCATGTGCCGAGTCAAGGCGCTGTGAACCCCATTGCGCTTTTGCCGAGCCGTTAGGGACTAGTCAATCAATCATCAAAAAGGGAGGAGGTTCTTGAAAATCTCCTTCCTTTTTGGTGCTTGGGAGATTGCCTGGCAAGAATAAACCGGTACTCTAAAGACGGGTTTAGCTAGAAACCTTGATTCCATAGCGATAAAGTATTCACAAAATCCGCTCCTACGGGTATCGTCTTTACTGAGAATCTTCTTGAATCTCTATCGCGTTGTGCTCGCCGGGGCTTGATACTGTCTAACCCTGGCAGAAAGTGCTTTGGGCTGGAACTAGGGATGTGATTGATTTAGGCCCAAAACTCTTCCCTGAGTAATGGGGTCACTTTGTGTTAAATTACTCAAGTTGCGCTCAGCGCTTTTGGCTCAGTAGCTCAGTGGTAGAGCAGGGGACTCATAAGCCCTTGGTCGCGTGTTCAAATCACGCCTGAGCCATTCAACATCTCTCTCTTTTAAGTTTTCAGTCGTTCAATCCTTGAGCTGTTGCGGGTTCATGGATGGCTAGGGCTTTTGCCCCTGATGCTTGGAATAATCTTTTGAACCATCAGCCAACCTTTTGCGATTCTATGCTGATTCTTGAGGTTGGCTGCTCTGGTGTGGATATTCAGAATGAACCTGTTAGGTCTGGCCCTTGGCTTCCAACTCCTCTAGGCGGCTTTTGAGATCTTGGTTCGATTTTTTGAGGTCTTCTAAATCTTGCTGAAGCTTATCGATCGCCTGATCTTGTTTGATCGCTTTCTGCACTTTTTTGAGGGTTTCCTCTGCTCGTCGTCGCACTCGACCATCGTCAATGTGATCAGCGATGCCCTGTAGAACGGCGATCGCGCCGACGTCTTCCATCATGCCGAGCGCGGCAATCACCGTCATTTGAGTGGTGAATTGCGGTTCCCGAGAGATGGCTTCCAAGCGTTCGAGAATCCGCTCAACGTTGGCTTTGGTTTGTCCGGTGGAGACCTGGCCCAAGGCGCGTACAGCGCCTAAACGTAGCATTGAAGGCACCGCTGGCTCGGTGTATTGCAAGATCAGTTCTAGGGCTGCTTCTAATGTTTTGAACTGACTGACGCCGCCGAGTGCACCGGAGCGAACAACTTCGTTCCACCCTGCCCGCTCAGTGAGAACCGTTTGAAGGGTTGCCAGCGTTTCTGTGGTGGCTGGGATGCCTGTCAAACGAGATGCGCCGACTTCGCCTAACGCTCGCACGGCTGCCGCCTCGACGTAGTAGCTCGGATCACCGGTGGCCACGACTTGCGAGAGTGCCTGGTAGCTTGCCGATGTTTTCACCTTGGCGAGGGCCGTGACCACCGCTCGCCGGACTTTGGGATGCTGATCGGTTAGGCCGGTGAGTAGGGCCTGCACGGCCTGATCGAGTTTGAGGTCGGCCAGATGCTTGGCCGCTTCGGCTCGCACGCCCCAAAAGGCATCCTCTTTGAGAGCGGTGGCCAGCGCCTTGACGGCTTCTAATCCTCCCTTTTGGGCGATCGCCTCAGCGGCGAACACGCGGGCAATGGGGTCAGGGTCATACGTGAGCTGGGCTTTGAGTTCTGGCAGGGGATAGTCGAGCTTGACGGTTTTGGTGTAATGGTTGCCGACGTCAAAGCTGACAAAATCTGGCTTTTGGGCCAGTGGAAAATAGAGCACTTGCTCCTGCTCATGAATCCGCACGGTAATGGACTGCAGGCTGGCGCGATCGCCGTCGACGCGACCAAAACCGATGGGTATGCGCAGATCAAAGAGGCCACTCTGGCTACTTTTGTCGCCCGCCTTGGCTTGGGTCTGAGTCACGGTCAGTTTGGCAAGGCTGCTGTCGGCATCCCACCGGTAGGCAATTTGGAAATCGGGATGGCCGCCCCGGTAGACATATTGGTCGAACAAGAACCGGAGATTGCGGCCCGTGGTTTCCTCGATGGTGCGAATCAGGTCGAGGGTTTCGACCGTTTTGTGAGCAAACTTGTTAACAAAACCGTGAATGGCTTGCCAAAAGAGGTCATCGCCCAGTTCGGTGCGAATCATGTGATAAACGCAGGCCCCTTTTTCATAAATGTGGCGATCGTAGAGTTCAATCGGTTCCCGATAAACGTGGGTGATCATGGGGCGACGGTAGCGGCTTTTATCTTCTGAAAGGTAGCTGCGCATCTCACCCAGACGGTAGTACGCGGCTTCTTCCGCGCCATATTGGTCATGAGTCCACAACACTTCTGAATAGGTAGCCATGCCCTCTTTGACCCAGGCATGAGACCAGTGGTTGATCACCAGGAGATCGCCAAACCACTGGTGAGCTAACTCATGGGCGACGAGCATTTCTGAGTTGGTGTTGTCTAACGCAGCGCGCTCGTCGATTAGGCAGCGATCGGTCAACAGCGTGCAAGAGGTATTTTCCATGCCGCCAAAGGTGAAATCTTTGATGCAGACTTGCGTGTATTTAGGAAAGGCATAGCGGTAGCCAAAGCGATCGCTAAAAAACTGCAGCATGGCAGGGGTCTTGCCCATCGTGCGTTGGGCGTCGTCTCGGCGACCCTTTTGGGCGTAGTAGGTGACTGGAATGCCGTCCCATTCGTCCCGGATCTCGTCAAAGTCTCCCACTGCGAGCGTCATCAAATAAGAGGGGTGGACTTCTTTTTGCACCCAATGGAAAATTTTCGAGTTGTCTTCTTCTTTCGTCTCGACCAACTCACCGTTAGAAATGGCCTGATAGGGTTGGGGCACGCGGACGCGAATTTCGCTAGTAGCCAGCTGTCCTGGATAGTCAAAACAGGGGAACCAGTAGCGTGAGTCTTCGTCTTCGCCCTGAGTCCAGACCTGGGTAGGTTTATCGGGTTCGTGGGTGGTCGGTGCCACAAAGTAAAGGCCCCGCTGGGGATTTTCGCTGCGATAGGCGATCGCGATTTCAATCGGTTGATCAATGCGGGTGGGCTGACTGAGGGATACCTGTAACTGTTCGCCATCGTGATCAAACGGTTGGGCTAAGTTGCCGACCATGACGGACTCAATGTGCAGGTTCACCGCGTCTAGGACCAGTCGTTCAATGCCGTTGCGAATGGGGTTGAGGCGAATGGTGCAGGTGCCGGTATAGCGCTGCTGGTCAATCTCTAAATCCAAATCTAAGGCAATGTGTTCCACCTGTCCGGGGCGATCGGGCGTGTAGTGAGGGCGCGCTCCCGGTAGCTCAAAGGATTGATGTTTCGGCGATTCGGCGTCAAAGCCAGCAATGTTTAGCATGGTGAGATTCCTGAGAGCAATTCAGCAGTTTTAAAGAGTGAGGTGCCGTAACGATGGCAAAACGGGTCTAAACCCTGCCTATCAGGTTAGCGCTTACCTCTGCTGATTTAATACGAAACCGTCGCCAATGTGAAAGTTGTTGGCTGAACCCACTGTAAGTAGAAATTTCGCCATGAATCCAACGGCTACGGTTGCAGTGTGATGGAGTGTCGAAAACCGCCTCAATCTTTTCATGAAGGTGATTTAGCGGTCACTGTGATGACTGCCGACATGCCTTGTTGGACAACTACTGCACTCCGTAACCTAACGGAAGTCTGATAGCGTTGGTTCGCTTTAGGGTTGACTCAGGGTTGGATTTTGCACAGATGCCGCGTTGGAATTTTCTCTGATGCTGTCTTTGGAGGATGAGCCGCTTCCTGGTGATCGCCTACTTCAGATTTCTGGGCTTGATGATCAAGCTCGCCTTCCCAAAAATCCATGCCAATTTTGTGTCACCTTACATTGGCGGTCAGCCATGGCTTCAAAAAAAATCACTAAACTTGCGGAGACTGTTCGCTTGGCCGTGCGGACCTACGACAACGGCAAGCAAGAAACGGCGAGGAATTTACTGGCCTTAGTGGCTTCTAAAATTCAAGATGCTGAAGAACGTCAAGAACTCAATGGCTTAGTCGAATCAACGATTCGTCAATCGGGTTCTTGGGTGTATTACAAGTCCATTGTCTTTGGGGCCAGTACAGCAGTCACTCACTCTCCCGAGCGGGCTTGATAGGGTAGCGGCGTCACTGTTGTGTCGTGTGTCTTTCAGGTTGTCTGAGCGGTGGTGAGCCAATCCGCGATCGCACCGATGTGGGTCATTTCCCCATCGGGTGTGATGCCGGCTTGAGCGACCAAGTGAGGACGATATTTACCTGTTTTGACCATGACGGCTTTCATGCCAACGCTCTGGGCCCCTTGCACATCGGCTTCAATATCGTCGCCGATCATCACCACGGCGGCTGCAGGCAACCCGAGTTCCTCCAGTACTTGGTAATAAAAGGCGGGATTGGGTTTCCCCACGACGACAGCAGTTTGATCCGTGGCATATTCGAGACCGGCGACAAACGCGCCGATGTCTAACTGCAGCCCCGCTTCCCACTGCCAGTATTTGCCTCGGTGCAGCGCCATCAACTGCGCCCCCTTCATCATCAATCGAAAGGCCCGATTCATCAGGCGATAATTCCAGTCATCACCAATATCGCCAACCACAATCACGTCGGCATCGGTGTCAGACCAGGTGAATTCGCTAAAGTCTTGTTTGGCGTCTTCGGTGACTAACGGATAGATTTTGGGGCTACCTAACTGACGGAGGTGTAAAACTGCTGCATAGGCGGCAGTGACAATTTCTGAGGGGTCGATCGCCAGCCCCATGGCCTGCAGGCTAGTACTCATGGATTGAGTCGATTGAGTCGTGTTATTCGTCACGTAGCGGTAAGGCAGTCCGCTATTGCGCAGGGCGGCGATCGCCGCTTGGGCGCCTGGCAATGTACGGTTAGCGACGTAGAACACCCCATTGAGATCGAGTAAGAATCCTTTGGCCTCTTTGAAAGTTTCCGGTAGCATGGGATTCCCCTCCTTGCGTGATGGTCTGGCCACTGCGTTCTCTGCAGGGTAGCGAGATTGCCCGTCAGAAAGTGGCTCAGCATTTACCGTTCTGCCATCTTATCGATCCCAGTTTGAATGTTGACGGGAGCCGGTTGACGGGATGAAGTGTGGTAGAGCTTGGCGTGATGGCAGCAGGCGGCATGTCGTTGACCCCTCAATCAGCAAATGATTATTGGTACGCGGGTCAGCTCATGACCGGCGACATGCTGACCCTGTCACTGCAAGATCCGGGCCTGTTGTATGGGGCTACCGTCTTCACTACCCTGCGGGTTTACGACCAAGCTATCGACCACTGCTGGACTGCCTGGTCGGCTCACCAAGCGCGGCTGACGCGATCGCTCCAGGCCTTTCACTGGGTAGAGCCGGATTGGGCGCAGGTGCGTCAGGGGGCTATGATCCTGGCGCAGCATTTCCCGGTGCTGCGGGTGACGGTGTTTCCTGACGGACGAGAATGGATTGTCGGGCGATCGCTGCCGCCGGATTTGGCGCTAAAACAAACCCAGGGCGTGCCGGTGTGGGTTGCCGATGGGGAGGAGTACGGTCGCACGCTAGCCGCTCATAAGACGGGCAACTATTTGGGCAGCTGGCTAGCGTTGCAGGCGGCTCAACGAGCGGCGGCTCAAGAGGCGGTCTTAGTGGATGATCAGGGCCATTGGCTAGAAACCAGTACCGGCAACCTCTGGGGCTGGGCGGCTGGTCAATGGTGGACGCCGCCGCTGACGGCTGGGCTCTTGCCGGGCGTGATGCGATCGCGCCTCCTGCAGGGCCTACAGCAGCAACAGCAAACCGTGTTGACTGCAGCTTGGACGCCTCAACGGGTGAGCCAGTTCTCATTTTTGGCCTACACCAACAGTGTGGTCGAGGTCGTGCCGATTCAGACTGTCCTGCAGGGGGCTTCGTCTGTGAACTACAATCCAGATTATGGAAAAGTAAAGCAATTGACTCTAGCTTGGCAGTCGATTGTCAGCTGAGTTTCTGAAGATGGGTTAACATTAATTAATACTTGTTCTTTCCATAAGCTTTATCCGTTCTATAGAGAACTGACGATTCAGACTTTGATAACCAAAAGTCGCTTGATAGAAACAGCAATCTTTCTGAAGTGTTTGGAGGCATGGCTCCGTGAATAAGCGGTGGAGAAACGCAGGGCTATACGCACTACTCGTCGTAGTTGTCATCGCCCTGGCAACAGCAATTTTCGATAACTCAGGTCAAGAATCCCAGTCCTGGCGCTATAGCCGTTTTCTCGATGCCGTCGAGAGTAACCGCATTGAGCGCGTCAGCATCAGCGCGGATCGCTCCCAGGCTCGGTTTACCGATCCTGAAAGCAGTGCTCAGGTGACGGTCAATCTGCCCAACGATCCTGACTTGATCAATACTTTGGAAACGAACAACGTCGATATCGTTGTTTTCCCTCAAACCGATGACAGCGCTTTGGTGCGGTTGTTTAGCACGCTACTGATTCCCGTATTGCTGCTGGTCGTCTTGTTCTTTGTCTTGCGGCGGGCTCAGAGTGGCCCTGGCAACCAAGCGATGAACTTTGGCAAGTCTAAGGCTCGAGTGCAGATGGAGCCCCAAACCCAGGTGACCTTTGGGGATGTGGCAGGTATTGAGCAAGCCAAACTGGAGCTGACTGAAGTCGTTGACTTCTTGAAAAATGCCGATCGCTTCACAGCAGTCGGTGCCAAGATTCCCAAGGGTGTGCTGCTGGTTGGGCCTCCCGGAACGGGCAAAACGCTTCTAGCGCGTGCGGTTGCGGGTGAAGCGGGTGTCCCCTTCTTCAGCATCTCTGGTTCTGAGTTTGTAGAAATGTTTGTCGGTGTGGGCGCTTCCCGCGTTCGCGATCTGTTCGAGCAAGCCAAAACCAACGCTCCCTGTATCGTCTTTATCGACGAGATTGACGCCGTGGGTCGTCAGCGGGGCGCTGGCCTCGGCGGCGGCAACGATGAGCGTGAGCAAACGCTGAACCAGTTGCTGACCGAAATGGATGGTTTTGAAGGCAACACCGGCATCATCATCATCGCGGCGACTAACCGTCCTGATGTCTTGGATTCGGCCTTGCTGCGTCCCGGTCGTTTTGACCGTCAAGTGGTGGTCGATCGCCCTGACTTTGCGGGTCGCGCTGAGATTTTGCAGGTGCACGCTCGCGGCAAAACCTTTGCTAAAGACGTTGACCTCGACAAAATTGCTCGCCGGACGCCTGGGTTTACGGGGGCTGATCTGTCCAATCTGCTGAACGAAGCGGCTATCTTGGCAGCTCGCCGCAACCTCACTGAAATTTCGATGGATGAGGTCAATGACGCGATTGATCGTGTCCTTGCTGGCCCTGAGAAGAAAGATCGGGTGATGACCGACAAGCGTAAGGAACTGGTGGCTTACCACGAAGCGGGTCACGCTTTGGTCGGTGCCTTGATTCCTGAATATGATCCGGTGCAGAAAATCAGCATCATTCCTCGTGGTCGGGCCGGTGGTTTGACCTGGTTTACACCCAGTGAAGAGCGTCTCGAATCGGGTTTGCAATCTCGCTCTTACATGCAGAACGAGATGGCAGTCGCCCTGGGGGGACGCATTGCTGAAGAGTTGGTTTACGGCAACGAAGAGGTGACAACCGGTGCCTCTAGTGACCTGCAACGGGTGGCGCAAGTGGCGCGGCAAATGGTGACGCGCTTCGGCATGAGTGAAAAGCTCGGCCCCGTTGCGTTAGGTCGCCAGCAGGGGAACATGTTCCTCGGTCGTGACATTACAGCGGAGCGCGATTTCTCTGAAGAAACTGCCGCCATTATTGATTCTGAGGTGCGCCAGCTGGTCGATCAGGCCTACGATCGCGCCAAACAGGTCTTGGTAGAAAATCGCTCTGTCCTGGATCAGTTAGCGGCCATGCTGATCGACAAGGAAACCGTCGATGCTCAAGAACTCCAGGATCTCCTGGTAACTAACTCGGTGAAGATGCTGCCCCTGCTGTAAGAGCAGCTGTGTGTTTTCCACTTTGACGTTGAAAATTACGTGATTAATGAGGCTCCTCAGGGAGCCTCATTTTTTTGTTGAATGGCTTTGATTCCGATTTTCCGCAGGCTCTCACTCAGCGCGATCGCCAGTAGGATTTTTCACTTTTTCGTGAAATCATCCCCATGAGGGTGAGACTAACCTCATAGAATGGTTAACTGTCGCTTGTAAGAAACCCACCCTATGACTGTTCGCGTTCGCATTGCGCCGAGCCCTACCGGCAACCTGCATATTGGCACCGCCCGGACGGCAGTGTTTAACTGGCTATTTGCGCGCCATCACGGGGGCCAGTTCATTCTGCGGGTAGAAGATACCGATACAGAGCGATCGCGCCCGGAATTTACCGACAATATTACCGAAGGGCTGGCGTGGTTGGGCCTCACCTGGGATGAAGGGCCCTTCTTTCAGTCGCAGCGACTCGATCTATACCGTCAGGCGATTCAAACCCTTCTAGATCAAGGCTTGGCCTATCGCGCCTACGATACGTCAGAGGAATTGGCGACGATGCGCACGGCCCAAAAGGCCAAAAAGCAAGCTCCCCGTTATGACAATCGGCATCGTCACCTGACTGATGATCAGCAGCGCGCCTTTGAAGCCGAGGGGCGTCAGGCGGTGATTCGGTTCAAAATTGATGACGACCGCACCGTGGAGTGGCATGACTTGGTGCGAGGTGCCATGACCTGGCAGGGGAGTGACCTGGGTGGCGACATGGTGATTGCGCGGGCCTCCTCGGTGGATAGCATCGGCCAGCCCCTCTACAACTTGGCCGTCGTGGTCGATGACCAGGATATGGCCATCACCCACGTGATTCGGGGGGAAGACCACATCGCCAATACGGCCAAGCAAATCTTGCTGTATGAAGCCTTGGGGGGCAAAGTGCCTGAGTTTGCTCACACGCCGCTCATTTTGAATCCCTCGGGTCAAAAGCTCTCCAAACGCGATGGTGTGACCTCAATTTCTGATTTTCAAAAGATGGGTTTTACGGCCCCGGCCTTAGCCAATTACATGACGCTCTTGGGGTGGTCACCGCCTGACAGTGAAGAACTGTTCACCCTTGAAGCGGCGGCGCCACAGTTTAGTTTTGATCGCGTCAATAAGGCGGGGGCCAAATTCGATTGGGATAAGCTCGATTGGCTGAACAGTCAATATCTGCATGATCGCCCTGCATCCGAGTTGGTGGAAATGCTCGTTCCTTATTGGCAAGCAGCGGGCTATGACTTTGATCTGGAGGTCGATCGCGACTGGCTAACGGTGCTGGCGGGATTGCTGGGGCCGAGTCTGACGCGCTTGTCGGATGCGGTTGAGCAGGGTCGCTTTTTCTTTGCGGAAGTCATGGACTACTCTGAAGCCGCAACCAAACAGCTGCATCAAGACGGGGTCGCTGAATTACTCACGGCCACGCTGGGTCAATTGCAGGACGGTGCTTCCCTAGAGTCTTTAGAGACGGTGAAGGCGTTAGTGACCGATGTCGTGAAGGCCCAGGGCATCAAGAAGGGATTGATGATGAAGTCGATGCGGGCAGCCCTGATGGGCGACATGCAAGGTCCGGATTTGACGGAGTCTTGGCTGATTTTGCATCAGCGGCAATTTGATCTGCCGCGACTCAAAAAAGCGGTAGAGCTGGCTCAAAGCTGAGGCAGCTGACCTACAATCCGGTTGGAAGGGTTAAGGGGGCAAGTTTTCGATGCATCGAGTACGGATTGCTGGTCGCCTAGTTATGGGACTTGTACTGGGCAGTTTGAGTCCGCTGGTGATCGATATGCTGCGAGAGTTACCTGTCTCAGCTCAGACTGACGTTGTCACCCTGGCATCCGGATTCACGCCTAACCCGACGGTTTTAGTGGGTACCGGCGGCGGCGATCGCCCAGCGGCGGAAGTGGTCAATACGCGCAATAGTCCTACGGGCCCTTGCTTGGGGTTTATCTCGACCCAGCCCCACGAAGAAGTCACTCTGGATAACCGATTTTCGAATCTGGAAATACGGGTGGAGGCCGATCTCGATACGACTTTGATCGTGGCGGGGCCAGATGGTGTTTGGTGCAACGATGACAATGGCAGCCATAATCCAGCCATTGCGGGCGAGTGGCTGGCGGGCAGCTATCGCATCTGGGTGGGCAACTACCAAGCTGGAGAGGTACCCCGCTACGAGTTATCGATCACGGATAATCCTTAAACCATCGGTGCTAAGACAATATCCTTCAGTAGGGTAGGTGGCTGATGCGCTCACAAACCCTAATCGCGGTTGCCGATGTGGAGGCGAGTCGTTGGTATCAAACTCTGCTGGCGTGCGATCTCGTCCACGGCGGAACAGAATATAGTCGACTGGCGATGCGAGGAGAATCCGATTTCTTTCTACAGTTGCATGTCTGGAATGCGCATGATCATCCGAATCTCGGCGATCCAATGGCAGCTGCCCACGGCTACGGTGTCTTGCTATGGTTTTCGTGGACGATTTTGCGGCGACAGTGACTCGTGCGTAGCAAGTGAAGGCGGCAATCGTCACGCCGCCCCACGTGAATCCTTTGGCCTACCATCAGGAATGTTGGTTCCGTGATTTAGACGGCGACATTGTTGTAGTTGCCAGTCGTCCAGCAGCGGTTGTTTCCTCAATCCGGTGATGGATTCGCCTCTGGTGTGCCGATGGGCTGTCCCGATTGCCTGAGAATCAAGATCGCGTTTCCAGCGGCTCAGCTGCCGTCTTCTCAGGGATCAGTGTGGCCGTTCCGGTTGGTCGTAGAGAGCTCAGCAACTGATCTTTCGGTGACAAATTTGCTCAGTCCTCTTAAATTACGTTAAATTTAATTAACGACTACTCATATTTCAGCACTAAGGTAGCTACTTGCCGGTAGTTCCCTCAGCCGCCGTTAATTTGAGTGATGTTTAAGAAAAAGCTTTATCTTGCTGAACGCTGCGCGTTTGAGAGATTTGAGATTTTTGACGTTAATGATGCTCTAGAGGCCACCTGGTTATGAAACTTTCTTGGAGAGTTGTCCTGCTATGGGCACTACCCATTCTGGTTGTAGGATTCTTCTTCTGGCAGGGTACGGTTTCGACCAACGCGATGAATACTGGTCAGAACGCCGCCAGCACTAGAATGACCTACGGTCGATTCCTCGACTATCTGGATGCCGGTCGGGTAATGGCCGTTGACCTGTATGACAACGGTCAAACTGCGATTGTCGAAGCGATGGATACTCAGCTAGACAACCGCGTCCAGCGCTGGCGTGTTGATCTACCGGGGAATACGCCTGAGCTGATCACTCGCATCAAAGATGCCAATGTCAGTCTTGATTCTCACCCGCCCCGCACCACGGGCGCGTTGTGGGGCATTTTGGGCAACTTGCTTTTCCCCTTCCTGCTGATTGGTGGTCTGTTCTTCCTCTTCCGTCGTTCTAATAACGTGCCGGGTGGACCAGGTCAGGCTATGAACTTTGGTAAGTCGAAGGCGCGATTCATGATGGAAGCCAAGACCGGCGTCGTTTTTGACGATGTGGCTGGCATTGAGGAAGCGAAGGAAGAGCTACAAGAGGTTGTCACCTTTTTGAAAAAGCCTGAGCGGTTTACTGCGGTCGGGGCGCGTATTCCTAAAGGCGTTTTGTTAGTCGGTCCGCCAGGAACCGGTAAAACGCTTTTGGCTAAGGCGATCGCGGGTGAAGCCGGAGTGCCTTTCTTCAGCATTTCGGGTTCTGAGTTCGTGGAAATGTTTGTTGGCGTGGGCGCCTCGCGTGTTCGCGACCTCTTTAAGAAAGCTAAAGAGAGTGCTCCCTGCATCATCTTTATTGATGAGATTGATGCGGTGGGCCGTCAGCGGGGCGCTGGCATTGGCGGTGGCAACGATGAGCGTGAGCAGACGCTTAACCAACTGCTGACTGAGATGGATGGCTTCGAAGGCAACACTGGCATCATTGTGATTGCCGCCACGAACCGCGCAGATGTTCTGGACTCTGCCCTACTGCGTCCGGGCCGCTTTGACCGTCAAATCTCGGTTGATCCGCCGGATGTGAAAGGCCGTTTAGAGATTCTCGATGTCCATGCCCGCAATAAAAAGCTGGCTGAAGACATTTCTTTAGATGCGATCGCCCGTCGGACGCCTGGCTTCACGGGGGCGGATTTGGCTAACTTGCTCAATGAAGCGGCGATTCTCACCGCTCGCCGCCGCAAAGAAGGGATTACCATGACCGAGATTGACGATGCGGTTGATCGCGTTGTCGCGGGCATGGAGGGCACGCCGCTGGTCGATAGCAAGAGTAAGCGCCTGATTGCTTATCACGAAGTCGGTCACGCGATTATTGGCACCTTGGTCAAAGCTCACGACCCGGTGCAAAAGGTAACGCTGATTCCGCGTGGTCAAGCTCAGGGTTTGACCTGGTTTACGCCGAGCGAAGACCAGATGTTGATTTCCCGTGCCCAAATCTTGGCGCGGATTAAAGGTGCCTTGGGCGGACGGGCGGCTGAGGACATCATCTTTGGTGATTCTGAGGTGACGACCGGTGCCGGTAATGATCTGCAGCAGGTCACGGGCATGGCACGTCAAATGGTGACTCGGTTTGGCATGTCAGACCTGGGGCCGTTGTCGCTGGAAGGATCTCAAGGAGAGGTCTTTTTGGGGCGTGACTGGATGAATCGCTCGGAATACTCTGAGAACATTGCATCGCGGATTGACCTCCAGGTTCGTAAGATTGTGGACAACTGCTATGACGAAACTAAGCAGATAATCCAAGAAAATCGTGCGGTGATTGACCGTTTGGTTGATTTGCTGATCGAGAAGGAAAGTATCGACGGCGATGAGTTCCGACGGATTGTGTCTGAGTACACGACTGTGCCTGAAAAAGAGCAGTTGGTACCGCAGATTTAATCTTTCCGTTCCTTGGCCTCTAATGCAGTTAAAAGACCTGTCCTCAAATGAGGATGGGTCTTTTATTTGGTATGAATCCCCGATGTCAGGGGCAGCCTTCGCAATCGGGTCACCTGTTAATCAACGAGTGAGAAGAGTGAATGGCGCGACGTACCCTCTATGTAGCAATCACGAATCACGGCTTTGGCCATGCGACCCGAGCGGCGTCTGTGGTGGCCACGGTTAAACATCTGGCGGCTGATATTGACATTATTCTGGCGACAACGGCTCCCCGCTGGCTGTTAGAGAGCTATTTGAAAGCGCCGTTTAGCTTGCGCGAGCAGGCTCTAGATGTTGGCGTGCTGCAGCCTGATAGCTTAACCCTCGATCGACCCACGACTCTCAAAGCGCTCCAGCAGCTGCAACAACGCCAAGGTGAGCTGGTGCAGCAGGAAGCCGCCTTTTTGCAAGCTGCCAACGTTGATTTAGTGCTGGGAGATATTCCACCGCTTGTCGCGATCGCGGCCAAAGCCGCCAATATTCCCTGTTGGATGATGAGTAACTTCGGCTGGGATTTTATCTATCGGGCTTGGGGAGGAGAATTTGTGGCGATCGCTGATTGGATTGTCGACTGTTTTGCCCAGGCTGATCGTTTGTTTCGCCTGCCCTTTCACGAACCAATGGCGGCCTTTGACAACATTACGGATGTGGGACTGACGGGCGGCACCCCTCGATATTCGGCAGCGGCACTGCGCCAGCGCTTCCACTTCAAGGCAGATCAGTCCAAAACAGTATTGCTGACCTTTGGCGGATTGGGATTAGCGAAAATTCCCTACGAGACTCTGCAACAGTTTGCTGATTGGCAATTCATTACGTTTGATTGTCAAGCGCCCGATCTGCCCAACCTATGTAAAGTGAACGATCGCACCTTGCGACCCGTGGATTTTATGCCCCTGTGTGGCCGCGTCGTATCTAAGCCCGGCTACAGCACTTTTTCTGAAGCCTGTCGTCTAGAGGTGCCGATCGTCACTGTCACCCGCGATGATTTTGCCGAGGGGCCGCTGCTGGTCAATCAATTGCGAGACTGCAGCTATCACCAAATTCTTAGTCCCGAAGCCTTTGCCGAGGGCACGTGGGATTTTCTCAATGCAGCCCCGATGCCACCCCGGACAGATCAGCAGTTGAGCAAAACTGGGAATGAAAACATCGCTGGGGCGATCGTCGAGTTCCTCAAAAATTGATCGGAGCTTCCTTAGCTATAGCAAGCCCATTAAGTGGGTCGCTCTAATGATCGTCGGGTGCGTCACGCTTAGCGATGACGCACCAAAATCAATCCAGGCGGTTGTTGGGGCTGTCGCCACAACATCCCCGACAGCATCGTTTAATGAGGACTCTCTCTACATTACTTATGGCGAATGTAGTCATAGATCTTGATGTACTCTTCGCCTGAGTGCTTCCAGGAATAGTCATACTGCATGCCCTGCAAAGCTAACTGCTGGAAGAGTTTAGGTTCGTTGTAGTAAAGGTCGATCGCGCGATTCAATGCTGATTCGACTGCGTAGTTATCAGTGTCATAAAAAACGAATCCGGTGCGCTCTTCGGGGGAACGCTCACTATCGTAGTCCCAATCAAAGACCGTACTGACTAAGCCACCGACGCCACGCACAATGGGAACCGTGCCATAGCGTAAGGAAATTAGCTGTGTCAGGCCACAAGGCTCAAATTTACTCGGCACGATCATCATATCGGCCCCAGCATAGATGAGGTGAGCAAGTTCTTCATTGAAACTGAGTTCCAGATGAATGTCGGGATGATCGTTGAGGTGGTGCTTTTCGTGCCAGAACCAATCGTTAATTTTGCTGTCAGTCGCCGAGCCGAGCAAGATAAATTGGGCGCCGCGATTCAAGGCGTAATACATCGCATGGTGAACGAGATGGACCCCTTTTTGGTCATCTAAACGGCCAATAAAAGCCACAATCGGTTTATCACAGGCTCGGAGCAACAACTTCTCTCGTAGGGCTTTCTTGTTTAATGCCTTATCTTCAAAGGTGCTGAGGCCGTAAGCATTGGGAATGTAGCGATCGTCTTCGGGGTTCCAAATGGCGTAATCGACCCCGTTGAGAATGCCGGAAAACTTGAAACTTTTCTGATGTAAGGTATGGCCCAACCCAAACCCACAATCGCCATACATTGCCTCCCAGGCATGGTGAGGAGAAACGGTATTCACATGATTGGCGTAAACGATGCCGCCCTTCATAAAGTTGAGTGAGAAGGGATTGAAGTTGTCGCGGAGGCGCTCGTAGTGAAAATAATACGCCTCTCGATTCAGGCCCGTTGCCCAAAGGATTTCTGACCCGGCAAAACCTTGGTGTTTGAAGTTGTGAATGCTATAAAGCACTCGCTGATGCTCCATGCCGTGATGCTGATACATCTCGTAGAGCATGACGGGTACCAGTCCCGTTTGCCAGTCATGGCAGTGCATCACGTCAGGACGCTTATTGCTTTGCAGCAAAAATTCGAGGGCCGCCTTGCTGAAGAAAGCAAACCGTAGCGGATCATCATCGCAGCCATAATAGGTGCCGCGATCAAAATAAAAATCTTCTGAATGGGGTTCAATAAAAAAGCACAGCCGACCATGAACCCAGCCGCAAAACACCGAGCAGTGAATGCGATCTCCATACCAGGGCACCCATAGGTCTCGATAGGCATCATGCAAGCCCCAAATGTGGTCATAGCGCATGTTGTTGTACTTAGGCAAAATGATCTCAACGCTATGACCGCGCGCTTCAAGTTCGCGGCTGAGACCATAGACAACGTCGCCGAGACCTCCAGCTTTAATGACAGGTGCACATTCCGAGGCAATCTGCACGATGTACATAAGAAACCCTCGTTTAATAAAAATTCATTTTGGTTTGATTTTATTCAATCAGGAAGACCTGACAGAGGCAAGGGGGCTTTAGACAGATCGAGGCGATTCTCACCCGGTGAGTTTTTGCGGCTTGTACATATGTGAATTCTGCTCAAAGCCTTTCCGCTGGCGACGGGTGTAGAGCGCTACCATGCTAAAAGACACCACTGCGATTTAAGGAGTAAAGCATGGTCGGGACTCAAGTCTCAGCGCGCGAACTGTTTCGTTCAGCCTATGAAAACCGCTACACCTGGGCACCAGGTTTCCCAGGCTATACGACTGACGTCACCTTTATTGCGGGCGACACCACCACCACAGCTAAAGCGCGAGTTAACCCTGATCTCAAAGCTGAGGTTTCTGAAGTAGAGGATGAAGCCATCCAAAAAGCGATTCAATATCAGCTGTGGGAAGTTGCTATTCACCGGATTCGTCGTTCCTTTGAAGACACTCATGGTTCCAATAGCTTTTCCTATGGCAAAACGCTGGAGGATGGCTCTGTCGAAATTCTGATGGGTGGCAAGGCTGAGGGCGATCGCTACCAACTTCGTGATAACGAAGTCAGCATGGTGCATCGTCATATTCATGGCACGGTGGTGACGATTCACACTTTTACGAGTCACGACACTGGGGAAGGTTATCTGTCGCAACGCTATGACTCTGTTTACCATGACCCGCAATCAGGGGAGCAAAGAGGCGGACGCAGTGTGTTTGAAGACAGTTATGAGAAAGTAGGCGATTACGTCATCCTGACTGAGCGCAAGATTCAAACCGAAACCGAAACGGGTACTACGGAGCAAATCTTTCGATTCTCTAATATCGAATTGCTGAGCAACTAGATCTACGACGTTGTCAGTAACCGGGAAGCGTGAGGATTGTCGGCGATCGCCGCTGTCATGATGCTTCCCGGTTTGATCAACACCGGCATGCATGAGTGCTGAGAATGCCCATCTTTCCTGGCAAGGGTTTGCTGAATGAAGTCAGCAGTACTGTCAGGAGAGTCTTGGCAGTAAGTAGGTGGGCTGGATCAAACTGAGAATGGACTATCGTGCTACAAGTCTTGCATAGAGAGAGCTTGGCACTTTATGAGGCGGGTGCTGCGTTTTACAAATAATTGCGTTCTCCTACTTACTGCGTCTCTGGTTTAGGAAATAACCAGATCTTTTAAGGCTTTTTGAAGACTTAAAGGGCTGAAGTTTTCGAGTGTTTGCTGTCTTAACCAAGCACCATCGCAGCGCTGATCTTGGCCCTTGAGAATCTCGATGCAGGCGTGAGCCACGGCCTCTGGATCGCGATGGGGAACGCGCCATCCCACTTTGCCATCTTGCAACGGATCTGCTGAGCCATCGTCATCGCCCGATAGCGTCGGCACACCACAAGCCATTGCTTCCAGATAGACAATGCCAAATCCCTCTTTAGAGGGCATGACATAGACATCGGCCAAACGATAATGGTCGACTAACTCATCGTCAGCTACAAAACCGGCGAAAATAACGCTGTCGCCAACCCCTAGATCTTGAGCCATTTGCGCTAAGCGAGGTTGATCGTCACCACGCCCAACCACCAGGTACTTAACCTGAGGAAAGCTTTGCAAAATCTGCGGTAAGGCTCTAATAGTGACATCGACACCTTTGTAAATATCGCCTGACCATAACCGGGCTACCGTCATCAGTACCTGATGATGGTGTAAGCCGTATTGGTCCACGAGCGCGGGTTTAGCTGGGCCGGGGGTAAAAGTATTACCGTCAACCACGCAGGGCAGCATATGAAACTTATCAGGGTTGAGGTTATTGGCTTTACAGGCTAGGTCGCGGCTATAGCGGCTAATTGTCCAGATGGTGTCTGCCTGCTGTAGTGCTTTTTGCTGGCGAGGAGGCACGGCCTGCCAAACTTCTTTGCCATACGTCATGACCGTGAGAGCAGTGCCAAACCATTGGCAGAGTGGGTTAAGCAGCGGAGTCAGCAACATGTGGCCGCAGACAATGCGTGAGTATTGCCTGCGGCGCATGTTTTGTAACAGCCGCCAGGCTAACTTCAGGCGGCCGATATTGGCTGAATAACTGCCGAAATAATAAAAAGTAAACTTATCATTGGCGGCCAACGGATTGGGATCAGCGAGCTGGTCTCTCAGGATATAAATGTCGGCGGGAGGTGACGTTGGTTGAGCGGCATAGGCTGCGAGCACATCTTTGACATAGGATTGGATGCCGCCCTCAATAGAAAAGATGCTGAGGAAAACAAACCCAACGCGCTGAGAGTGATCTGACACCATTGACCCCTTTATGGCAACAACCCGATAACCTGGATTACTCGATGAGCGCGACCTGCCCAGACTGCAGACGCTGAAGGTCAGTCTGCACCATGTTTTCGATCAGCTGCTCGAAGGTAACTTGAGGCGACCAGTGCAAGTCGTTTTGGGCCTTGCTAGGGTTGGCAACCAGTTGAAAATGCTCGTCTCGGCGTAGCAGCGTCGTATTCACTTCAACATACTTTTGCCAATCGAGATTGACGCTGTTAAACGCCATTTCTACTAAGTCTTTGACGCTGTGCAGTACCCCAGTGCCGATGACATAATCTTTCGGAGTATCCGCCTGTAGCATGCGCCACATCACTTCGACATAGTCTCCGGCAAATCCCCAGTCTCTTTTCGCGTCTAAATTGCCCATCGAGAGTTTATCCATCAACCCTAGCTTAATGCCTGCGGCGGCGAGTGTGACTTTGCGGGTGACAAATTGAGGTGGTCGTCTGGGGGATTCGTGATTGTAGAGAATACCACTGCAGGCAAAGAGATTGTACTGCTCTCGATGATGGGTCATCGTCCAGTGGGCATGGAGCTTAGCGGCTCCATAAGGATTTTTGGGGCGAAAGGGAGTGGTCTCTGACTGCGGCGATTCTTGAACTGCACCAAAAATTTCTGAGCTGCTCGCTTGATAAAATCGGGTCGCCAACTGCGAGTGGCGAATTGCGGTCAACAGTCTCGTGGCGGTGCCTGTGATCAAGTCCAGAGTGCCTAGCGGATCGTTCCAAGAAGCGGGAACAAAGCTCGGAGCGGCTAAATTATAGATTTCGGTTGGCTGTAGCTGGGTGACTGCCGCTTGTAGCGCTTGTGCGTCTCTCAGGTCGACCGAGTAAATTTCAACTTGGTCAGCTAAATCATCAAGTTTGACGACGCTACCTTGCCGTTCAGGAGGAAGTAGCCCAACCACTCGGTAACCGCGCTCTAGCAGTAGCTGACTCAGATAGTAGCCGTCTTGTCCGGTAATCCCGGTGATTAGCGCAGTTTTGTTCATAAGTGCGAGTGACAATACAACCAATCGTGAGAGCTAAAAATATTGATAGGGGGAGCTATGTAATCATCGATACCAACGAAGTTATGGGCAAGCTGAAAAGCTTTCGTGGTGATGAGACCGATTCTCCTCTGTGCAGTCATTCTGAACGACACTTAGCCTCTCGGTTGATGAAAATAGCTTGCCAGTTAACCAAGAAACGTGGACTCTCGATGATCTGAAGGATAGTACAATCCGCCATTCCAGGCTTCTATAGATTCATTGAACAATAAAACAGCATCAAAAAATACGAGCCCCTGAGGCATCTGCGTTCAGTCGTTGGCAAAACTTTCGTACGCTGTATGGCTCTCTTGCTGTTTTCAGCATGCCCACTTTGAAGCGGGATTTATCTGCTGACCAACCGACATCGCCCCCTGGCTCAAGGGCGATTGTGGGTGATGGCGAGACAGTTTTTGCCGTTTTTTCGCAGATAGTCGACTTGATGGGTGGCTCGGCGCAAGAGGAACCAACCATAGCCGCCGTCGACTAGCAAACTCCCTGGCTTTGGCTCAGTCAGTTGGTTCGGATCAAAGGGGGCACCGTGATCCCAAATATTGATATGGATGCGATCGCCCTCAAGATGAACCTCGATCGTAATTGGGGTTTCGGGTGGCAACAAAGCATGGGCGTGACGTACGACATTCGTAAACCCTTCAGCAACGGCAATGTTGAGGCGATCGCGCTCCTGCTGGACCCACTTCAAGTCGGGCTCTACGGAATTGTAGAAGTCTTTAAACCAGTTCTGCACCGCGAAGAGATTGTCTAATTGACTATCGACAATCAAGCATTCACGTCTTGCCATGATTCTACCTAGCTTTCTGTGAGGCCAGCTAGTAGATCACCCTGTGTTTCATCATCTAGGTAGATACTTGCATAAAAAAAGTCGCCGAGGCAATGAACCTCAGGCGACTTTTGATACTAACCGAGACCGTCTTAAAAGAGGCCGAGGGTCAAAGAGGTATCAATGGGTAGCGTTGCGCCGATGCCCAGCCACAGAGTGACCAAAGTACCGAACATAAAAACGGTTGTGGCCACGGGGCGACGGAAAGGATTCTGAAACTTGTTCACGTTCTCTAAGAAAGGAACCAGCATCAGCCCTAAAGGAATTGCGGTCATGCCCGCGATACCCAACAGCTTGTTAGGCACAATGCGCAAGATTTGGAAAGTTGGGTACAAGTACCACTCAGGCAGAATTTCTAAAGGAGTGGCAAAAGGATTGGCCGGTTCGCCAACCATCGCTGGGTCAAGCACAGCGAGCGCCACACAGCAGGCAATGCTGCCCAAAATTACGACAGGAAAGATGTAGAGCAGGTCGTTTGGCCAAGCCGGCTCACCATAATAGTTGTGCCCCATGCCCTGCTTCAGCATTTCTCTCAGCTTCGGGTCGCTGAGATCTGGTTTTTTGATAGTTGCCATAGTGCGTTAGTCGATTGCGAGGTTTAAAGTTTAACGGGTAATCGCCGATGAAAGCGTTCTCTCTCAACAGTGCCAAATAATTCGGGGCTTAGAGAGGGCCAGAAATGCCTTGCTTGCGAATCATGAGGAAGTGCAGCAGCATGAACACTGCGATTGCCCAAGGTAGAACAAAGGTATGCAGGCTGTAAAAGCGGGTCAGAGTAGATTGACCTACGGCTTCACCACCACGCATCAACTCAACGATGGTAGACCCAACCACGGGGATAGCCCCAGGCACACCGGAGACAATCTTAACGGCCCAGTAGCCAACCTGATCCCAAGGCAGAGAGTAGCCAGTCACCCCAAACGTTACGGTGATTACCGCCAGAACAACACCGGTAATCCAGGTCAACTCACGGGGCTTTTTGAACCCGCCGGTGAGATAGACGCGGAAGACGTGCAAAATCATCATCAGCACCATCATGCTGGCCGACCAGCGATGGATGGAACGAATCAGCCAGCCAAAGTTGACGTCGGTCATGAGGTACTGAACCGATGCGAAAGCTTCGGTGACAGTCGGCTTGTAATAGAAAGTCATGGCAAAACCCGTCGCGAACTGAATCACGAAACAGGTCAGCGTAATACCACCGAGGCAGTAAAAGATATTGACGTGGGGTGGAACGTATTTGCTGGAAATATCGTCGGCGAGTGCCTGAACTTCCAGCCGCTCGTTAAACCACTGAAACGCTTTTGAATCGGTAACTTGCTTGGTAAACATGAAGCGGGAGGGTATTAATTTAAGCAGTGCATTCCTTAGAAATTTAACATAGCTAAAACTTCGATCAGAGACATTCGGGCTGGAACGTCACGAAAATCTACTTCCTAAAGGCTTAGAGCGTCCGGCATACAAGGATTCTGAGCTAATTCGGGAGACCCATCGGCAAGTCCCCTGAGTTTACGTATCTTTACAATCTCGCTGCTTGCTTCAGCGTATGCCTCAAAGTCAAGGCGTGATGCGGTGGTGCTCACAATCGGGTGTCCCTTCTACAATTAAAGACAACGGAATCGAAGGCTTATGGGACGCAAGACTTTCAAGATTACGGTGTCAGTGTTGCTGGCGGTGGTGATCAGTTTGGGGCTGTGGCAACCGACTGCGTTGGCACTAACCGATGAGGACAGTTTGGTTGCTGAAGTTTGGCGCATTGTCAATCGGGCCTACTTAGACCAGACGTTTAACCAGCAGAACTGGTGGTTTGTGCGGGAGCACGTGCTGGATCAGAAGCTCAACAGTCGTGCGGACACCTACGATGCGATTCGTGAAATGCTGGGCTCTCTAAATGATCCCTATACTCGTTTGCTACCGCCTGAGCAATATCGCAGCTTGCAGACCAGTACTTCTGGTGAGCTCACGGGGGTGGGTCTTCAGATTGCTAAGGATGAAGCGGATCAGTACTTGCAGGTAATTGCTCCCATTGCGGGTTCACCGGCAGCGGCGGCCCATGTGCAGCCGCGCGATCGCATTCTCGCGATCGACGGCCAGTCGACCCAAACGCTGACGTTAGATGAGGCCGCCAATGCAATGCGAGGGCCAGCGGGCACCGAAGTTGTATTGACGATTTCTCATAATCAGCAGGCCCCGGAAGCAATTACGCTGACGCGGGAAACTGTGAGCCTGAATCCGGTGGTGACGAGTGTTGACTCCATTTCAGACAATTTAACGATTGGGTACATTCGCCTCAGTCAGTTCAATGCGAATGCGGCGCGTGAGATCGCGGCAACCGTGCGATCGTTTGAACAGCAGGGCGTGAATGCCTACGTGCTGGATTTGCGCAACAATCCGGGTGGGTTGCTCAATGCGGGGATTGAAATTGCGCGTCAGTGGCTCGATACCGGCACTATCGTGTACACCTTTGATCGGCGGGGCATGCTCGATAGCTTTGAGGCCACCGGATCAGCCTTGACTGAGGCGCCGCTGGTCGTGCTGGTGAATGAAGGTACCGCCAGCGCCAGCGAAATTTTGGCTGGGGCGCTGCAGGATAATCGTCGGGCCCAGCTGGTGGGGAATACAACCTTTGGTAAAGGCTTGATTCAGTCGCTGTTTGATTTATCCGACGGCTCTGGCCTAGTGGTGACGGTAGCGAAGTACAAAACGCCTGCGAATCACGACATCAATCGTTTGGGTATTCGCCCTGATCAGACGGTGCCTTTGGCGGCGATCAGCCGTGAACAAATTGCTACTGACGACGATACGCAGTATCAGGCCGCGATCGAGCTTTTGAGTCAATCAACGGTGATGGCGAGTGCACCCTAAACGCAGCCGGACGTATCATGACCCGCTTCACGGCGCGATCGCTTTAGACCGGCAAGATCCGGTCGAACAGCTGTTGATCCGCCTGATTGATACGCCGGCGTTTCAGCGGTTGCGCCGCGTGCGGCAGTTAGGGGCGGCTAGTCTGACTTTTCACGGCGCTGAAAGTTCTCGCTTTACCCATGCGCTCGGCGTCATGGAGCTGACCCGGAAAGCCTTTGATTTGCTGGCCAAACGACATCCCTCGGTGGCGAGTCATCGGGCGACGGTCTTGTGTGCGGCGCTGCTGCATGACATCGGCCACGGCCCCTACAGTCACACGGCGGAAGAGATTTTTAAGACGAATCACGAATACTGGACGCGCTGCATCATTCGCGATTCGGCACCCGTTCAAACATTGCTAGCGGATTTCGACCCAGCACTCACGGCAGCGATTGAGTCGGTCTATACCCATCAGCATCCACTGCCGCTAGTGTGGCAGTTGGTGTCGAGCCAGCTCGATTGCGATCGCCTCGACTATCTCATGCGCGATAGCTATTTCACCGGGGCCTCTTATGGCCATCTGGATTTAGATCGAATTGTGCGATCGCTAGATATTGATCCGGAGGGCAACCTGGTGGTGTCCCGTAAGGGCCAAACAGCGGTCGAGCATTACTTGCTCGTACGCTACTTTATGTACGCTCAGGTTTATAACCACCCCAAGAATCTGGCGGCCACCTGGATTTTGCAACAGGCGTTTCAGCGGGCCCAGGCTTGCTTTGACCAGGGACATCTTGCCGCCGATGACACGATGACGGCTTGGCTGCATCATCCCCACGCTGAGCTGACGCTCGATCATTATCTGGCGGCTGACGATATTGTGTTTACCTATCATTTGCAGCGTTGGCAGTCCCATGAGGATCGCTGTTTAGCTGACCTTTGCCAGCGATTTATCGATCGCAATTTATTCAAAGGCCAGGACGTGTCCGATCTCCCAGCCGACGATCGCGCAGAGCTGCTCGCTAAAACCCGCGCTAAAGTCCGTGAGCTGGGGTATGACCCGGCCATCTATTGTGGCTTGGTCCACAGCCAAAGCCGAGGATACACGCTCTATCAGCGGGGCATCAAAATTTGGGTTGAGGGCCAACCGATTGATATCAATCGACTTTCTCCAATTGTGGAGCCGCTGACCCATACCTATCAGCGCACGTGGCTCCTGCATCCGGCGGAGATGACACCCTGGTTGGACGAGCAATTGACCCAGCGGACGGTGATGTTGTGAGCGATCGCTAATGGTCTTACAACTCACTGCTAAATTCAGCAACCCATCCACTGCAAAAGCCGCCTAGAAAAGCTGGCATGTCCTAACTGCTGGACTATGGCTACGTGCTCCGGTCAATTCATCCAGCGATCGCCCATGCAAAAACTGGAACCTCTGATTCAAGCTGAGGAGATGGCGACCGACTATAGCCGTTCTAGCCAGAGGCGATCGGCTACGTCGTACCGCATTAGTAGACTGCTGTCTTCTTTTACCAAGCATTGTCGATGGCTGGGGAGCAGTGGGGGCAAGGGGGCAGAGAAACTGGAAGGATCGTGTGACGGCTGCCGGAGAGGACTAGGTTGAACACGAATTATTCCTTGAACAGGAATAATTGGCTCATCACTGAAATAAGAAATATTTATGAGGAAAATCCAGCATAAAGATAAATCTGATGGTTTTCATTGAGCAGAGAGAATGGTAATCTCGTCATAGAGCTAATGCAATCGTATTTCGATTATTCATTTGCTTTATTCAATGTAAAACTCAGGTGTTCGCGATGGCACTGACTAACCGCATAAATTTACGAAATGTGCGCGGGGACGTCTTTGGTGGTGTAACTGCAGCGGTAATTGCCCTGCCGATGGCTCTGGCCTTTGGTGTGGCATCTGGCGCAGGTCCCGAAGCTGGTCTCTATGGCGCTGTTCTCGTTGGCTTTTTTGCTGCCTTGTTTGGCGGCACGCCAACCCTTATTTCTGAACCGACTGGTCCCATGACTGTGGTCATGACGGCAGTCATTGCTAAACTCATCGCCGCTGACCCCGAAAATGGTACGGCCATGGCCTTTACCGTGGTCATGATGGCGGGCGTTTTTCAAATCATTTTTGGTCTCTTGAAGCTTGGGCGTTACGTCACGCTCATGCCTTACACCGTGATCTCAGGCTTCATGTCTGGCATCGGGGTGATTTTGATTATTTTGCAAATTGGACCATTTTTAGGGCAGTCAAGTCCTAAAGGTGGGGTGATTGGCACAATTACCAGTTTGCCGGATCTGATTGGCAATACGGTCACGCCGGAGTTGATTTTGGCGATCTTTACGATCGCGATTCTCTTCTTAGTCCCGAAGAAGCTGAAGCGCTTTTTGCCGCCTCAGTTGCTGGTCTTGGTCGCGGGAACAGTCTTGTCACTATTCGTATTTGGCGATGCTGACATTCGTCGCATTGGGCCGATTGAAGCGGGCCTACCGGCCATGCAGATGCCGACTTTTACTGCGGATCAGTTTCAAATCATGCTGATCGATGCCTTAGTGCTCGGTGCTTTGGGCTGTATTGATGCCTTGCTGACGGCCATGGTGGCCGATAGCTTGACTCGCACTCAGCATAAATCTGATAAGGAGCTCATTGGTCAAGGCTTAGGCAACTTGGTGTCGGGTCTGTTTGGTGGCCTGCCTGGAGCTGGTGCCACGATGGGTACCGTGGTGAACATTCAAACCGGTGGGCGGACAGCGCTCTCGGGATTGGTGCGAGCAGTCTTGCTGATGGTGGTGGTGTTGGGGGCTTCGGGCTTGATTGCGCCGATTCCCCTGGCAGTGCTAGCGGGGATTGCAATGAAAGTCGGGGTCGATATTCTGGACTGGAGTTTCTTGAAGCGGGCCCACAGCGTTTCCTGGAAAGGCACGCTGATTATGTATGGCGTCCTCTTTTTGACGGTGTTTGTGGATTTGATTGTTGCTGTGGGTGTGGGTGTCTTTATCGCCAACATTCTGACGATTGATCGCTTAACCAAGCTGCAGTCTGAAGGGGTGAAGACCATTACTGATGCTGACGAAGATGAAGACCTGATGATGACGCCTGAGGAGCAAATGCTGCTCGATCGCGCCGAGGGTCGGGTCTTACTGTTCCACCTGAGTGGGCCGATGATCTTTGGGGTAGCGAAGGCGATCGCTCGCGAAAACAATGCCATGGAAGATCACGACGTGTTGGTGCTCGATTTGCAAGACGTGCCGATTCTTGGGGTGACTGCCGCCCTCGCACTAGAAAATTCCATTCAAGATGCGAGTGATAATGGCCGACCGGTCTTTGTCGTCGGGGCGAGCCCGCAAGCGCTCAAGCGTCTCGAAAAACTCGGCATTCATCGGTTTGTGCCGCAAGAGCGATTAGTGACTAATCGAGTGGAAGCGCTGCAAGGGGCGTTGGAGCTGTTGGATAGTCCTTCAGATTCGTCTGCTCCGGTGGTCACTTCGCCGACGGTCTAGTCGCTAGCGGCTAATTGTGAGCGATTTTAAACAGTCTGATGCCGCTAGCGCCCACCTTTTGATAACGCATAGAAATTTTGAATCAATTTTGATGGTCTGAGCGATCGCCCCAGGGTGATCTAGTCAGGACGCTGTTAGGAAGTTAAATCGTAATGCTCTCTTTCAATTTTCTCGATTTGCCGACGATATTGACCTCGGTGATGGCTGAGGTACCTGCCGAAGAAGTAGCCCCCCTCGTGTTGGCGGGCGTTTTGTTAAGTCTGATGGTGGTTTATCTGGCCAGTAAGCTAGGCGGTGAGTTGTCTAAGCTGATAGGGCTGCCGCCGGTTTTGGGCGAGCTGGTGAGCGGTGTTTTGGTCGGGGTTTCGGCCTTGCACTTGTTGGTGTTTCCCGAAGTTGGGGTGGAAGCGTCTAGTTCAGTGCTGATGGGGACTCTGCAAGCCTTGATGGGCACCCCGGCAGAAACGCTGAACCAAGTATTTCAGACCCAGGGAGAAATTATTTCAGTCTTGGCAGAACTGGGTGTGATCATTCTGCTGTTTGAGATTGGCCTAGAGTCTGACCTGAAGGAATTACAAAAGGTGGGATACCAAGCGGCGATCGTCGCTGTCGTCGGTGTTGTTGCCCCCTTTGCGTTGGGTACGTTCGGCTTGATGGCGTTCTTTCATGTCGATGCCCTGCCGGCGATTTTTGCTGGGGCAGCGCTAACGGCTACCAGCATCGGGATTACCTCAAAGGTGTTGTCGGAACTGGGTCAGCTGCGATCGCGCGAAGGTCAAATTATTGTCGGCGCAGCGGTCATGGATGATGTCTTAGGCATCATCGTATTGGCGGTGGTGGCGAGCTTGGCAAAAACTGGGGATGTTTCGATCATCAACGTCGTCACGCTGATCGCGAGTGCCAGTGGCTTTCTGCTCGGGGCAATTTTGGTGGGGCGTGGGTTTAACAGCGTTTTTGGCACCATTGCTGACCGGTTGCAAACGCGCGGCAATCTGGTGATTCCGGCCTTGACCTTTGCGTTGGCGTTTGCGTTTATTGCCCAAGTCGTTCATCTAGAGGCCATTCTGGGCGCGTTTGCGGCGGGTCTGGTGTTGGATGAAACCGATCAGCGCAAAGAATTGGATCAGCAAATCATTCCGATCGCCGATGTGCTGGTACCGATCTTTTTTGTCACGGTCGGGGCACGCGTTGACCTGAGCGTGCTCAACCCGCTGTATCCCGAAAACCGGCCTGGTTTAGTCATTGCTGCCTTTTTGATTGTGGTGGCCATCATCGGCAAAACGATTACGGGCTGGGCCATCTTTGGTAAGGAACCGGTCAATCGGCTGGCGGTGGGTGTAGGCATGATTCCGCGCGGTGAGGTGGGCCTGGTATTTGCAGGCATTGGTGCGGCCAGCGGTACGCTGGATCGACCGCTGCAGGCGGCGATCATTGCGATGGTGATTATCACTACACTGGTGGCTCCGCTGCTGCTGCGGTGGGCCTTTAGAGAAGAGAAGGTGGTTGAGCCGGTGGTTTAGTCAGCGATGAGTCAACGGTGCAATCGTTGCTATGGCTTAACTCAACGTTCCTAAGCGTTCCTTAGAAGCTGTGATGGAGACTCCTCTCGCACGACCTCTAGGGAGCGCTTAGCGACTTCATGGGCGCTGGCGCCAGCCCTTTTAAGACGCCAACTTCAAAACTGTTAAAGATCGTTTATCAAACGTATAACTAATACTCAATCTGTATCTAACAGTGCGACACTGAACACAAGTCCTTGTGTTTGAGATTTCATGATCGCAACTGCTGCCCATTCCCTCATGGATTGTCTGCCCAGTTTGATTGACGGTATGCCGCCGCTAGCGGGCTGGGAAAATCGTATTCAAGCCGTTATCCAGGGCGATCGCCCCGTCTTTTTAGAACGCACCAATTTACGACTGCAGGATATTTCAGCCGGGTTTGCGATCGCCCTGCACATGCATCAGCCGACGATTCCGGCGGGTCACGAGGGGCAGCTGATCAATAATCTGCAGCACATGTTCGACCATCCCTACGACGGGGATAATCACAATGCTGGGCCGTTTGCCTACTGCTATGCCCGCATGGGTGATTTCATTCCCGAACTGGTCGAGCAGGGGTGCAATCCTCGGGTCATGCTCGATTACTCGGGTACGCTGCTTTGGGGCTTGCAGCAGATGCAGCGTCACGACGTGTTAGACAAGCTGCGGCGCATCACCTGTGAGGCCCAATATCAGCCCTATGTGGAATGGCTGGGCACGTTTTGGGGGCACGCGGTGGTGCCTTCGACCCCGATTCCTGATATTGAGCTGCACATTCGCGCCTGGCAGCATAATTTTGCGGCGCTGTTTGGCTGGGAAGCGCTGTCGCGAGTGCGTGGCTTTTCACCGCCAGAAATGCACCTGCCCAATCATCCTGATACGCTCTATACCTTTGTCAAAGCGCTGAAAGACTGTGGTTATCAGTGGCTACTGGTACAAGAACATACGATTGAGACGCTGGCCGGTCAAGGGATTCAGCAGCCTCACTTACCCCATCGACTGGTGGCTCAGAATTCCCAGGGCGAAACGGTAGACATGACCGTGCTGATCAAAACTCAGGGGTCGGATACCAAGCTAGTGGGTCAGATGCAGCCCTTTGCCGAAGCGAAAACCCTACAGCCCACATCTCTCGGTAACGGACAGGTGCCGCCGTTGGTTACGCAGATTAGTGATGGCGAAAATGGCGGCGTCATGATGAATGAGTTCCCCAGCATGTTTAAGCGTTGCTGGCATGAAATGCGACAGCATGGCAGCGGTCGGGTGGGGACTGTCGGCTTTTTAGGTACGGAATATTTGGAATTGCTAGCGGCGGCGGGCGTCACGTCAGAGCAGTTGCCGACTTGTCAGGCGATTGGCCAGCAGCGCCTGTGGCAGCAGGTGGGCGATCGCGTCACGCCGGAATCAGTCCAAACGGCGATCGCCGAGATTCAACAAGCGGACGGCAACTTTCACATGGAAGGGTCGTCGTGGACAAGCGATCGCAGCTGGGTGGAAGGTTACGGCAATGTAATGCAACCGATGCAGCAGCTCAGCGCTCGCTTTCATCAGGCGGTGGCAGCAGACCGATGGAGTGATCGGCGATCGGCAGCCTATCATCGCGCCTTGCTACACACGCTCTTGCTAGAGACCAGCTGCTTTCGCTACTGGGGTCAAGGCGCTTGGACGGAATATGCTCAGACAATTTATCGCCGCGGGTTAGCGGCCCTGGGTCAGGCGGCCTGAACGCTGTCGGCAATCGGTTCTTGGCAACCGTTATTGCCTGTTCTCAAGAGACTCGAAACTGGTGCGCTCATTAAATAACCCCTCCTAGAAATGCTGTGGATCGCGTCTCTAGGAGGGGTTCAAAACTAAAACGCCGGGGTAATCGCTAGATGTGGTTCTAGAGCGTTTGACCTGCTTCGATCGCTTGGCCTGAGATTTCTTCTAGCGCGAACTGTAAGAACTGAGCCGCGACTTCGGCACTCTCATTGTGGGCGGAGAACACCAGCACCATGCTGGACTCTTCGCCGCCGCCGTAACACAGAATGCGGAAGACGCCATCATCGAAGTAGCCGGTGCGATCGATCTCTCCCCCTTGATTGGGGACATCCAGCTCAGTAATAAAGTCATCGGCGCGGCTGAGGCATTCGGTTTGGCTAACGCCCTCAAGCCACTGATCACCACTGGCAATTTCGGGGCGTGCCTCAGCAGGCAAGCTCAGGGCCGCTAAGCTGAGACCTAAAAAACTGGTGGAAAGAAGGCGTGAAAGCATCAGATTCATGACACACAACTCAATAAAATTGACGGAAAGCGACGATAAAGGTTTCTCAATAAACCGAGTGTCGAATGCTACAGGGCTAAGCCCTTGCTCACCATAGCCTACCCTGAGCGTAGGCATATCGCCTTAAAGCTGGCGATGCAAGGCGGATTGATCAGAGGCTCTGCCTTTTACAACCTTGGTCTGCTCCAGTCAGGATGATTCATTTCCTAGCGCTCCTGATTTCCGGCATGAAGGATTCAGGACAGTTGATGGCCAGTCTGATTCATGGCAATCCATTCCTGCTTCATTTCGGTAACGCCAGGATGGAAAACTAAACCTTGCTGCTACCTGATTCAGAGTTGAACCGGGGCTATTGAGAAGCCGCCATCGGTAATATTCCTGGCCCCTAGTTACGCCTAGCGTCTTCTCTGAATTGAGTCACAAGTCGAGGTCTCAGGACAATGCATTATCCGCCTCAACATCGCTTTACAGTTATGTGGCTCAACTTTAGCCACTCTTCAAGGTAAAAACCCTTGCTTCCACTCATCCCCTGTCCTAAGGTCAGCACCTAGTGTGTAGTTGTGGTGCCTGCCCGGAAAGTGATTGGGTCTTCCCTAGCAGAGTGGATGTTCAAGATTGAGTCGATTAAATCCCTTGCCTTCCCCCACATTTCCTGATTTCCAAACAAATCTAAAAGACATTTTTTTCCTAACATTCATTGGAGTTCCCCGGTCATGATGAAACAGCTATCTCTTGTATTTCTCAGTGTCTTAGGTGCTGCCGCTGTAGTTCCAGCCAGTGCTAATGCTGCATCGCTCGCTCCAGAGAGTTACGCTGATACGGTTATTTCCTACGACAAGGGCGACAACCATGTTTCTGCTTTTGGCAATCCGGAGACTGCATTGGGCGCTGCCGACTGGACCTCTGACATGGTGAGTGGCGGCACGTTGGGAGCCTGGAAAAACGATATTGGCGTATCTTTGGGCAAGGAAGGCTCGCTTATCCTGGGATTCACTGACAACTATCTGACTGGTAGTGGTAACGCCGACTCTGATTTATGGATTTATGAAATTGGTCGGGTTGCAGAAGATGTCTTAGTCGATATCAGCATCGACGGTGACACTTGGTACACAGCTGGCGTAGCTGATAAGCAAGACTTTGCAGTCGAAACCGGTATTGGCATCGATATCGATGGTCTCCTGAGTGAGCATGCAGATCTGAGCCTCGATTCAATGTTTTCCTTTGTTCGCCTCACTGACAATGGTACCAACAAATACGGTAACAGTAAGTCAGGCGCAGATATTGACGCTGTTGCAGCTCTCTCATCAGTTGCGAAGTCAGACGTTGTTGATGTCCCTGAGCCCGGAATGGCCGCAGCACTTGGTGTGATTGCCTTTGGTGCATTCATTAAGCGCAAGCAGCGGTAAACGCCCAAATGTGATGGCGTGATGCCCCTCTCTCAGTGCGAACTGCATTGGGAGGGGGGCTGTTTTTTTAGGTCGGTACGCGACCACGTCAAAAGGCGTTGCTGATTCCGAATATGAATTGTCATTCTGAAGATAACGACTTAAGGCATCTGGCCAGATGCCTTAAGTCGTTATCTTCAGATCTTTTGGTGTGGCCATGCCAAAAGTATGACAATCGCAGTCTCATCCTTGCAATTAAGCCCCGCCCATTTCCTTTAGGTAGGCACCATCGAATTTGAGAAGGCATTGATGGCACTGGTGGAATGTGCTGCTCGCAGAGTAACCCAACGCTTGCAGAGACTATACAAAAAAGTGACATACGAATCCAGGGTGTGATGAGACGATTCCTGTGAGGTAGAAGACTGTAGCCTGGAGAAAGTGGTATACGGAAGTAAGGGCAGTGTCGATTGTTGCCTGGCACCGTTCGGGAGGCCCTGTTCTCAACTAATGAAGGGGAAATGAGGATGTTTATTGCGCCCGGCTTTGAGCAGCGATCAACCGTCACCGATCTTGGCACGATCGCCTATGCTGCGCCTCAACCGGAGTTTTGGCCGGTGGCCGTTCATCCACAGCAGACGCTGGTGTTTTTGCATGGCTTTGGTGGCGGGTCGTCGTCCTATGAATGGTCAAAGGTGTACCCGGCATTTGCGACCGACTATCGAGTGATTGCGCCTGATCTGCCCGGCTGGGGAAACTCTGATCATCCTGAACGAGACTATCAGGTGGCAGATTATGAGACCGCGATCGCTCAGCTTTTGCAGGCGTTGACCCCTCAGGGCGCGGTGGTCATTGCTTCGGCGTTGACCGCTGCCATGATGGTGCGGGTGTCGATCCAGCATCCTGACCTGGTGAAAGGACTCATTTTAGTGACACCAGCGGGGCTGTCTGATTTTGGCAAAGATTTTCAGCAGGGATTTTTGCCGCAAATTTTGCGCGTGCCCTTTTTAGATCAGGTGCTGTATCAAACGGCGATCGCGACATCAGCGGGCATCCGCGCCTTTTTGACCGAGCGGCAGTTTGCGAATGCTGATCTGGTGAGTTCTGAAATGG
>ERZ1740058.271-NODE-271-length-43768-cov-6.978816_pt1 | contig 43768 bp, 37 predicted proteins | sample MGYA00581745_ERZ1740058 | MGnify/ENA primary metagenome ERZ1740058 (study PRJEB43018, sample SAMN04849742) | marine metagenome | isolation source: floating plastic debris | place: Pacific Ocean | collected 2008-08-30 | study: EMG produced TPA metagenomics assembly... | reverse complement strand
ACAATGAGGTTGCTGCCATTGAGCAATACGTTCAGCAGGGTGGCTCACTATTTTTGGTATTAGATGTTGACTACTGGTCTACGCTAGAGCAAACGAATGTCAATGATATTATAGAGCCATTCGATATTCAATTTAGTGAAGACAGCTCAGATACCTTATCCGGTGGATATGCTACCCCTAGTGTAGTGGTTTCCGAAAAGATCGACGTGATATACCACGGAGGAAGGCTACTGGAGGGGGGCACGCCCTTCTGCTTTAACAAACAATCTGACGAAGTCTTTGGCACTTATCAAGTTACTGAGAGCGGAGGAAAGATCATAGTTATGGGCGATGGTATGGCTTCTCTATATATGACTGAGTGGAGAGGAGTGAATTACCCGAGCCAGGAGTTTATGTCCGAAGTTATTGGCTGGCTTTTACAATAGCATATTCTCAATGAATAGAAGCCCATTTACCTCATTCCAGATGTAGTTTCATGAGTCGTTCCGATACTACCCAAAGAAATAACTCATCGCCTCCCAAAGTGGCCACTCGCTTTCTCCGTTGGTACTGCCGCTCTGAACTACTCGACGAAGTAGAAGGTGACCTGCACGAACTCTTTCAGCGAAGAGTGGAAGGGAAAGGGGTACAACGGGCGAGATTGCTATACTGGCTCAATGTGCTGATGTTTTTTCATCCTGATTATATCCGAAAACGAAATTATCATACCAATCATACTCCTATGTTTAAGAACTATTTTACGATTGCCATACGAAATATTCAAAAACACCGGAGCTTCGCCGCCATTAATATTGCCGGACTAACGCTGGGTATTGCTGGAGCACTGGTTATTTTCTTATTAGTGCGCTTTGAGCTAAGCTTCGATAACTTTCATCCTCAAGCGGATCGCATCTACCGCGTGCTTACGGGTCACCCTGATGAGATCAGAGTGGATGGAGATACCGGAACACCTACCGGATTAATGCCCGTCATAGAAGATGAGTACTCAGGAGTGGAGAATGTAGCGGTAGCCTATCGGTTAAATCCTGCTCAAACCCAAATTGAAGTAAATGAAGAGCTGACTCGGGAGTCGTACATTTACTATATGACCCCGTCGTTCTTTGAGATTTTTAATTTTCCCTGGAAGGTAGGCGATCCTAAAAAATCTTTAGCCGAACCAGGTCAGGTGGCTATTAGTGAAGCTCTGGCTAAGAAGTATTTTGATGGTGATGCTTTAGGAAAACGAATGAAACTGAATAATGAGGACGATCTTATTGTCAGTGGTATTTTTGAAGATACTCCCCTGAATACCGATATGCCTATTCAGATCGCGATATCCTACGCTACTTTTCAACAAGGTGGAGGTTATCGGGCAGAGTATAGGTTAAGTACTAATTCTTACCATCAAACCTATGTGCTTCTCAGCGAAGGTACTGATCCAAGCGAAGTAGAAACGCAGTTTCATGCCACAATTAGCAAGTATGTTAGTCAGGAAGTAGCCGATGAAAGAACTACTCACGCTTTGCAGCCTCTGTCTGAAATTCACTATAATGGTGATATAGGGAACACCAACTTTTCTAAACGCTCTATTAGCAAACAAGCCGTCACTAGTTTGATGTTGATTGGGTTGTTTTTGCTAATCACGGCTTGTATTAACTTTGTTAATTTAGCTACTGCCCAAGCCGTAAAGCGATCAAAAGAAGTGGGCATACGAAAAGTGCTAGGAAGTACCCGTTACCAAATGATTGGTCAGTTTATGAGTGAGACATTTGCACTTACCCTAGCTGCTCTGCTTTTAGCCTATCTATTAATTGCTGTCGTATTTCCTTACTTACCTGAATTGCTAGGGGTTACTTTAGATATATCCTGGTTATATCAACCGTTGACCTTACTCGTCGCCTTTGGCCTTGCACTAGCCGTAGGCATATTAGCTGGTTTTTACCCATCCATTGTGCTGGCACGGTTTCGTCCGGCAGCTACGCTCAAAAATACGTTGACCAATCAGCAAACTGGGGGGCTGAACCTACGCCGAGGGCTTATCATTTTTCAGTTTGCCCTATCACAAGTATTGATTATTTGTACTATTGTAGTAGTCAGCCAGATGCATTACTTCAATACTACTGAATTGGGTTTTGAAAAAGAGGCAATTATTACGGTTGACCTTCCCGAAAGTAATCCCGACAAGTTACAGACCCTTCGAAATACTACCGTTCAGCACGCAGCTATCGAGGTAGCTAGTTTCTCCCTGAATGCTCCTTCGGCTACGATTAATAAATCATGGACCAATTATACTTTTGAGAACCTACCCAATGAGGAAAAATCAACCGAGGTAAAGCTCGTCGACGAGCACTATTTACGTTTGTACGATATTTCCTTGCTAGCCGGGCGTAATCTACGAGAAAGTGACTCTACGCAAATATTGGTTAATGAGACTTTTCTGAAAGCGAATGGTATCCAAGATCCGCAAGATGCTTTGGGAACGATAGTGAGTTTTTACGGAGTGGAAGCACCTATTATTGGTGTCGTGAAAGACTTTCACTCGCTTTCGTTGCAACGCGAGATTCCATCGGTTGTTATGGCTCGATTTCCTAATCTGTTTCAACAAGTGGCCTTCAAAATCAATATGCAGCAGGTGTCAGAAGCTATTAATCATATTGAGCAACAGTGGACAGAAGCCTTTCCGCAGTATTATTTCACTTATCAGTTTCTGGACGATGACCTAGCTACCTGGTACGAAAAAGAGCAGCGGACTTCTCGGCTGCTCACACTGTTTGCGGGCATCGCTATTTTTATTGGTTGTTTGGGGTTGTACGGACTCATCAGCTTTATTACTGCTCAGAGAACCAAAGAGATGGGCATACGCAAAGTTTTGGGGGCGACGGTATCCCATATCGTGTATCTATTTACTAAAGATTTAGTAATGCTGGTGGGAATTGCGTTTGCAGTAGCTGCACCGCTGGGCTACTACTTTATGCAGCAGTGGCTGGCCGATTTCACTTACAGCATTGATCTCTCTTGGTGGATGTTCGGCATTGCAGCACTAGTTGGCCTACTGATCGCATTGTTTACAGTTAGTTTCAAATCTATTCGGGCGGCTCTGGCTAATCCGGTAGACTCACTCAGGAATGAATAATTCAAACAATGAACAGTTAGCAGTGAGCAATGTGCAGTTATTTGTACACTGTTCATTGCACATTGCTAATTGAGCCAGCTATGGCAAAAAATAATACACCCCCTCACCTCGCCACCCGCTTTTTGCGCTGGTACTGCCGAACCGAACTGCTCGACGAGGTGGAAGGTGATTTATACGAACTTTTTCAGCGACGAGTGGATGAGGATGGTCTTTGGAAAGCTCGGCTTCTCTATTACCTGAATGTGCTGATGTTTTTCCATCCTGATTATATCCGAAAACGAAATTATTACCCGATTAATCATACTGCTATGTTTAGAAATTACTTTAAAGTAGCTACCCGAAACTTAGTAAAGCATAAGTTTTACACTCTCATTAATGTACTAGGCTTAGCCATTGGCATGACTTGCTGTCTGCTTATCTTTCTTTACATTAACCATGAGCTAAGCTACGACAGCTTCCATAGTAAAGCCGACCGCATTTATCGGGTGGTAACGGATATAAAAACCCCCACGGAGACCTTAAATATTGGAGCCACCTCAGCACCAATGGCCTCTTACATGAAAACGGATTTTCCCGAAGTAGAGAATATGGTGCGCCTAGATGACGCTAGATTGCTCATTCAACGGGGCGAACAGACGTTTCAAGAGGATGAAAGTATGTTTGCCGATTCTACCTTTTTTCAGGTGTTTGACTTTTCTTTGTTGCGGGGCAATGCTAATATGGCACTGGTGGCCCCTTTTAGCGTGGTACTTACCGAGGATGCCGCCAAACGGTACTTCGGTGACGAAGATCCTCTAGGGCAGCGCTTACGGATGGAAGGAGAATATGATCTTACCGTTACGGGGGTGATGCAAAATGTGCCGGAGAATTCTAACTTTACTTTTGATATTCTTCTTTCACTTTCAACTCGTCTGGAGAAACTATACCCTGGAAGGGCTGAGCGGTGGGGCGGTTTCGGTTACGAGTCCTACGTCTTACTATCTGAACAGGCTAATCCGTCGGAGTTAGAAAGTAAGCTACCTAACTTACTGGCTAAATACACAGATAACGAAGTGGAAGGAGTAAGTATGAAGTATTTCCTGTTTTTAGAACCTCTAGCGGATGTCTATTTTTCAGAGCGGGGAGGACCTAAAACAGGTAGTCTGACCAACGTTAAAATCTTTTCAGTCATTGCCGTCTTTATTCTGCTCATTGCTGGCATTAACTTTATGAATCTAGCCACTGCCCGCGCTACCGAACGAGCGAAAGAAGTGGGAGTTCGTAAAGCAGTAGGAGCCATTCGACGACAATTGACACTGCAATTCTTGTGCGAGTCGCTGCTGCTTAGTTTGTTGGCTTTTACAATAGCACTGCTAGTAAGCGAATTGCTAGTTCCGGCCTTTAATCAACTAGCCGGGAAAGTAGTGATTACCAGTGTTTTTCAGGAAATGTACTACCTACCTCTTTTCCTGGCCATTGCATTAGGAGTAGGGGTATTGGCGGGATTTTATCCAGCCCTGATAATTTCTCGGTTTAGATCGGTAGCTATCCTAAGAGGACGGTTTAGTAGTAGTCAGCGGGGAGTATTACTACGGAAAGCGTTGGTGGCTACGCAATTTGTTATTTCTATTATGCTCATTGCGGGCACTATGGTGGTGTATGCTCAACTGGATTACATGCGCGATCAAGCGTTAGGCTTTAAAAAAGATCAAATGCTGGTGATTGACTTTCGGGGAGATGACGCTATTCAGGAAAAGATAGACGCCTTCAAGCAGCAGTTAGGAACTGCATCTTCAGTTCAATCGATATCAGCTTCCTCTAGTGTTCCTGGACAAAGTAACAATGGTGCTTTCACCAAAATAGAAAATCCGGCGGGCGATATGCAAGCCAGCAACCTGAATCTGTTTTACGTTGATCATAATTTTCTGGAGCAGTATGAGATGGAAGTTGTGGCCGGACGTCGTTTTTCTGAAGATTTTTCTACTGATACTTCCGCTCTTATTGTGAATGAGGCTTTAGCAAAAAGCTATGGTTACGCTTCGCCGGAAGACATTATTGGCAAAAGCTTCTCGCAGTGGGAGGTAGAAGGTGAGATTATCGGTGTGGTGAAAGATTATCACTTCAAGTCGTTAAAGCAAGAAATTGAGCCACTAACCATTCGGCTAGAACCAGTAGTTGCTCGTTTCTTTTCATTAAACATTAGCGCAGATGATATGCCCGCTACGATTGCTACTCTGCGAGATCAATGGCAAGAATTAGCTCCGCAGCGACCATTCAACTACTTTTTTCTGGATGAAGCTTTTGATCAAAAATACCGAGCTGAAGAGCGATTTGGACGACTTTTCCTCTATTTTGCCGGGCTGGCTATTTTCATCGCCTGTCTGGGTCTGCTAGGATTGATCTCTTACACTATTGTTCAGCGTACTAAAGAAATTGGTATCCGCAAAGTGCTGGGAGCCACCGAAAGCAGTATCGTTCGGCTATTATCTAAAGACTTTTTGGTACTTGTTCTCATTGCCTTTGTCATTGCCACACCAATAGCTTGGTATGTGCTGCAACAGTGGCTGGCTGACTTTGCTTACCGAACCCCGATGCACTGGTGGGTATTTGCTCTGGCTGGGGTGGTTGCTACTTTCATTGCTATGCTTACTGTGAGTATTCAATCGGTAAAAGCGGCAGTAAGCAACCCGGTAGATGCCCTTAGGAATGAGTAAGAATCATAAAAATACTCAACCACCACCACACCTAGCTACTCGTTTCCTCCGCTGGTACTGTCGTCCGGAACTGCTGGATGAAGTAGAGGGTGACTTGTATGAATTATTCCAACGACGAGTAGAGGCAAAAGGGTTAAGAAGAACGCAGTTACTGTACTGGTTCAACGTCCTTATGTTTCTCCATCCTGATTATATCAGAAAACGAAGACAACATCACTCAATTAATCACACTGCTATGTTTAGAAACTATTTGAAAGTTGCCGCTCGCAATGCGGTGAAGCATAAGTTTTATGCAACCATTAATGTGCTAGGTTTAGCCATCGGAATGACTTGCTGTTTGCTGATCTTTTTGTATGTCAGCCTCGAGTTAAGTTACGATTCCTTCCATACTAAAAGCGACTATATTTATCGACTAGTGACCGATATTAAAACTCCAACAGAGACTCTGAATATTGGGGAAACATCCACTCCGATGGCAGCCTATATGAAATCTGACTTCCCTGAAGTAGAGGACATGGTGCGGATTGATGAGGCTCAATTTTTACTGCAACGGGGTGAAGAGGTTTTTGAGGAAGATAATGCGATGATGGCTGATTCTACTTTTTTCAACGTCTTCAATTTTAGTTTACTCGAAGGGAATCCTAAAACAGCTCTGAAAGCTCCCTTCAGTCTGGTGCTAACGGAAGATGCCGCTAAAAAGTATTTTGGCAACGAAGACCCAATAGGGCAACGGCTTCGGATGGAAAATGAATATGACTGTACGGTGACCGGAGTGATGGAAAACGTACCCGAAAACTCTAGCTTCGATTTTGAAATGCTTGTTTCTATGTCTAGTCGTCTGGAGGAAGTCGCTCCTGGCTTGAATGAGCATTGGGGTAATTTTACAAATGTGGCTTATGTGCTACTAACCGAGCAAGCCGATCCGAAATCATTAGAAAGTAAACTGCCTGATTTTCTATCGAAGTACATTAGCGACACTGATCGCGACGAAGGGATGAATTATACGTTGTTTTTAGAGCCTTTATCCGAAGTATATTATTCGGAGCGGGGCGGGTTCAAAGTAGGCAGTCTGACCAACGTTAAAATCTTCTCAGTCATTGCCGTCTTTATTCTTCTAATTGCCTGTATTAACTTTATGAATCTGGCTACGGCGCGAGCTACTGAGCGAGCTAAAGAAGTTGGAGTTAGAAAGGTGGTAGGGGCGATTCGTCGTCAACTTACGACTCAATTTCTGTTTGAGTCAGTGTCGCTCAGCCTGATAGCAAGCCTCCTAGCCGTACTATTAAGTGAACTGCTACTACCTACCTTTAATCAACTTGCCGGAAAGGTAGTGGCTACCAGCGTATTCAATGATTTTTATTATCTGTCTATCTTTTTCGTAACTGCTCTCACGATAGGTCTGCTAGCTGGTATTTATCCGGCTCTGGTACTTTCCCGTTTTAAATCGGTAGCCATTCTGAAAGGTCGCTTCAGTAGCAGTCAGCGCGGAGTAGTATTACGCAAAGCACTAGTTGTCGCTCAGTTTTCCATTTCTATTGTCTTAATTGTAGGTACGCTGGTGGTTTACGTCCAACTGGATTATATGCAGAACCAAACTTTAGGTTTTAAAAAAGACCAGATGCTGGTAATTGATTTCCAAGGCGATGATACCATTCAAGAAAAGATAGAGACCTTCAAACAACAATTAGCTAATCATCCGGGAGTAGAATCCGTCACGGTCTCGTCTAGCGTGCCGGGCTATGCCAACAGCCATGCGTACTCCGAAATAGAAAATCCCGCCGGAGATATGCAGGCCAGTAATGTAAATCTTTTTTATGTTGATCATAATTTCCTTCCGCAGTACCAGATGGAAGTAGTCGCTGGTAGATTCTTTTCAGAAGATTTTTCTACCGATTCTTCAGCGATGGTTGTTAACGAAGCCCTGATAAAAAGCTACGGTTATTCATCCGCCGAAGCCATTATCGGAAAACGTTTTTCGCAGTGGGGTGTAGAAGGCGAAATTATTGGGGTAGTGAAGGACTATCACTTTCGCTCATTACAACAAGAAATTGCCCCCATGACTATCCGCATGGAATCTACCTTTGCCCGCTACTTTTCTATCAACGTAGCGACCGACGACCTCTCTAGTACATTAGCTTCATTAGAAGAAGAGTGGAAAACACTAGCTCCTCAGCGTCCGTTCAATTATTTCTTCCTCGATGAAGCTTTTGATCGACAGTACCGAGCAGAAGCTCGCTTTGGGCAGCTTTTTATCTACTTCGCGGGCTTGGCTATCTTCATTGCCTGCCTAGGCTTGCTTGGATTGATTTCTTACACTATCGTGCAGCGTACCAAAGAAATCGGTATCCGCAAAGTGTTGGGGGCTACCGAAAGTAGTATTGTTCGGTTACTGTCTAAAGACTTTTTAGTGTTAGTGCTTATCTCATTCGTCATTGCTACACCCATAGCCTGGTACACCCTGCAACAATGGCTAGCCGATTTTGCCTATCGCTCCCCGATGCCTTGGTGGGTATTTATTCTAGCGGGATCAGTAGCTACGTTCATTGCCATGCTTACAGTCAGTTTTCAATCTGTAAAAGCTGCCATTAGTAATCCAGTGGAAGCACTACGGAGTGAGTAACTGTTCGTTTTCGGGCACCCATCGCTCGGTTCCGAGCATTTTTTTTGAGTAAATAGGCTTTTCAATGGTGTAGAGCCATTGGTACTTCTTTTACCTAAGACTGTAGCAAACTAGCCACTATGTTCAAAAACTACATCCTTACTGCTTACCGAAACTCGCTAAAGAACAAGCTATACGCCGGAATCAATATACTGGGTTTAGCCATCGGTATCATCTGTTGTTTGTTTATTGTGCTATATGTGCAGCATGAGCGGAGCTACGATCAATTCCACCAAAAGAAAGATCGTATCTTCAAAGTATACCGTACATCTGATCGTGATGGTATTGGTGAGATAGGTCCTGTTTCGGCTCCCTACGCTGAAGCACTGGCGAATGATTTTCCCGAAGAGGTGGAAGCTGCTGTGCGTGTGATGCCTCGCCAGGGGTTAATCACTTATGGTGAGAAAGCCTTCACCGGTGATAATATCAGCTTCGTCGGTCGCGACTTCTTAAAAGTATTTACCTTTCCGCTAGTTCAGGGTGATCCGGCTACTGCACTCAATGAGCCGAGTAGCGTAGTGCTTACCGAAGAAATGGCTAAAAAGTACTTTGGTGACCAAGATCCTATCGGACAGACTTTAGAATACGAAAATGAGTATCCTCTAGTAGTAACCGGAGTATTAGCTCCCATACCAGAAACCTCGCATATTAAATTTGACTTCCTAACTTCGGTACATAGGTTTGAGCAAGAAGAGTGGTTCTCAGGCTGGTGGAATAACAACATGATGACCTACGTGCTACTCGCAGAGGGAGCTGAAGAAAAAGCGGTAGAAGCGCAGTTCCCAGCATTTATGGAAAAGTATATGGGAGATGACTTCGAGCGACTAGGCCTCCGATTAGGGCTCACCTTAAAGCCTATGACCGATGTCTATTTTGCCAATGATACCGAATTTGATGTTTGGGTCGAGCATGGTAATCAGTCTATGATCTACATCTTCCTGGCTATTGCCCTGTTTATCCTGCTTATTGCCTGCATCAATTTTATGAATCTGGCTACGGCCCGGGCCGCACGCCGGTCTGCCGAAGTAGGGGTACGAAAGACACTGGGTGCCAGCCGAAGCGATTTAATCTATCAGTTTTTTGGCGAATCTTTTCTCACCACTTTCGTAGCAGTGTTGCTTACCATTGTGCTTATATCGGTCTTGCTCCCAGCGTTTAATCAATTTGCTGAGGTCAATCTTACGCTTCCTACCAATGTCGGTTTCCCTCTATTGTTGCTGGGGGTAGTTGTTGGTGTAGGGTTGCTGGCTGGTAGTTATCCTGCTCTGTTTTTATCGGCGTTTGTGCCAGTGAAAGCCCTAAAGGGTGGATTGAAGGTTGGCAGAAAGGGTGAATCTATGCGTAAAGGCTTAGTCATCTTTCAGTTTGTAATCTCTATCGTACTCATTATTGCGGTTATGGTAGTTAATCAGCAAATGCGTTATGTGCAAGATCAACGCCTAGGGTTTGATAAAGAGCAGGTTATTTTGTTAGAGGTGGATAATGACGAAATATACAACCAACAGCAAAGCTTTAAAGACCAACTCCGGCAAAACACGCGTATTACCAACGTTTCGGTAATGTCGGGTGAGCCGGGTGGGTTTCACGATATGTACGCCTTCAATGTTGAAAGCAAGGAAGAAGAAGTAGTGATGAGCACAGTATTTACCGATGCTGATTATGTAGCTACGCTTGGGCTAACGATGATAGCTGGACGCAATTTCTCTCCGCAATTCAGTACCGATACTTTAGAGACCATCATCCTTAATGAAACTGCCGTCCGCGAACTGGAATGGTCGCCCGAAGGAGCGTTGGGCAAAGAAATTGTGAATCCTTTCTCGGATTCTATTCCTCGCCGGGTAGTTGGGGTAGTAAAAGATTACCACTTTGCCTCCTTGCATCACGAGATAGACCCCCTAGCCATTATGATGGGCGATGACTCCCGAATGATTGCTATTAAAACCACGGCGGGCAATATGGCTCCCGTCATTGATTTAGTATCGGATACTTGGTCCTCTATCGTCAGCCAACACCCTTTCTCCTTTACTTTCCTGGATGAAAGCTATGATCAACTATATCGGGCTGAACAGAAGCAAGGGCAAATATTCACGTTATTTGCTGGTATTGCGATATTTGTTGCTTGCCTGGGACTATTCGGGCTAGTTACCTTCGTAGCCGAACAGCGGATTAAGGAAATTGGAGTACGTAAGGTGTTAGGGGCTTCAGTACTACAGTTAGTCCACTTGCTTACCAACGATTTTGCTACACTTGTGGTCATTGCGCTAGTTATTGCATCGCCCATTGCATACTATATTATGCAACAGTGGCATCGCTATGCTTACTGTGAGTATTCAATCGGTAAAAGCGGCAGTAAGAAACCCAGTAGATGCCCTGAGAAGTGAATAAATCTGGCTGGGAGCACGGAGATAGGCGCACTCAGCTCCCAGCCCCTAGCTGACAAATTATGCTGAAAGTCAATACACCACCTCACTTAACCACCCGTTTCCTGCGTTGGTACTGCCGACCTGAACTGCTAGATGAGGTAGAAGGATATTTGTAAAAACTGTTTGGTGAAGGCTCAGAATACAAGGTTTACGAAAAGAAAAAAGGAGAACCCCTCGGACTCCCCTTATCTCATTTATTCAATAATATCTGCTAACTACTATTACGGGGCATTAGCACCAATATCGCCCTGAGCGACAATCGTAGCTAAATCAGCTTCGCTCAGGTGAACGTTGATGTAACCGTCAAATTCAATAAGCTCAGTGTAGCTTATATCAATATTATTATCAGTCCGGGCTACTGATGTTTTACTTAGCCCGGTGGCACCCTCTACATTGTTTAAGCTAATGGCAATTCCTCCGCCTTCTTCTGCCGAATTGTAATGAATATGTGCTGGATGATCACCAGCGGGCGGGGTGCCGGTTAAAACGATAGACACCAATGTAGTTCCATCTTTCCGTTGAGAGAATGTAGCTGTTCCGCTTACTTCCGACATATCAACGTCATTTAGTGCGTAGGTAACTGACTCACCGGTAAGAGCATTAGAACCAATATCACCTTGGGCTACAATAGTGACCAAATCAGCTTCGCTACGATGGACATTAATATAGCCGTCATAATCCAGTAGTCCTTCGTAGGTAATAGGGGTACCATCGTCAAATGTTGCTATCTGGGTTCGACTCATGCCGGTAGCACCATCCACATTCGTCAAGCTAATAGCAATACCACCGCCTTCAGCAGCCGAGTTTACGTGAATGTGAACTGGGTGACTACCATTCTCGGGTGTACCTTCTAGTTGCAACTCTACTAGTGTAGTACCGTTATTCCGCTGCGAGAATATGGCTTCTCCTTTAATGGTAGGTATCGCCAACGAATCTAAGGCGTAGGTAACAGTTTCACCTGTAAGAGTATTCTTACCAATATCACCCTGCGCTACAATGGTTGCCAAATCCTCTGCGCTCAGATGCACATTGATGTATCCATTATAATCTAACAGTTCTTCGTAGGTAATGGCCATTCCATCATCCAGCGCCGCTACATTGGTCATGCTCATGCCGGTGGTGCCGTTTACTGGGGTGAATGAAACTACAATACCACCGCCTTCCACGGCTGTATTCGCGTGAATATGAGCCGGATGTTCACCACCTTCAGGAGTACCTTCCAAAGAGAGGGTTACTAAGGTTTCGCCACTCTGCCGCTTTTCGAAAGTGGCTTTACCCATAATTCCAGCTACTTGCCGCTCCATAAGCGGGTAGGTTGTAGCATCGCCGGTAAGTTCATTTATTCCAATATCGCCCTGCACGATTAACGTAGCCAGATTCTCAGCGCTTTCGTGTACGTTTACGTAACCGTCAAAGTTCAGAAGTTCACTATAGCCAATGGCTGCACCCTCATCGTCGGCTTCAATGTGGGTCATACTCATACCGGTGGTACCACTTACCGGGGTAAAAGAAATTGCAATCCCTCCCCCTTCAATGGCGGAATTATTATGAATATGAGCCGGATGGCGCGAGCCATCAGTCAGATTTTGTGTGCTATCCAAGGTGAGAGTAGCCAAGGTCGCCCCACTTTTTCGTTCGGCCAGCCGTAGCGACCCAGTGGTTCCGGAATTATCACGCTCACCTAAAAAATAGTCTTGAGAATTTCCGGTTAGTTCGTTTCCTCCAATATCGGACTGAGCAATTACTGTAAGATCATCGGGGCTGCGGTGTAAGTTGATATGCCCATCAAAATTCATCAGTTCTTCAAAGGTGATGGATGTCTCCGCATCGGTTTGAGTAATAGTAGTAGTACTTTGGCCAGTAGTCCCCGATACGGTTACCGACTCTAGTGAAATCACTATATCACCTCCTTCCAGCACTGAATTGGCGTGAATATGAGAGGGGTAAGTGTTCCCGTCTTCTGCCCTTGCCAGGAACAGAGTAGCTTCAATAGAATTGTCGTCATTCTGAACAAATCTTACAAATGCGCTGATTTGAGATTCTTCAGTAGGGGTAAGTTGGTAGCTAAAAAACGGTCCTATTGGAGTAGTTCCGGCATCATCGTCTTCGGCACAGGAGGTTATCAGGAAAAGAAAGCCAAAAGTTATAAAAAGAGATAAAAGCGGTGTTCTAGTAGTAGCATTAAAAATCTTCATTATGGGAGAGCGTCAAAGGGTTGATACGCTGAAATAGTTGTTCAAATAACCAGGATTGGTATAATTTGTTGGTTCGTTTTATTTCCTAAACAACATTCCGTTGGATACTTTCAGAGCATGTTTAAGTTTTGTTTTTGACGGTTCGCCGTTGCGATGGCGAAAACTGACAGTTCAGGGTTCTGAGTAAGCGCTTTTTAAACCACCGATGCCCGGTTCGTAGCAGCGTTACGAGCTAAGAAAAAGGTAAAATCAGGCTCCTGAAATGGCGATTTGCAGCCCGAAGTGGGACACCACGCGGGATAAAACTTAAACATGCTCTCAGAATGGCAATTGAACCTGAATCCCTCGTTAGTTATATTTGCTAATAACGGCTAGTCTCGAGCAAAATGTCAAGCCCGCCCTAGCTAATAGTCACTAATTTATTCGGTGCGCGATAAATGATAGTATACGCTCGATTTGTGGTATTGGTCTTTTCGTTGTAGCTGTAACGTTGCTAACTAACACTGATTAACAAGCGCTATTCAATTTTATAGAAATTGCCTACTTTTTTCGAATAGTGTGCGTTATAGTTTAGTCAAGAGATTTTGCATGAGTGAACCTACTTTCCCTATTATCTACCACGTAGACGATTCTCCGGTAGACCAGTTGATTATCAAGAAAATGATTGAGCGGGAAGCTCCCCATCTGAGTATGCACCAATTTCCTTCAGTACCAAAAATTATGAGTGCACTGCTCGCGCGCGACCGACCGATGCCGCATCTACTAATCGTCAATCTTCATTTGCCACAAACGATGGGTTGGGAACTCATCGAGGCCATAGAAGAGTTTGAAGTATTTCCGGTAAAAGTGGTCATTGTTACCAGTTCTATTATCCTGGCCGACCGGCAACGGGCCCGACGGTATTCAGTAGTGAGCGACTTTAAAACAAAACCTCTTTCCAAAGGCGATGTGCATGATTTGCTAGCCTACATTCCTTAATTTGCTTTACCGTAGCGCATAAACTGCTTGTCTACGTAGCACCAAGCCCACTGTTCACCCGGCTCTGCCGAGATAATCACCGGATGCTGAGTAGCGTGGTAATGCTTATGCTGGTTAGGGGAGCTATCACAGCAGTGCGTACCCCCGCAGGTTTGGCAGGTACGCAGGTGTACCCAGCTATCGCCAGTTTTTACGCATTCCTGACATACTAATTCGTCAGCAGTTTTTAATGTGTTAGAATCGAAGTGTTCGCAGGGTGGTTGGGCCATGAAATATGGTGTTAGAGTACGTTGTGTTATAGTGTTTAAGTGCTATGATGTTAGTGCCACTGCGAGGTAGGGTTAAAATATAATTTTGCTTGACTCAATAGGTTTTAGACTAACAAACCTTCTTCCATACGCTTGGACTATAACACCATAATACTCTAACACTGTAACACTCTAGTTATACTATACTTGATGTTGTACGTCGCGAGCGAGTTTTACGCGTAGCGATGAGCCTTCGTCGCTGACTACTACTACTCTTTCTCCCTGTTCAATATAATCGCCACGGGTATAAGCGTCCAGCAATTCGTCACCAATGAGGATCTTTCCACTGGGGCGTAGTATGGTGTAGGCTTCTCCCTCTTTCCCTAAGAAAGATCCACTCTTGAAATTAGAGGTGTAACCCTCGGTGCTAGACTGCGTGCCCTCCAAGGCTACTCGCCTGAAAAAGTTAGTATCGGCCATGCGTACTCCTCCGAAAAACATTAGTAGTATTCCCCCGAAAATGCCCGCCAAAATAGTGGCTAATGCCCGGGTAATGTCATTGAGATCTACAAAGAAGAAATCAAAGTTATTGTTATTCAACATCATCAGCACCAGTGCGCCTACCGTAAGTAAAATGCCCCCGATACCAGCAATACCAAAACCAGGAATTACAAATACTTCTAGCGCAATAAGGGCTATTCCCAGAAATAGCGCGGCAATCTCCCAGTTAGCGGCTAACCCGTTGAGGTAATAAGGAACCAAATACAGTATCAGGGCGATAAAGGCCGCCAAAATTGGAAAACCCACTCCGGGGGTCTGCAACTCGAAGTACAACCCACCAATCATGACCAGAATCAACAACCCGCTTACAAAGGGATTGAGGAAGATAGAGACAATTTTATTGACTGTACTTACCTCATAAGTGGTAAGTTGGTAATCTTCTACACCAGCCTGGGCTAGCAGGTCTTCAATACTGCTTACTTCGGCTTCGGCAAAGCCGTACTTTAGCGCTTCGGCGGTAGAAAAGGTAATTACTTCCCCCTCTTCCGACACTCCTTCTACTTCCAGATTTTCGTCCACCATCGCTTCGGCAATCTTGGGGTCGCGCCCGGTAGCTTCCGCGGTAGAACGCATAATCGAGCGCATATACGATTGGTACTTATCAGGAGCTGCCTCACCGGTGCCACCGGTGACTACAGTAGCCGCGCCAATGCTGGCTCCCGGAGCCATGTAGATGCTGTCGCAGGCCAGGGAGATTAGCGCTCCGGCCGAAGCGGCATCTTTGTTGATAAATACGTACACTGGCTTTTCGTACTCCAGCAGGCGGGTACGGATATCGTCGGCATCGTAGAGCGCACCACCGTAGGTATCCATATCGATCACGATGTAGTCGGCTTTAGTTTCAGTAGCCTCATCCAGCGCCAGGTTTACGTAGTGGCTGGTTCGAGCGTCAATTTCCGAGCGGATTTCCATGACAAACACCTGGGCTTCACCCGGGTTAGTCGACTGGGCGGCCAGGGTTAGTAAGCCTAAGCATCCGACCAGGGCAAAAATTATTCGTTGTTTCATATATCCGGTGCTCCTTTCTTGTTAGGTAAATAAATGCGAGGGCATCATAAGCAACAGTTATCAGGTTTATATTTGCCCTTTTGTAGTATACGTAAAAAACCATAGTCTTGCCAAAAAAGTTGATCCCAACCTTCACCTTTACGTTTCCGAGCCCCATCTGGAAAACCGTTACGGATACAGCAGCCTTCCGGCTCTTTCTGGAGCTACGCGACTCCGCACAGCATCAGGTAGGGTTTGCGGGGATTGATCTTACTACGGGTAAGCTCCTCTGGACAGATAATGCTCAGGCTACTTCTTCACCAGCAATTGATCTCGGATTAACAGACTCCTGGTGGGTAACTCTCCACAGTGCGAGCCAGCGCTATTTGTTGCTTCAGTCCTTTACCGATACGCATAACCCCGAAAAGAAATCATATTACATTATCGACATTGCTTCCCGGCAAATGATATGGCAATCAGAACAGTTTCAGGTAACGGAATTAATCGATGATGGATTGATAGGCCACGCTTCCGACGATGAAACCCGCCGCCTTACAACAATCAAATTACCCGATGGGTCAGCAACCGAAAATTTTGCGGGGCAGAAAAAGTCGGAAGGAAGAAATAAATGTGTAGTGCAGCCGTTTTTTTATACAGAAAATCAACCTTATTTCAGTACGGTGGCTGGTTTTGTAGAGTCGCTACAATTAGGTCGCCCCGTAAGCGGATGCGAGTATCTGGAACACAGTAATTATATCGTTATCTCTTACTACTTACCCGATAAAACCACTGAGAAGAATGGATTGGCGAACTATTTGCTTATAATAGATCGGCACGGAAAAGTACTACTGCACGAATGCTTAGAGAAATCGGTACCGCAGCCCGGACTAGGTACTTTCTTTGTCGCTCAACGTCAACTTATTGTTGTTCAACACCAATGTCAATTAGTAGGTTATGCTTTACCGTAACTGCGTTCTTCTGCTGTTGCTTATTTCACCGGTAATATCCTGGGCTAGTTCATTCTCGGCCGACTCAATAGGCACCGAGCGTCGCAATGGTGAAACCTATGTCCTACATCAGGTAGACCAGGGGGAAACATTATTTTCGGTCTCCCGCCGCTACGGCGTAACTATTCAGGAAATTAAAGAGCTAAATCCTGAAATTGATATTAACCAGCTTTCTATCGGCGACACTTTACGCGCCCCGCTATTCTCAGACTTAAGCCGAGGCGAAAAGACTTTGCATACGGTGGCGGAGGGCGAAACGCTTTACCGCTTAGCCAAGCAATATGAAGTAACCACCGACAACATCAGAGCCTGGAATACACTAGGACTCGAACCGCTCAAAATTGGTCAGGTGATTGTTATTTATCAACCTCAGCCAGAGGAAGAGCTACCGGACCCCGAACGCTACGTACTCCACGAGGTGAAGGAGGGTGAGACCCTCTATGCTATCTCCCGAGCTTACCAGGTAGGGGTATCCGAACTTATGGAGCGAAATGACCTAGAAACCGAAAGCATCAACCTAGGCCAAGTACTCACCATTCGAGAAAAGAACCCGGTGCCGGTACCTGTGGTGAAGGTAGAACCTACCGTAAGTACTGTGAGCACCCCTACTCGCCGCGTAAGTCGTTCTGAAGCCCTGCGTATAGAAAAAGAACGCTACGAACGCATTCAGCGGGAAGAGGCGGAGACGCTAGCCTCCTACAAGAAAGTCACCAGCAACGGTTTTGCCTCGGTCATTGAAGGCAAGCTGAATACCAAAAAATTTCTGGCCCTGCACCGCTCAGCCCCGATAGGTACCATTCTGCGCGTCCGCAACGAGATGAATGACATGAGCATCTTCGTACGGGTAGTCGGCAAGCTCCCCGACACCGGAGTGAACAATAACCTGGAAATTCGTCTCACCCAATCGGCCTACGACAAGCTCGGTGGCATCAACGAACGCTTTCCGGCAGAGATTACCTATGTGGAGTAATTAGGCTCAATTGTTCGATAGTTCGATTTTTCAAGGCTTACTAACCTGCTTACAACTGTAGTTTTTATTGTCTTAACCGTTCTGACGCAGATTGGTGGAATCATTTATTTACTCTCGGTTTTTATCGTAAGGAGACAAGCTACTCAGAGAAAACTTATAGACACACCACTCTGTCATTCCGGAGCATAGCGATAGCGAAGACCCGGAATCTACCGCCACAGAGGCCGAGGCTTATCAGGTAGGCGGCTTAGTCACTTTTCATTGCTGGTAATAGAAGAATCTCGCGTCGTATCAATGTCAGAAAACCATTTATTGAACCTTACTTGAAAGAACGATTAAACCTTGTAAGCTCAAAAGTAAGATTTCATGGCTGCCGGGCGGTGCGTCACGATGATCATATCCATTTTCAACTGAGATGATAACAAATCGTCCCTCTAGGAATTTATTAAGTTGTATTTTAGTTTAGTCGATAGTTCAATCAATATCCTATTAGCCCTTATGTCGCAAAACCAAACCACCTTTAAGAAAACTCTTAACTACATCTGGACCGGTATCTTCTCAGTTTTCTACCCGATCATCATGGCGTTTTCGCTAATGTTTGTGGGGTTGGTCTGGGTGTTCTCTACCCTATCCTGGTTGCTTACTTCGCTAGTTCGCAAACTTCGTCCCGGCAAGGGTGAGGTCACTCCCCGACCGGCTACTCCCAATTGGCAGTCATTCCTGAAGGGCGATCATTTGCGTGTGGAACGCAAGCTCAAAGAAGAGATCATGTTCGGTCCGGCCTACTACAAGCTACGCGCCATTCCCAACAATGTAGAATCGCTGGCGAAAGACTTCTTCGGCGATTTTAAGTACCCCTGCTTCGATGGAGTACTACTTCAGAAGTTCAATACGGTAGTTCCTAAAGAGCTTCCCGACTTTGATCTGGTCTTCTTAAATCTGAAAACCGGTCAGTTAAAGTATATCGAGACGATCAAATCGTTTAGCTGGAGCGTAGAGGAGTACGGTCGCGGTATTATCGTTACTTGGCAGGATGGGGAAGAGCAGCACGAACTGCGGTTGACGCAGGAGCGCTTACTACATGCGTAAATTTGGGGAACTTCACGATTTTTTAGAAGAACAGTACGACCGCTACAATCGACCGGCATTCATTGAGAGTGATCCGATCAGCATTCCGCATCAGTACCAGAAGAAGCAAGATATTGAAATCAGCGGCTTTGTGGCAGCCGTGCTGGCCTGGGGGCAACGGAAAACTATTATTAATAAGTGTCAGGAGTTTTTTGCTTACATGGATAATACGCCACACGATTTTGTGCTGCACCACCGGGAGGATGATCTGAAACCTTTTCTGAACTTTAAGCACCGTACCTTTAACGCTACCGACGCGCTCTACTTCATTGCGTTCTTTCACCACTTCTATCAGCAGCACAATTCGCTGGAAGATGCTTTTTACCAGGGAATGAACGTCAATTCATCTACCACTGAAGCCGGACTGGCTCATTTTCATAATCTATTTTTTAGTTTGCCGGATTATCCCCAACGAACCCGTAAACACGTAGCCACGCCCGAACGCAACTCAGCCTGCAAACGACTGAATATGTACCTACGCTGGATGGTGCGTAGCGACGACCGAGGAGTAGACTTTGGCCTTTGGAAGAAAATTCGCCCCGATCAGTTGGTTTGCCCCTGCGATGTGCACGTAGACCGTGTAGCCCGTCAGCTAGGTTTAATTACCCGAAAGCAAACGGATTGGCTTACCGCCATTGAGCTTACCGAAAACCTGAAAAAATTTGACCCCGCGGACCCAGTGAAGTACGATTTTGCTTTATTTGGACTCGGAAGTGATTATCAGTCGACAGAAAATGGTCCACAGTCCACAGAATGAATTCCCGAACATTCAGATTGTAGGTTCCACATATCCACTTTCTCATTTCATAACTTATATTATCATAGCGCCCGGTTCTATGTACATTGCACACTGTTAATTGAATCAAATCATGAATTATAATACCATTATCTTCGATCTTGGCGGAGTGCTGATTGACTGGAACCCAGAATATTTGTACCGGAAGATTTTTGACGATAAAGCCCAAATGCAACGATTTCTGACCGAAGTCTGCCACGGTGACTGGAACCGGGAGCAGGATCGGGGACGCCCGTTTGCCGAAGCCGTCAAGGAACGTACCGCACTATATCCTCACTACGAAGCGGAAATCAGAGCCTACCACGAACGCTGGGAGGAGATGCTAGGCGGAGCCATAGAAGAAAACGTAGCGGTGCTAGAAGATCTACGAACCAGAGCAGACATTGCTCTATACGCCATCACCAACTGGTCAGCCGAAACCTTCCCGATTGCCCAGCGGGAGTACCCCTTCCTTGAGTATTTCCAGGATACTGTGGTTTCGGGCGAACTGAAAGTGGTAAAACCCGATGCCCGCATCTACCAAACGCTTCTCGACCGCCAACCGGAGATTATTCTCGAAAAATCTATCTTCATCGACGATGTTACCGAAAATATCGCCGGAGCTGAAGCATTCGGCATCCAAGGTATCCACCTCACCCCTGAAACTAACCTAAGTGAGGAGTTAGAAAGGCTCGGTGTTTTATAGTGCTTCTACTCGCTTCCCTACACGTCATTCCTGAAGTTCTCGGAACGAAGTGAAGAGGGCTATCAGGAATCTCGAGCCCCATTGTAGTGAGATTCCTGATCTTCGTTTCACTACGTCAGGAATGACGGTCTTATGTATTACCAGCGATAAACTGAATATGCTTAGTCAATGCTTTGTACACCTTAGCGTAAGCCGGATCGTACGTTCGTAAGTACTTCAGGTGGTGGTTGATCGTCTTTTCATCGTAGCGGCGGGCCGGGCCGGTTTGCGATTGGGCGGGGCCGATCTCCAGTGCCTTCGCTACCGTTTCTTCAATCAAGGGATGCAGTAGGGTAAAGTCTAGCTGGTGGTCGTGCAGTAGTTGCTCGGCCATTCGTAGTAGATGATTAGTGAAGTTGTTCGCCAGCACGGCGGCTACGTGCAGTTGCGCCCGCTCTTCAGAATTGATAAGCTTTACCTGTCGACTAATGCCTCGAGCAAGTTTGGTTAAGCGGTGCAGCACCTTACTATCGTCCGATTCCAGGCAAATAGGAATATCCCGAAAATCAACGGGACGGAGTTTGCTAAACGTTTGTAGCGGATAAAATACCCCGATTCGTTTGGTAGGCGCTTTCGCCAATGCATTAAGTGGTTGTCCGCCGGAAGTATGCACTATCGTCGCTTCTGCCGGTAATTGTATTTGCCGTGCTACTTCCGCAATCGCATCGTCCGATACAGCCAGAATAAACAACTCAGCTAAGCTGTTGGAGAAATCCAGTTGCGTCTGCACTTCTGCCTGATACAGCCGGATTACTAGTTCTTTAGCCTTTTCTTCACTTCGGCTGTAGACTTGCGTTACCGCGCACCCGGCAGCCTCTAGTACTGGTGCCAGATGCCAGGCCACATTACCTGCTCCCACCATCGCTATTTTATCGAACGAATTTCCCATTAACTAAAAATACAAAAACCTCAGCTTACTGAGTTGTATCAGTAAGCTAGCTTTTTATGATCTAAATACCTTAAAATGATCACTACCCTTCGAGTAATTTTTTTATCAATCGTGAGTAGCCTCAGTGCCTGTGGTCAGGAAACATTCATTGACCCTCGAGATAACAATGAGTATTCTATTGTGCAAATTGGTAACTATCAGTGGTTTGGTACTAACCTTCGCTTTCTTACTCCTGATAGTTGGTGTGCTCAAAACAGCCATGTCGAACCATGTTCACAAAGTAATTTTTACTTCCATTCTGATTTACAACAGCTGTGCCCTACCGGCTGGAGGATACCCACTTGGGAAGATTGGAAAAACACGTTAGAAATTATTAATCAATCAGATTCATTGGTAGTTGAGATCACCGAACTACCGTACACCAATTATCGCATCATAGCTGAACGGGTAATACAAGAAAATGTACTCCAGGATACAGCGTATTTGAATTTAAATCCTCTAGGTTGGATTCAGGGTAAAAAGTGGGTAATGCAGCCTGACCAAGCTAACTTGTGGGTAACAGAATCACATGCTACGGGACCGCCCCCCCATCTACATGTTCGCGATTCAAGTATTTTAAAGCACGCTCATGAGCACCATATTTGGGACAAACCCAAAAAACAACGTAGATTTGCTGTCCGATGTATTAAATGTATTGATGAGTAGTTAACCTACTATTCAATCACTTTCTCATTCAATTATGAACGAAAAGATAGAAGCCCTTAAGCAGAAAATTACCGAATATCAGGTAAACAATCAGGACGAACTGGAGCAGTACCGCCTACGCTTTATTAGCCGCAAGAGCGTAATTGGTGATCTATTCGGCGAGATGAAGAATGTAGCAGCCGAAGAGCGTAAGGCGATGGGCGTACGACTAAATGACCTAAAAAATACCGCTCAAAGTAAATTTAAAGAACTAATTGCCTCGCTGGAAGAGCAAAAGAATGGACAGCCTGAGGATGTACCCGACCTAACACTTCCTCCGGTACCAGATACTTTGGGGGCGATTCATCCACTTACCCAAATTCAGAACCGGGTGGTAGAGATTTTTGAGCGGATGGGCTTCAACGTGGCTGAAGGGCCGGAAATTGAAAACGACTGGCACAACTTCACTGCTCTCAATTTCCCACCCAACCACCCAGCCCGGGAGATGCAGGACACCTTCTTTATTGAAAAGAATAGTGACCAAGGCGGGCAGGATGTTGTGCTGCGAACGCATACTTCTTCGGTGCAAGTACGGCTGATGGAGTCGCAGAAGCCGCCGGTTCGGGCGATTATGCCAGGGCGGGTATACCGCAATGAAGCCATTTCGGCTCGGGCCCACTGTGTATTCCACCAAGTAGAAGGATTATATGTAGATCGAAACGTAAGCTTCGCCGATTTGAAGCAAACGCTACTGCACTTCGCCAAAGAACTATTCGGGCCAGAGAGCAATATTCGTTTGCGTCCCTCATTCTTCCCCTTCACCGAACCCAGTGCCGAACTAGACGTATGGTGGGGTACCAAAACCGAAGCTGACCGCCGGGTGACCAAAGGAACCGGCTGGCTGGAAATTGGCGGCTGCGGCATGGTTGATCCCAACGTATTGGAAAGCTGCGGTATTGATTCGGAAGAATTTACTGGCTTTGCCTTCGGTATGGGCTTCGAGCGTATTGCCATGATCAAGTACCAGATCAAAGATTTGCGGCTTTTCACCGAAAACGATGTACGCTTCCTGAAGCAGTTTACTGCGTTTAACTAGCTTCAATAGCTCGATAGCTCTATGGTTCAATTGCTGGAGGCTCAATTGTTATTTATCTTTAGCATTAAGCAATTGATCGTATTTGATGAAAAAAGAATCGGATCAAAAAACTGAAGAAGTTGAAATTATTTATTCTTCTGTCTACAATGAGGTATGGCAAACCTCTACTAAATTTCCGCCTCAGAAAATAGAGTAACTTTGAACGCTCAAGATTTCCTCAAAGATTGCCAGGTACAAATCTGGTCGCAGCAATTTGCGGTAGTCAAGGCTAACCGCGTTCCTGAAGATTTTGTGGCGGTATTCAGAGATCAGCAGGAGATTACGGTGGTAGTTGATGAACAGCATCTGGATGATGATTGGATAGTAGAGGCTGAGCGAGGTTGGCGTATGTTATCGTTCCAGGTTGTACTACCATTTGAACTAGTAGGTTTTCTAGCGGTGGTAGCTCAGGCTCTAGCTGATGCTCAGATTTCTATCTTTGCCCTCTCGGCTTACTCCACTGATCACTTACTAATCAAGAATTTAGATTTGCCCAAGGCCATTCGCTGTTTGGAATCGTTAGGCTGCACGGTGACCGAATCACCTTAAAGTTTTTACTACAGACACTTTCTATTTGATTTCTGCGTTGATCGGATGAATGCATTAAAACTTAGTAATGAGCTTTAAAGTATTAACCTTCTTTTTCCATCTAAAAAATTCCCGTAGGTTCATTCCCCCTCTAAAAAAGGGATGTCACCCTCTGATCAAGCCAGAGACAGGCAGTGAAACGAGTAGGAAAATTTTATTCGCTCTGCTATTTCCTCTTTTCTTCGTTAGTTGCGAGAGTGATGCGCTATTTGATCCTATCCCCTACGTGCTGGTAGATGAAACCATCAACCTAATGAATCAGGAGTACTTACCCTTGCGGCAGGATGGTGGCTTCGTAGAGATTTTAGGCGGCTATAGAGGTATTCTGATCTATCGCGAAAACGCTACTACCTACCGAGCCTTTGAGCGGGCCAGCCCGCACCGGGTAGACGAAGCCTGCGCCGTCATATTCGTAGACCCCTCGGGTTTTTTTCTAAAGGAAGGATGCGATAATACCGTCTACGATTTTCAGGGGATCCCCATCGGCGGGGTAAGTCCACTGCCGCTGCGGCAATATGGTACTCAACTAGACGGCAACTTTCTGTATATCTTCAATCTTCAATAAGGTTAGTGTCTTAGTGTTAGTGTGTTATCGTATGAGGTTTCAAAGCATTCATTTGATTCTTAACACTGAAACACTTGGGGACACTAACACCACCCGATAACTACCCCAATACTTCGTACTATAACACCTTAACACCGCGCAACGGTCGCCCTAATACTTTAACACTGTATTGGTTTGGCAATGCGCTGATTTGTCCTATTTTTGTCAAAAATTTTTTCCCCACCCTATGAGTGTTCTAGTTAATAAAAATTCCCGAATAATAGTACAAGGTTTCACCGGTTCGGAAGGCACTTTTCACGCCCAGCAAATGATTGAATACGGCACCAATGTGGTGGGCGGAGTCACTCCCGGTAAGGGTGGACAGACCCACCTGGAGCGCCCGGTGTTCAATAGCGTAGCCGAAGCGGTAGCCGAAAAACAGGCTAATGTTTCTATTATTTTTGTACCTCCGGCCTTTGCCGCCGATGCTATTATGGAATCCGCTGATGCGGGTATCGGGGTCATTATCGCCATTACCGAAGGCATTCCGGTAAAAGATATGATGGTGGCCAAGCACTATCTTAAACAAAAAGAAGGCGTACGACTTATCGGACCCAACTGTCCCGGAGTAATTACCCCTGGTGAAGCAAAAGTAGGTATCATGCCTGGTTTCGTTTTCAAGCCAGGTAAGGTAGGTATCGTTTCTAAATCAGGCACGCTTACGTACGAAGCCGCCGATCAGGTAGTAAAGGCTGGTTTGGGCGTATCTACTGCCATTGGCATTGGAGGTGATCCCATCATCGGAACCTCTACTAAAGACGCGGTAGATCTGCTAATGAACGACCCGGATACCGATGGTATTGTGATGATTGGGGAGATTGGCGGACAATACGAACCTCAAGCGGCTCGATGGATTCAGGCAAACGGTAACAGAAAGCCCGTAGTGGGTTTTATTGCCGGACAAACCGCCCCTCCCGGTCGCCGTATGGGCCATGCCGGCGCGATCATTGGCGGAGAAGAAGATACTGCCGAAGCTAAAATGCGCGTTATGCGTGATTGCGGGCTGATTGTAGTAGAATCTCCGGCTACCATTGGGGAGAAGATGGCGGACGCTTTGTAAAAGCAACTGGTTTTTATAGGGTAAACCCAATTCACTATTTTTTTACTCGGGTATGTAACCGTAGGGTAGCAAGTCACTTATGCGATGACGAGCCATAGTTCCCTCCCACCGAAGGTATTGTGGGTCAAAAAACCCATTATTGGCAAAGAGGACTTTTTCATCGCCCTCAAAATAAATATGTGTGTACTGACGACGCTCGTAAGCAATCCGTAACGGTGCTATCGGCAGTAGATACTTAATATTCTTGTTTTCACTATCGCTCTCGACAATTTCGGAGGCCGAAAGCTCTGAACCATCGGTTCGGCTTATTACAGTGAATCCCTCCTGCTCTAGTTTCCCGCTCCAAAGGGCTCTAAAAAAGTGCATGCGCGAACCGTAGTACACTGTCCTTCTTTTTCTTTCAACCTTTCTTAATTCGCTTTCAGTGAGCGTAGTGTCCTCTTCAAAAAATGAATTCCCCTGGTAACTGAAGTGTTTTTCGCTCGCTTCAAATTCATCGAGAGAGTACGTTATCTTGTAACCGAGTGCCCGATTGTGGATTCTTAATGGCTTCTGACTGAACCCTTCCAGGGTGCCAGTAGATTCAAAATATACCAACCGCAATTCATCCAAATTATTAATAATACAATCTCTCGCCCGAGGCGAATCACCAAGAAACTGCTCCAGAAATACCGTTAATTTTTCCTGGCGAGGCTTATTATCCGACTCAATAACCAATTCATCAAGCATGGTTGATTGTTGCTGGAGATAAACCTCGAGGAATTTATCGGGATCATACTCCTTAATAGTGAGTGATTTGTAACCGACGTAACTAATCACAATATCCTGACCGTAGTACTCGTCCGTATCCAGCGAGAAAAAGCCTTCGGTATCTGATGTAGTTCCTCTGGAGGATGCATTGAAATAGATATTAGCGAGGGGAATCGCACTTTTGGTTTCATAATCCAGCACTCTTCCCTCGATAATCTGAGCGCTGAGATTACGCCCTATGCTTAACGACGTCATTAGAAACAGTAACCTGACAATACCTGTCTTAAAAGTAAACCCCATGCTCAAGATCGATAATCTAAAGTAAAATACACTTTATAGATGGTATAACTAAGAAGGCATCACAGATCTTTGGCCTAACGCCCAAGCTAATTCACTTTTTTTCGCCCATGTTTACTTAATGTATACCATCTGTTTAGACTATTTCCCTACTAAGCCTCGTACTTTTGTCGTGTAATCAAGAAGTAAAATTCGTTTCATTATGCGAAGTCATTTTAGTAGTCGGTTAGGGTTTATTATGGCCGCGGCGGGTAGTGCCATTGGGTTAGGAAATATCTGGAAGTTTCCGTTTGAAGTAGGCGAAAGTGGCGGGGCGGCGTTTATTATCGTCTATCTTTTTTTCTGTTTCGTGCTCTGCTTTCCTATTCTGGTATCGGAGATCGCAATTGGCCGACGGACACAACGAAACGCCTACGGAGCGTTTAAGGTACTAGGGTTTCCCCGCTGGGCGGTGATCGGTCTGCTGCAGGTAGTTGTAAGCCTGTTTATTCTCTCGTTTTACAATGTGGTAGCCGGCTGGTCGTTCGGCTATTTTATTGAGATGCTTATTGGTAATTTTGCCATTGGCGAGCAGTTTCCGCAGTACGTACAGAACATTCCGCGTATTTCGGTCTACTCCATACTATTTATGGTTGCCACTGGCTTTATTGTCGCCCAGGGCGTATCGGCCGGTATTGAAAAGTACACCAAAATACTGATGCCGGTTTTGATCGCCATTATGCTGGGTTTAGCTGGCTACGCTCTAACGTTGCCGGGTGCCGGAGAGGGATTATCTTTCTATCTGGTACCGGATGTTAGCAAAATCAACCTGGACGTAATCTACAACGCACTGGGTCACGCATTCTTCTCACTGTCACTAGGGCTGGGTGGACTGATGACCTACGGTAGCTACCTCAGCAAAAAAGATAGCATTCTCTCTTCAGCAGTAGCTGTCACCGTGATGGATGTGCTAATCGCCTTTATGGCAGGCTTTATGCTGTTTCCTTTTGTTTTTTCCCAGGGACTGGATGCCGAAGGTGGACCAGGATTAGTATTTATGGCACTACCAGCCGTGTTTGCATCCTTAGGTACAGTTTGGGGAACGATTATCGGTAGCTTGTTCTTTCTACTACTTTCGTTTGCTGCGCTTACCTCTACCGTTTCAATTTTAGAGGTTTCGGTTGCCTATCTAAAAGATGAGCATCAGTTTTCCCGCTTTAAGGCGGTAATACTGTCCGCTACAGTTATTTTCTTGTTGGGATTACCCTCTATGCTGGGGAATGGTTCATCAGAGTTTTTTACCAGCTTTATCACCTACGGAGGAACTACGGCAGACTTTATGACCTTGATTTCCGACCTCTCTAGCAATACTTTCTTACCGCTGGCCGGGCTACTTATCTCACTATTTGTGGCTTATGTCTGGCGTCCCGACCAGCTGATACAGGAGCTTTCTAGTGATGGCCACTATACCATTCCGAACTGGGTGGCTATTTATCTGAAAATCGCTTTACGCTACGTGTGCCCGCTGATTCTCAGCCTGATTTTCTTATTTACCGTGCTGGAAAAGTTCTTTGGTATTCAGATAATCGGGTAATTCGGCCACAGAAACAGCTATTAGGCGTAGTTCACGGCCCTCATTTCCCGAATTACGGTAACTTTTACCTGGCCGGGGTACTGCATATCTTTTTCTATCTTGCGAGAAATATCAAAGGATAGCGTTCCAGCCTGCTCGTCAGTAACCGACTCAGCATCAACAATCACCCGCAGTTCGCGCCCCGCCTGAATAGCATAGCATTTACTTACTCCCTGAAAATCCAACCCTAGTGCCTCCAGATCTTTTAACCGCTGAATATAAGAATCTACGATCTCACGGCGGGCACCCGGTCGGGCACCGGATATGGCATCGCAGGACTGAACGATGGGAGAGATAATACTAGTCATCTCAATCTCGTCGTGGTGGGCACCTACGGCGTTGCATACATCCGGATGCTCGCCGTACTTTTCGGTCAGCTTCATCCCAAGTAGGGCGTGGGGTAGTTCGGGTTCATCCGGCCATACTTTGCCAATGTCGTGTAGTAGTCCGGCTCGTTTGGCTAGCTTAGGGCTAATCCCTAGTTCCGATGCCATGGTAGCGCAGAGGTTAGCTACTTCACGGGAATGCTGAAGCAGGTTCTGTCCGTAAGAAGAGCGGTAGCGCATACGCCCGATCATCCGGATGAGTTCGGGATGCAAGCCGTGGATTCCCAGGTCAATCACCGTGCGTTCACCGATCTCCACAATTTCTTCCTCAATATTCTTGGTGGTCTTCGCTACCACCTCCTCAATTCGAGCGGGGTGAATACGGCCATCTAGCACAAGGCGGTGTAGCGACAGTCGGGCAATCTCCCGCCGTACCGGATCAAAACCTGAGATGATAATCGCTTCGGGGGTATCATCTACAATAATTTCCACTCCGGTAGAAGCTTCCAGGGCGCGGATATTACGGCCCTCCCGGCCAATTACTTTACCCTTCACGTCATCACTCTCGATATTGAAAATAGAAACGCAGTTTTCTACCGCGTGTTCAGTAGCCGTGCGCTGAATAGTTTCGATTACTACTTTCTTCGCTTCTTTGGTAGCGGTAAGTTTGGCTTCTTCAATGATATTTTTGATTAGGGCGGTAGCCTGGGTGTGAGCTTCGTCTTCCAGACTTTTCATGAGCTGCTGCCGGGCCTCATCGGCCGATAGGCCCGATACTTTCTCCAGAATAGCCACCTGCTGCTGCCGTACTCGCTCCAGTTCGCTCTGCTTTTTCCGGGTTAGCTCCAGTTGAGTTTCAATGGTTTCCTCTTTTTCTTTCAGGCCACTCTCCTGTTTTCGCAATTTTTCAGCCTGTTCGTTTAGCCGTACTTCTCGCTGCTTCAGCTTATTCTCGTTAGAAAGCAGAATATTTTTCTTGCGATTAGACTCTTCTTCAAACTCAGATTTGAGCTTGAGGAATTTTTCCTTGGCTTCGTAAATTCTTTCTTTTTTTATTGCCTCGGCCTGACTCTTAGCATCTTTGATTACCATTTCAGCCTTGGCTTCCATAGCGGCTTCCCGCTGGCTTATGGCCTTTTCTCGGTTCTCCAATTGTTTCTCTTGGTCGTCTACATTACGTTTCGAGAGGTAGAAACCGATGAATAGGCCGGCTCCTAGGGCGGCGATTACCGCTATGAGGAGGATCATGATTGATTCACCCATGACTTTATGTTTAGTTATTTATTCTACAATTAGTAGCCTAACTAAACCACTGATGAGCGAATATTAACGACTAATACGAGGTGTTCGTATTTTTGGTGATCATTGATATAAGTTACCGAGCCTGGTTAAGTGATAGCCTGACTTACTAATCTATTTAAACGACTTAGCTTTTCTATCATTACCCTATCGACTTCGGTACGGGTCTTTTCGTGTTCTAACTTTTCTACAAACGCATCAAATGCCACTACGGCTAGTAAATCCTGCTTGTCGGTAGTGCCGTAACGCTCGCGATACATCCGGATTTGCTCGTTTAGCAAACGGCTTGCTTGCCGGATACGCTCTTCGTCTTCGGGTTCTACCCGCATGGGATATTCTCGTTCCCCAATTTTTATTTTTATGGAAAGTGCTTCCATGAAGCGTGCTTTACTGGCTCAGATGAGCAATGCATTTATCAATTTTCTTGATGTACTCGTTAATAGTACGCTTTATCTCAGTAGTTTCGTTATGATCAGCTACTGTATACTGAGCAAGTTTACTGATTTTAATTGATTTTTTAAAATGATCAATTTCTTCTTCTTTGGCAGCTAAGGTCGTCTGCAAAGCTTCATTTTCCTGTTTCGCTTGGTGAAGCTCCTGTTGAAGGGCTTTATGTTGCGTAAGGAGTAATTCTATTTTTCGCTCGAGAGTGGCTATTTCCGAAGGGAGTGGGTTTGAGTAGATCATGCAGCCGTACGTATTAGCAGGACGTGGTTTGGATTTGGACGTTAGTTAAGATGGGCAGACCGAGGGTTGCTTAAGCCCTTAGCCTGACGACTGGTGCTGGCGGTTATTTACGTATTTCTGCATTGAGTTCTTGTTCAAATTGCTGCATGAGCCGGTTCATAGTTTTATCAATAATTTTATCAGTCAACGTTCGGTTCTGATCTTGCAATATGAAGCTTAACGCGTAGGCTTTTTTTCCCGATTCTATACGCTCTCCTTCATACACATCAAACACGTTGATACGTCGTACCAAGTTATTGCCGTAGGCCTTAGCTACTCGCTCTACTTCACTAAATGCTATCCGCCGGTCTAATACTAAAGACAAATCTCTCCTTACCTCAGGAAATTTAGAGATCTCCTGAAACAATAATCTTTCTTTCGTAGAAATGCCCCGCAACTTCTCTAGTAAAGCCCGCCACTGAATAGTAGCATAAAAAACTGGCTGATCTACCTCGGCTAGTTTGGCTACTTTAGCATCAACCTTGCCAAGTTTGGCCACAGTTTTCTCCTGGTAGGTAAGCTGTAAACCATAGCTAAAAAGTGGATCATCCAAAGGCACCTGGATGACATCAACAGTATCAAACCTATTAAAAATTCTTCGAATATGCGAGGACAAATCGTGAAAAGATACGGGCTCGGAAGGAGCTTTCCAGCTTTCAGATAGCCGGTTGCCCGTCATAAAAATGACTAACTCCTTTGCTTCCAAATACTTATCATTCTCTCGAGTATAGGTAGTCCCGAACTCAAAAAATTTTAAATTTTTTTGCTGCCGGTTCACATTGTGGGCAATCACTTCCAACCCCGAGAAGAGCAGACTTTGGCGCATCACACTCAGGTCTTCGCTGAGCGGATTATACATGGGTACGGCTTGTTGTTCAATACCCAAAGCCTGAGCGTAACCCGGTTTGGTTAGAGAATTAGTGACTATCTCAAAGAAGCCGTTTCCGACCAACATTTCGCTCAGGCGCAAGCGCAGCTTATCTCCATCAATTTCAGGAAAACGAGCGATAAAATCAGTATTCAGATAATCAGAGGTTTCTACCTGATCGTAGCCGTAGATGCGAAGAACTTCTTCAATGACATCAGCCTCCCGCTGCACGTCTACCCGGTAAGGTGGTACCAGCACCGTAATCCCTTCTTTCACCGCTTTGTCACCGAACTGCTGAATGGATTTTATTTCATCTTCCAGCACCTTGATATCCAGGCTCTGAAGTATGTTATTAATCTCATCTCGGTCAATTTGCTTACCAATGAGCCGATCTACGTTTTTGTATTTTACTTCTACTTTAAATGAGCCAATCGGGTCAGGATATATATCTACCATTTCAGAAGAAATTGTTCCACCGGCAACTTTCTTAATGAGTGTAGCGGCTACCTTTAACGCATATACCGTAATGGTAGGGTCAGTGCCCCGTTCGTAACGGAAGGAAGCGTCGGTCTTAAGCCCGTGGTACTGCGCGGTACGACGGATATATTCTGGTGAGAAGTAGGCACTTTCCAGAAAGATATTTTTTGTACCCTCTTTTACTCCTGATTTAATTCCCCCGAATACTCCGGCGATGCACATGCCTTCTTCAGCATTGCAGATCATCAGATCATTATCCCGGAGCTTTCGTTCTTTCTCATCCAGCGTAATGAAGGTACTGCCTCCGGGAAGGGTTTTTACTACTACTTTTCCGCCAGTGATGGCTTCAGCATCGAAGGCGTGGAGCGGTTGACCCAGTCCGTGCAACACATAGTTGGTTACATCCACCACATTATTGATCGGTGACAGTCCGATAGACCGCAACCTAGCTTGCAGCCAGTCGGGTGAATCCTGCACAGTTACTCCGCTTATAGTAACTCCGGAATAGCGGGGGCAAGCTTCGTGGTTCTCCACTATTACCTCAATCGGAAGATCTTGGTTATCGACAGTAAAACTGTCTACTTCCGGCAGTATGAGCGGCTGTTGGTACAAGGCTTTTAAGTCGCGGGCTACTCCGTAGTGGGAGGCAGCATCGGCCCGGTTAGGAGTAAGCCCAATTTCCAACACGTCGTCCGACACCAGCCCAAAGTATGTCGCCGCTGGGGTTCCGTTAGGTAGTTCTGTATCCAGTACCATAATACCATCGTGTTGGGAGCCTAACCCAATCTCGTCTTCAGCGCAGATCATCCCCTGCGACACCTCACCCCGGATCTTGGATTTCTTTATTTTGAATGAATCGCCCTGGGTTGGGTAGAGGGTGGTACCTACCTTGGCTACTACTACCTTTTGCCCCGTGGCTACATTAGGAGCGCCGCAAACAATGGGTAATGGTTCGCCTTCTCCTACGGCTACCTGCGTGAGGCGCAGCCGGTCGGCATTGGGATGCTGCTCTACGGAGAGCACCTCACCAATCACTACTCCTTCCAGCCCACCCGGAATACGATCAAATTTCTCAATACCTTCTACCTCCAGTCCGGATAAGGTCAGTTTATCGGCTATTTCCTCGGTGCTAGCCGAAACAGTAATAAATTCTTTAAGCCAGTTAACAGAAATTTTCATTACCCAATGCTATTAAATGAAAAAGAAGGCCGCTTTTACTGCATGCGCACCTTCGTGACCCCAAAAAATTGAGGTTGGCAAAAATAAGCATTTTGTGGGTAAGTCTCGTAGTGGGGGAAGGAATTTCGGGATGGGATAAAAAAACGCAAGCCCCCGAAGGAGCCTGCGCCAATACAACAACCTAACAAAAAAATTCTCTAATGATGAAACGATAATTATTTTACATCAATACTTCGGGTGTACACGTAGTTGTCGCCCAAGATTGATAGTGAATACTGCCCGCCGTTTAGCTTAGAAAGATCTAGCCCTTTGGCAAATTTCTCCTGAGAGGCTACCTGTTCCTCGTAAAGTACCCGGCCTCGCTCATCAAATAACTTTAACGAAACGGGTGAGTTGATTCGGTTCTGGAATACTACACTCACTTTCTGAGGTTCTACTTTAATAGCCGGCTTAAAGTATACGGCTTGGGTTTGGCCTTCATTCAGTGAAAATGTCTCTTCGGTAACCCCAGCACTGGTACGCACTTCTACTACGTATTCTCCGGTAGGCAGACTAGAGAAATCGTACTTTTTCATGTACGCATCTTCGCCCTTAAGTACCTCGCGGTGTAAAACACGGCCTTGCTGATCTTTGATTCGCAGTACCGCTTGTTCTACTGACTGAGCATTTACGACGCGTATAAGCGCCTTCTTACTCTCGCTCTGCAATGAACGCACACTGATCTTAGTGTCCGAATCATCGGCGGCTAGCACATTACCTACCAGCAGGAGGAATGCAGCCATAGCCATTACTGTGTTTTTAACGGTTTTCATTTCTGATCTCTTTTAGTGGTTTAACTACTTATTTTTTGTGTTTAAACTTTCGGTTAACCGTTCACTGCAAATATACGAAGGATACTCCCAGATTGTTAAATAAATTTCAAAAAAAATATCAAAAATATATAAAATTAGTAAAATATTAGTCTTTTTCTAAATGATCAGTAATCCGTAGGTTAACTGTCTGGGAAGACGAAACTGATATTACTTTCGCTTTCAACAATTTTGCAAAATTACCCCATATTTTTTGCGAATATCGTAATTCTCATGATTGTAATATTTATGTACTATATTTTGCTATTTATCAGAATTTATATTGCATAATATTATAATTTCATTGTGCTTTTCAATGATTCTATTATGCCCAAGATTTCCCGAAAGAAAGAAACATACCCTATAAGTGGTGATTTACACCACTATTTACAGGATCATCAGCGCCTGACGAAGGTACCTATTACCTATCAGGATCTGCTACGCTACGATAATACGGTACCGCTGTACGACAAGCTAAACCAGGATACGTTGTGGGTGACAGTATTCTATCCACAAAACGATATGGACTGGATCTACTACGCCTTAAAAATGATCTACTCCCTTTTAAAGGCTGACGGAGACGTTTCGGTAATGGAACATTTGTACGTAGACCGGGTAGATCTATGTATTTACGGCAATACCCGTCCATTTCGCGTGAGAATTGTGAATCGGATTAACGATAACTTCGATTATTTCTATATTAAAAACGCAGATGCTTCCCGTATTTACGGGTTAGAACTAGAACATATTCTTTCGCCGAACCGAATTAGCTACTTGGTAGCGGACCAAACCCTGATTGAAGAACACATTGCAGGGATTCCCGGCGATCGTTTCTTTCAGGATCAACTACACAATGGTCATCAGAACCTCACCCGTCTGGCTAAGGAGTTTGTAAAGTTTAATGAGCGCTGCTTTGTACGACTATTAGGTGATATGCACGCTAATAATTTTGTGGTGGACGTCACTCCTGATTTCGATGAACTTCATTACCGTATTCGGGCCATCGATTTTGATCAGCAATCGTACGAGGGACGAAAAAGTATTTACATGCCCCAATACTTTAAACAGAACAATCCTATCATTCAGGTAGGACTGAAGCTGATGACCCCTGAATCGGTACGGCAGTACCAAACGGAGGAACACGCACTAATTGCTACGCGGATGCGTTCCGCCCGCTACCAGGTTCAGGATCTGATGCAAGCTATGACTAAGGATACACTGGCACCACCCGCACACGTGGTGCAGCTGAAACGTGATTTAGCCGAACACTACCGTTCTACTCAGTTTGAGGCGAGTCGATCAATGGGCGACCTGGTAAGAGCCAGTTTGCAGGAAGCTCTGCATCCCGGAATATAGTCTAATAAGATCAATCACTTCTATTCCTTACTGAATAGAAGCGAAGTATAGGTTTGCTACTTCTTTCTCTAAAGCAAACAGCTTAGTATTGATAATCAGGTACTTTTTACAAAAACACTTCTCTCTTATTTCTGTACTATTTTTCATATATTTTACTAAATTTTTTTAATATTTTTTATTTTATTTATACAAATAATTAATTATTAAATACACCTAATTGGTGGAAATTTATTTCATATGAATACTATTATGGACATATCGGTGGTGGCCATTGATGAGCCAAAATTGCAGGTAAGGGTTGATGCACTGAACAGCGTATTATCGTATCAATGGAAAGAGCCTATTCTGGACGATGAAGTTACCACTGGTTTTCTGGCTATTCTCAACCTTATAGAAAGGCATAGCATAGCAAATGTTATTGCCGATTTATCTGCATTTGAAGAAGGAACTGTAACTACTGACAGATGGATAAATGATAATTACTGCGAAACACTGAAAGAAGTAGGTATTCGGAAAATGGCCGTTATAGTACCTGAAAACGCATTTAATGAATTCAGCAACCGTATGGTCCTGAGCGAAAAGGTAGTGAGCCTACTGAACGCTAAGAAGTTTACCAGCAAAGAGGACGCTCACATCTGGTTCCAACAGTAACTGCTTGGATTAGTTATTTATTAATTCTCCAGTATAACATTACTGAATGAGACTACGTACGCCACAAAATCCGGTAGTTGCCTAGCGACTACCGGAATACACTCGCGGAATTATTAAACATATTTAGTCTGAATCATATAATCCGCAAATACTTTATTGATTGGCATTAATCTATTTATCGCTGGCTATCAGTCGGTATTTTTTCCACAGTGATAGTTCTCCACAAAGTGAAGCAATAGCTTTCTTTACAATGATATTAGACAGAAGGGCTTTTTAGCCTTACTGGAAACCCGCCAAGCCACTGACGTGTTAGCATAGTGAAATACTGAAGACACGTTTATGTTACCCAAACTTGATATAGAAGCTTTTAAGCAGAAACTTGATCAGCAGCACGATTGGCCCTCGCTGTACATGTTCAAGTTCATTGTGCCTACCGGCAAAGAGGAGGAAGTATTTGCCCTGTTTCCCAAGAATAATCTAACTACTAAAAAGTCGAGCAAAGGAAAATACACCAGTGTAACGGCCCAGGTGATGATGCGCTCTAGTGAGGACGTGATAGAAAAATATAAAGAAGCTCATCAGATTGAGGGTGTTCTTGCCCTGTAAGTTTTTCCTGATGGCTGAGACATGAGATTTTTTAGTTTGTGAATTTTCGTAGAAAGATCCTAATCCTCTATCTAGCCCTCGTACCACTCTTTGCTTGGAGTCAGGCTAGCTCTTCTGAACTTCAGGTTATCACCTATAACTTAAGAAGCGGGCGAGGTTACGGTCATTCCGATCCGCAAACCACTGCCGAGCGGTTCCGAACGATTGGTAAGGAAATTAGCCGCTACAATCCTGATATACTAGCTATCCAGGAACCCGGCGGTATCGCCGATTTATACGATACGCTAATTGCTGCCATGGGCGACCGGTACCGCTACAAATTGCTTAAGTGCCCTAGCTATGAGGAAAGTAACCGAATCGGACTTTTAGTAGTGAGCGATCGGATTAGTATAGATGGTATAGATCATTGCATTCAGGGAGATGACCCAGAGGTGAAGCAGTTATTTAACCATTGGGCGCGAATCACACTAAGGCTTGAGCGTCAGCCGATTGTTGTTTACGGTTTCAAATTAGCACCCCGCGATCGTTACGAAATGCGTCGTCGCCAGATTGATACACTCACCCCCTACCTAGAGAAGGATTTAGCCGAATCAAAGTATGTCATTGTAGCCGGTGATTTGAACCATCGCCCCTTCGATAGGGAATATGACCGATGGATGGATTTAGGTTTAACAGACTCTTACGACTCGCTGGTGCATGGAAGCGGCTTTACCAAAATGGACGAATTAGGAGAAGATATACTAACTCCCTATCGCCGCATTGATTATCTCTTGCTAAGTCCTGAGTTGGCAACAACTCTTTCCTGGTCTTCTCGAACACTGCAAGAGCGATTCTTTATACCGAGTCCACCCGAGCGCTTATGGTCACTTAGCGATCATTTGCCCGTGTTGGCTACATTCCGATTTCAGAATTAAGCTAGCGGTCAAACTTTGTTTCCCGCTATAAGTTAGATTTACAAAACCAAACTTGATTAACCTATGTGGCAAGAAGAAGACAATAAGCTAAAGAAATCATTTGAGTTTAAAGACTTTGTAGAAGCCTTCGGCTTTATGAGCCAGGTTGCAATTGTAGCGGAAAAAATGGATCACCACCCGTTTATGACCAACGTCTACAATAAAGTTAGCTTTGAGCTGAATACTCATGACGCAGGTGACGTGGTAACCGAAAAAGATCATAAGCTAGCCGAAGAAATTGATAAATTAGCAGGATAAGGTGTTTTGGTGTATTTACTATAACACGCTAACACTCTATCATCTCATCCAATCAGCTAACTTTTTCATTTAGAATAAGAAAAACTTTTAACAACCTCAGCCTCACCAGACTACTGTGCAGGAAACCGCCGCCCTATTTCTAGTCCCCACTCCCATTGGTAATCTGGAAGATATTACGCTGCGCGCCCTGCGTATTCTGAAAGAAGTAGATGTAATCTTAGCGGAGGATACCCGTACTTCTGGTAAGCTTCTCAAGCATTTTGATATTAGTACCCCTATGCAAAGCTATCATGCGTTTAACGAACACCGGGCGGTAGAAGGATTGGTCCAGCGGCTGGCTAGCGAACGTATGGCGCTTGTCAGCGATGCAGGTACTCCCGCGATCTCCGATCCGGGTTTCTTATTGGTGCGAGAATGCCTTGCGCAAGGCATTGCCGTAGAATGCCTGCCAGGACCAACCGCCCTAATTCCGGCCTTGGTTAACTCGGGCTTGCCCGCCGATCGTTTTATTTTTGAGGGATTCTTACCCCACAAAAAAGGGCGACAAACCCGTTTGAAGCAACTGGCGAAAGAGTCCCGAACGATTGTACTGTACGAATCGCCGCACCGGCTGGTAAAAGCACTAGGGCAACTGGCCGAACACCTGGGAGAAGACCGTCAGGCCTCAGTTTCTCGGGAGCTGACCAAACTACACGAAGAAACCCAACGCGACACTTTACGAGAACTAGCCAACTACTACGCTAACTCTACCGTTAAAGGAGAAATCGTCATTGTTGTTGAAGGTAAACCGTAACCCACTCTTGCCACGTAAACCCTACTATTTGTTACTGCTTTCGGTCACCAGTGGAGTACTCTTCTGGCTAGGCTGGTCTCCCTTTAAATTTCCGTTCTTTTTATTTTTTGCGATCGTCCCACTGCTGGCCATTGAAAACTACTGTACGCCGGAGAACTATCGTCGTCCGGGACGAGTATTTTTCGGTTATGCTTATCTGACGCTATTTCTGTGGAATATTCTGACTACTTGGTGGGTATACAACGCTACGCTGCCAGGGGCCATATTTATGGTGCTGGCCAACTCACTACTGATGACTTTGCCCTGGCTACTGTACCGAATGACCAAACGCTTTGCTGGGCAGACTTGGGGACTATTTTCCCTGGTGCTCTACTGGATGACGTTCGAGTATATCCACCTGAATTGGGACTTATCCTGGCCCTGGCTCACGCTGGGCAATGGCTTTGCGGCCCAACCGGCTTGGGTGCAGTGGTACGAGTATACCGGGGTCTTCGGCGGCACACTTTGGATTTGGATGGGTAACATCGCCCTGTATCGTATTTTCTTTCAATCTGGCGGCACCTTGGTACAGCAGCTTCGCTGGCAGATGTTGCTATTTACCGTAGGTTGGTTAGCCCTACCGATTATCTATTCCTACATTATTTACTTCAATTACAATCCTCAGGGCACTCCTATCGAAGTAGTGGCCTTACAACCTAATATTGATCCGTACACCGAGAAGTTTGTTGGAGGCGAAAACTTTATTCCTTACGAAGAGCAGGTTGATCGTTTCATCGCTCAATCGGAGCAAGCACTTACTTCTGGAACCCAGTTTTTACTGTGGCCCGAATCCGCTTTCGACGGAGCTTATTTCGAACCTAGCTTTACTTCTTCAGAAATCTTTCAGAAAATACTAGACTTTAAAGACTGCTACCCCAATCTATCACTGATTACCGGTATGACGTCCTACATTATCTATGGTAAGGATACGGTAGCACCGGCAACTGCTCGCTACCGAGAAGATATGGGCTACTACGACGTATTTAACACGGCACTGTTTGTAGACGAAAATGACACCGAGCTTTTCTACCACAAATCCAAGCTAGTACCCGGAGTTGAAATTCTACCCTACCCTCAGGTGTTCCGAGTCATTTCCGAAACCATCTTTGATTTAGGGGGGACAGCTGGAGGGTTTGGACGGCAAGCCGAACGCACTGTACTCTACAACGCCGATTCCGTAGGGGCCGCTCCGGCCATTTGTTACGAATCTATTTACGGCGACTTCATGGCCGAATTTGTCCGGAATGGAGCTAATATGATTTTCATTATTACGAATGACGCCTGGTGGGGTAACACGCCCGGCTACGTGCAACATTTACAGTACGCTTCGTTACGGGCTATTGAATTCCGCCGCAGCATCGGCCGCTCGGCCAATACCGGCATATCTGCCTTTTTTAACCAGCGGGGCGATATACTGCAACCTACTGAATACTGGGAGCCAGCGGTGATTCGCGAATCTATTTATGCCAACGAAGAAATTACTTTCTACGCACGCCACGGGGATTATCTGGCCCGGACGGCCGCCTGGCTATCGCCCCTGGTCTTTCTGGCTGCTTTTGTCAAACGAAAAACCTATAAATACTGATGTACCTAAACCACCTACTAGAACAAACCCTAAAAACTGTTCGTGACACCGGACGCTTTATTCTGGAAGAAAATCAGAAATTTTCTGTGGCCGATATTGAGTATAAAGGCCGAAACGATTTAGTGTCTTATGTAGATAAGGAAGCCGAAAAACTCCTCGTGAAAAGCCTGTCGAACATCTTACCTGATGCGGGTTTCATTACCGAAGAAGGTACTGCCGACGTAGGAAAAGCCGACCGTTACAACTGGGTAATCGACCCGGTAGATGGTACTACTAACTACGTACATAACCTTCCGTTCTACGCCATCAGTGTAGGCTTGATGGAAGAAGAGGAGGTGATTTTAGGAGCGATCTACGAACCCAACCGCGATGAGATGTTCTACTCCACCCGTAATGGTGCAGCCTACCTTAACAATCAGGAAATTAAAGTTTCACGGGTTGCCACCCTGGAAGAATCACTGCTAGCTACGGGCTTTCCCTATTCAAAATTTCGCGAAATGCCCGCGTACATTGGCGTGGTGCAGGACTTAATGCAGCAAACCCACGGTCTGCGCCGAATGGGCAGTGCGGCTTTAGACTTGGCCTACGTAGCCTGCGGACGATTTGAGGGCTTCTTCGAGTACAATCTAAAGCCCTGGGATGTAGCTGCTGGAGCACTCATCGTACAGCAGGCGGGCGGCTCCGTGACTACCTTTACCGGAACCGACAATTACATTTTCGGAGGGGAACTGGTGGCCGGCTGCGATATTCGCCCGGCACTGATGGAAGTGATCAAAAAACACTGGTATAGCGGCAAGGATTACTGACATAAACAAATAGTTTGAAATTTTCTCGAGGTGTCTGGTACATGGTGATTTCGGTTTTCTTCTTTTCCTGCATGGGATTGATGGTGAAACTGGTACCCCATATTCCCTCTACCCAAGTAGTATTTTTCCGGTCGGCCATTTCGTTTTTACTAAGTTTCTGGTTACTAAAGCGGCAGGGGGTATCGGTGTGGGGTATTCATCGTAAGTATTTAATACTACGCGGCTTATTTGGAGCCGGAGCGCTTATCTTATTCTACGAAACGCTTCAGAAGATTCCGTTGGCCAGTGCAGTTACCATTGGTTTTCTGGCTCCTATCTTCACCACCATTCTTGGCATCTTTATCGCCCGTGAGAAAGTAAGACCACTACAGTGGCTATTCTTCCTGTTAGCGTTTATCGGGATAGTATTGGTTCAGGGGTTTGACCCCCGCATTCAGATGATCTATTTGGTTATTGGTGTTGTGGCGACTGTCTTTTCCGGATTAGCCCAAAACTTTATTCGTAAAATTAATACACGAGAACACCCACTGGTCATTATCTTTTATTTCCCTCTCATTACTACTCCGCTAAGCGGAGCTTACTGTGTGTTTAACTGGGTACCACCCCAGGGCTGGGACTGGGCTATTTTAATTGCCATTGGACTATTTACTCAGTTCGCTCAATTTTTTATGACCAAGTCTATTCAGTTGGAGGAGCTTTCCAAAGTCAGTATTATCCGTTACCTCAGCATTGTCTACGCGCTCATCTTCGGCTATATTTTCTTTGACGAAACCTACAGTATACTAGCCTACGCTGGCATGGGTCTCGCCATTCTGGGAGTAGTGGCTAACGTTTGGTACAAACAAACCCTTGCGAAAAAACCGAAAAAAGCGTACTCTTAGCCCGCAATTATGCTTAATAAATATATACTAGGTTTTTCGTTACTATACCCTCACCGTCACTCCAACTATGAACCCACCTACCAGCTACTGTGAGGCTGTACGGCAAATGGATGCCGATAACCCCAATGTGCACTATCACAACCACGAGTACGGATTTCCCCTCGAGGACGACAATGAATTATTCGGGCGGCTGATACTGGAGATTAACCAGGCAGGCCTGTCGTGGACCACCATTCTGAAGAAGAAGGATAACTTCCGGAGAGCCTACGATAACTTCAACATCGAGAAAGTAGCTAACTATGGGGAAGTCGACCGACAGCGGTTGCTCCAAGATGCGGGAATTATCCGCAACCGGCTTAAAGTAAACGCCGCTATTTATAATGCTCAGCAGGTTTTACTTCTTCAGAAAGAACACGGTTCGTTCAAGAACTGGCTCGACCAGCAACATCCATTATCTAAACCAGAGTGGGTAAAAGTTTTTAAAAAGCACTTCAAATTTGTAGGGGGTGAGATTGTAAACGAGTTTCTGATGAGCACTAGCTACTTACCGGGGGCTCACGATCCAACTTGTCCGATATACGACAAACTACGCAAATTATCAGTGGGCGAACGGTAGAAATCCGGGTACTTTAGAAATATAGACTACTGCCATGTAAGTATTTAGCTAATTTTTAAGCCTTTTTTCGGCCAAATAGTGGAATTAACCCTTAGTTACTTTACTAATCTCTAAATCTAGCTGTAATTTCGAGAGGTATTATTTGTAAGTTTTTTAGAAATAAGTAATTTTAATCGCTAAGTCGAACTTAAAACTGACTATCTGTACCTCGCTTTATCAAAATAATAATAGCCTTCGTCCTTATTAACTTAATTTTAATTATAACCTAAATCCTATTTTCCATGAGAAAACGACTACTCGTTTTGCTGATGCTGACGGCTAGTGTGTCCTACGTTTGGGCGCAGCGCCAAGTCAGCGGAAAGGTCTCGGATGCCGATGAAGGTTCTTCTTTACCAGGAGTAAACGTCTTGGTAAAAGGAACTACCATTGGTACCGTGACTGACATTGACGGTAATTACACCATTACCGTATCCGGAGATAATCCGGTACTCACATTCTCTTCTATTGGCTACGCTACACAAGATGTAGCCGTAGGTAACCGCTCTACAATTGATCTATCGCTGAACCCCGACGTACAACAACTTAGCGAGGTGGTAGTAACTGCCCTTGGGGTAGAGCGAGACGAAAAATCCCTTAGCTATTCGGTAGAAGAAGTCGCAGGTGAAAGCTTTCAGGAAGCCCGGGAAATCAACTTAGCTAATTCATTAGCAGGTAAAGTTGCCGGAGTAAACGTAAGCAACATTGCTTCCGGCCCGGCCGGTTCTAGCCGGGTAATTATTCGGGGTAACGTATCATTAGCCGGTAACAACCAGCCGTTGTACGTGATTGACGGGGTACCGATGGATAATTCGGGCTTTGGTCAGGCAGGCCTTTGGGGTGGTTCCGACGAAGGTGATGGTACTTCCAGTATCAATCCTGATGATATTGAAAACATCAGTGTACTTAAAGGAGCAAATGCCGCTGCACTTTACGGTTCGCGTGCTTCTAACGGGGTTATTCTGATTACCACCAAAAGTGGAAAAGACCGACCCGGTATTGGCATTGAATTCAACTCCAACTTTGTGTTTGAGGATATCATTGACCTATTTGATTTCCAGGATCAGTACGGACAGGGGACTCAGGGGCGTAGGCCCACTACTGGTGCCGAAGCTTTTGATTTCGGAACTGGTGACTGGGGTGGTCGCTTAGACGGCAGTCTGGTTCCTCAGTTTGACGGGGTAGCGCGCCCTTATTCTCGTGTGGATGATAACCTTGACGCATTCTATCGTATAGGAACTACCTTTACTAACACCATCGGATTTTCTGGGGGAAGCGAGAATCAACGAGTTCGCTTGAACTTCTCTCGCCTGGATAATGAAGGTATCATCCCTGAATCCGGCTTCACCCGAAACAACGTAACCT